>VTLG01001202.1_pt1 | contig 16187 bp, 16 predicted proteins | sample 4694571 | NCBI WGS metagenome assembly VTLG01 (sample SAMN12604809, study PRJNA352737) | marine metagenome | biome: ENVO:00000447; feature: ENVO:00000209|ENVO:00000569|ENVO:01000036; material: ENVO:00002151; isolation source: viral sequences binned using virsorter ...
GTCAAGCTGCCGGATTGTACATCGATCGAAAAGAAATACGAACGGGTTCGATTGACAGCATGTCTAGAGAAGAAGTTTTAAAGAAGTTAAAGGAGATAGGATTGGATGGAAAATTTAAAAAAGAAGGCAATCAAACTATTCTTTCGGTCGAAGAAAAATCCAGTAGCGAAGGAATTAAGGACGTCATCGAAGTACCGACAGAGAGTAGTAAAGAACAAAAAGAAGTATGACCGCAAAACCAGAGACAAATTTCTGGAAGAGTTTAAAGAAGTTATTAGAAACTGGCCGTGAGCGATATCAGGTCTCACGCATAGAGAGCTACTCTACTCCTGGCTTTCCTGATTGTGTTGTTTTTCATAAGAAAACTGGATTCTTCACACTAGAGTTAAAATTAATACAGCGTAGTAATAGAGTGCGTATTTCACCCTTTCAATACGCCTGGAATAGGCTTCATTACGACATAGGTGCACCAGTTTTTATCCTTGCTGGGGCCCTCGGAGGAGGGTATGTGAAAATGTTTTCAGGCGCCAAGCTGCAAGATTTACGCGAAAAAACCATCGATTTAGTGCCCGGGTTGTATGAGGGAAGGCTCGAGGACCTTGAGCTGTGGTCCGTGGTCCACGGCGCAAACTCCCAAACTCCATAACTGTGGATAACTTGTGGATATCCTGTGGATAAGTCCCAGCATGGGCCGGGGCGCCCATGATGCAAACTCCTGAAACTCCCAAACTCCCCAAAGGTCGCCATTTTTCATGTGCCGTGCAGCTGGCATCACGGCACCGGGCGCCCGGTCTTTCCTCCCCTGTCAACGGAAAAGTTATCCACAGATAAATTTATTTAGTTGTTGATTTCGTGGGTTGGAAATGTTATATTCATAATAGAAATAGAGTGTAGGTATATGTCCGAATTGGCGAAGTTTTGGGAGCCACATCTAAGAGTCCTTGCTCTATTTCTAGAAAGAGAGTTAGAATGGTCGTAGATGACACAATAGCCCAGGCACTCAATAGAATTGCCGAGGCGATAGAAGAAAATAGCTCTATATTAAATCAGATATTAGGGCATTACAATTCAGTAGTTCCTCCAATGAAGGAGAACGCTGATAGATCAAATCGATTAGGTCGAGTGGTCGAGAACCAAGAAGCAATAATAGAATCGGAGGAAATGCGAGTAAACGGGCAACATAATTAAATAACCTAGGGGGGTTTGGCAAACTCCCAAACCCCCCTAAGTATAACCTGTGGATATCCTGTGGATAAGTGTGCCCAGGCACCGGGCGCCCGGGCGTTTTTGTCAAGCTCAAACTCCCAAACTCCCGGAAGTCCGCCATTTTTTGTTCCAGGATCATGGTTCAGGAGCTAGGCGCCCGGGGAAACTTCGGGGTTGGCAAACTCCCAAACTCCCGGAAGTCCGCCATTTTTTGTTGGCTGGGATCACAGCTGTTGTCCCGCAGGGCGCGCCCGGCTTCCTTCGGAGTGAAGAATGGCAGAAGTCTGCGATATTTTTTTGCCCAGGGTATTGACAAACGCTGATGCGTTGGTTATATGATGTGCAGCTGTAGACTGCAGCCCCAGAAAGAGAAAGGATGAAGATGCATTTTCTACTGCTAATAATACCACTGAAACTCTTGTTTTTGGTGATAATACTTCAACATATCTTCGGAGGTTGAAACTCTTCAGGGTCCTGAAACTCCCAAACTCCTGTAACTTATTTGATTGTTTGGGCCGGGATCCTGATGCGTACGCACCGGGCGCCCGGGAAACTGAAAGTTCCTAAGCTCTAGGTTATCCACAACTTTCTTGAAAAATCCGTTGCGTTTGGGTGTTGGAGATGTTATATTAATAATAGAAATAGAGTATTATTTCTTATTTTGAGGAACATTTAGAAAAATGACCAGATGAGTGGTCTTTACCACAAATCGAGCGTAAGAACACATTGATTAGCCAATTACTAGATAACTTTTCAATGAATGGAGTAAACTAGTCTAACTGGGGCAAGATAAACGGTGTTAATCGGCTCTTGTCCCTAAACTCCCAAACTCCTAAACTCTTATCCACATTATCCACAGACTTATCCACAGCCCAGGTCAACCGGGCGCCCGCTTCGTAAACTCCAGTTCAAACTCCAAGAGTTCTGCCATTTTTATTGTGATGATTGACGCCCGGGAAGGTTGTATCAGGACAGAGAATTTCAGGCATAAAAAAAGGGCGAAGGTAAAAACAGACCTTCGCCCTTTGTCGTGGTTATAAGTGGACTACTACTTATTCCACTAGACCTAATCTTTTGACTAGGTATCCAATATCGCTTTGCATATGCTTAATCAAATCTAATCCCCCTTCATTTCTGTTTTGACTAGCCCATTCGACTATTGAATTACATAAAACACCACAGATTAGTTTCCAATCTGCACTTGAGGTTAAAGGCACTTTAACATCGGCAAGCTTATCGAGGTTGCCTAATTCCTTTTCCTCTTTTAAGTAGTCTATCATTTCTTTTAAAATGGGACTGATGTCAGTCCCATTCGAAGTTATAACTTTGGGTAGGTTTGTAATTTCGTTTGGCATTATTGACACCATTCGTTAATTACTAAACCAAACATAAAGCCATTAAATAAAACAGCTAAATGATAGATGATTGTAGTAGTAAAGTTCCAATCAATAAATAAGATTGAAACATTAAAGCACATTAACATAATAGCTAATGTCCATATTCCTGTGATTACATTGAATTTCATACTTGCACTCCATTAAATTTAGTTATTGTGTTAGGATTTACATTTGCCCATCTTGTGTGTTCTGGAAGTAATCCATTACCTACACGATAGACTAAAACATAATCCCTATGTTCTTTAACATTTGATGGAATTGGATTGTTAGTATGACGCCAAGCATAACCACCAAGAATACCTCTCTTGATTTTACCTACACGACCATTCTTTTTAATCCATTCGCAAGAAAAGAAACCCATTCCTATTCTTGTCTTTAGTTCTTGTTTCGTCATTGTAGTCCTTTCTATTTCTAATAACACTATACACTAATTGATACTAATTGATACAGCTAAATGCAATTAGTTGTGGATAAGTTGTCAATAGTTAAATGCAATTAGTTGTTAATATCCTGTGGATAAGTCGCCCGGGCATATGTGGTGTTGTAATAATACAACAACGCAACATATGGTATGTCGCCCGCTACTACATATAGTGGTGTTGCAAAAATACAACACAAGTCGCGCGCCCGGGTGTCGCTCGCTTCGCTCGCTCCCGGTCTAACTCGCCTAGAACCGCAAACGACAAGGGGTAACCCCCCCTTTTTCATAAAGCATGCTTATGATTTATTTTCGGGCAAGTCCGACAGTGACAATCCCTTGAAAAAACGTTTAAAGTGTGATAAGGAGTCCCATTGAGAAAAAATTTTTTAAAAATTTAAACATTTTGGATGTCATTTTTAGTTGCAAACATACCACCAATAGAAGTTTTGGTAAAAAAAGAATATTTGTATGATCATCAACGTGGTCATGGCGAATTTGAGGAAGGAGTTTGGGCAACTTGCAAGTCAATTCAGGGTCGAGCGCTCTTATTTTGAGACGTATTTGCCTGAAACTGGTGCACTATATGACAAATTACCAATTTCTGCCTTCGTTTGGAAGGAAACAAAAGAAAATTTACCCCTAGAAGAGCTAGAATTATGGGATTCTTTTAGTTATTACATCACAATCATCCAAAAAAGACAAATTTTGGGGTGTCACTGCAAGTATTTAGCCCCTTCAAAGAAATTTTACGAAGGTGAATACCTTTTTACCATTGATTCTTGCCATCCGGAGCCTAATATTCCCAATATTGGCTATTCCGAAGTGCCTGCAGAGCATAAATCGTTCAATATTTTGAAATTGGACAATGGGCACTTTGCTGCACAGCCAAACAACCGTGTTATTTTCTTTGACAAGTCACGTTCGCCGAGTAAAATGAAAAAACCTGATTACAAAGTCTCCACAATAGAGTATGGTGTGGAAGATATTGTAAAATGGACTGCAGGAGATCAAGATGACTATTTCTACGAATAATTTAGAGTCTTTAGACACCAATACGCTTAAATTGCTTTTAAGAGACGCTATGGCGAAGAAGCAAGAGAAATCGCAAGGTGATTTTTTAAGTTTTGTGAAAGAGGTTTGGCCAGATTTCATTGAAGGGTATCATCATAGAATATATGCAGAAAAATTGAACCGTGTCGCAAGCGGCGAGCTCAAAAGGCTCATTATCAACATGCCACCAAGACACACAAAATCGGAATTTGCTTCGCATCTCTTTCCTGCATTTTTTATGGGTAGACATCCGAAAGCAAAGCTGATACAGACAACTCATACGGGTGAATTGTCAATTCGATTCGGTCGTAAGACAAAAAATTTAGTTGAGTCAGAGGAATATTCAAAAGTTTTTCCTGAAGTCACGCTCGCAGCTGATTCCAAAGCTGCAGGACGTTGGGAGTCAAATCATGGAGGCGAGTATTTCGCTGCTGGTGTCGGTGGTGCTATTACCGGTCGTGGTGCTGATTTATTAGTCATAGATGATCCACACTCCGAGCAAGATGCGCTATCACCTACTGTTTTGGATGGCCATTACGAGTGGTATACTTCCGGTCCTCGTCAGCGTTTACAACCTGGCGGTGCGATTGTCCTAGTGATGACGCGTTGGTCGATTAAGGATTTAACTGGCCGTTTGCTCGAGGCCCAGGGTAAAGATTCGATGGCGGACCAATGGGAGATTGTCGAGTTTCCTGCAGTGATTAAAGACAAGCCAATGTGGGGAAATTTTTGGGACATGGACGGATTGATGAAAGTCAAAGCGTCAATTCCCGTTTCCAAATGGAATGCACAATGGATGCAGAATCCAGTCGCCGAGGAAGGCGCACTCATTAAACGTGAGTGGTGGAAAAAGTGGGAGAAAAAAAAGATTCCTGAATTGCAATATGTGATTCAGTCATACGACACGGCGTTTTCGAAAAAGGAAACAGCGGATTATTCCGCAATCACGACGTGGGGTGTTTTCACGCCAAGTGATGATAGAAAACCGTGCATCATACTTCTTGACGCCAAAAAGGGAAGATGGAACTTTCCAGAGCTGAAAGAGATGGCGAAAAAGGAGTATAAGTATTGGGAACCGGAATTGGTGCTCATCGAGGCGAAAGCGAGTGGATTACCACTTACGCATGAGCTCCAAAAGGCGGGGGTCCCCGTAATTAACTTTACACCGTCGAAAGGAAATGATAAACATTCTAGGGTGAATAGTGTCGCACCTATTTTCGAATCAGGAGCAGTGTATGCTCCAATAGACAGGCGTTGGGCAGAAGAAGTCATCGAAGAGTGCGCAGCATTTCCTTTTGGGGACCACGACGATTATGTAGACAGCATGACACAAGCGCTGATGCGTTATCGTCAAGGGTATTACGTCGAACTTGCAGATGATTTCAAGGACGACAAAAGAGACAAAGATAAAAGGAGAGATTACTACTAATGCCTGACATTCGTGATACACTAGGAATTGAAGATGTGGAACACGTTCCAAGCACCGTCAACCAATACTCAAAAGGTATTGGATCAACCGACGTTGCGCAGGAGCAGATGGACGAGAAGGGCGCCAACTGGGCGGCTGTTTTAGGAAACCAGGCGCGTCTTGTTCCTGAATATTTCACTGAAATAGCTCCTATAGCAAGAAGCGTATCCCCTATTGGATTATTCACAGGCGCTGAAAATTGGTCTGACTGGTGGGAAGGACAGAAATATATTGGACCCGTTGATCTTGCCCGATCGATTAAAAACACCAAACTGGAGATGGACGAGGACAAAGGCACTTCAGGATTCATTAAAATTTCAAAAAGCCAGGACGACGAGACATTCGGAAATGTCATGGCGGCGTTCATTCGTGGAAACACGATTAATGATGATGATATTTTTGGCATGGCTGTTGACTTGGCGAAAGAGCAAGGACACAACATTGAATCAAAAGCGGATGCTGAAAAATTATTTAATGAAGATGAAAACTTCAATCAGTTTGTCAATGACATAGTAAATTATGTTGGAGAAGAAAATGAAAATAAAATGATCTACGGACGTGATTGGTTTCAAGATGATAATAATTATTATATAAAGAATTTTAAGGAAAGGCCCGGAGTCAATTTCGCGTGGACACAGTATGATGACTTGTCGATTCCTGGACATGGAATCTACAAAGTTGACGAAGAGGGAAAAGGGTCCATGCTCCGTGCATCGCCTTTATCCTACAAAGGAATTCCAGGAATGGAGCAGTTGCAGGAAGCAGGATACTGGGGACTCGATCCGGAAGCAATGGCGGAGACGGAAACAGGACAATTCATGTATAACATGATGTTTGATAAGGAAAACGAAAGTACGCAATTGGCGTCGCAACTTTTAGCGTTGCCAGCGTCTCTTGCGACCGGGAACATAAAGAACATAATGCACTTGCCGCAGGCGGCTAAAAACTTGAGCGCATTAAAAGCATTGAAGACACCGGCAACAAGATCCACTTGGGGAACTAAAGCGCCAATACTTCAACTTGGAGATACGGGTGAAGGTGTAAAACTTGGTTCTCGTACACCAGGAATGGTTGAAGAAGGATTAAAATCAGCTGTTGGATGGCCAATGGCCAAAGGCGCGTGGCAGCATAAAGGAAAGGTCGGAATAGCGTCCATGCTTCCTCTATGGGGTGCATACGGACCTGATTGGCCGTAAGTCATGGTTGGCATAGCAGCATTAGCGAGATTACCTAAGATTGCGAAAGGTATTGCAAGTCTTCCAAAATTATCGAAACCAACAAGGAAAAGCATAGGTGAATTAACTGCCATAAACCAAGGAAGTCCAGCGTTCCGGAATAGGGTTGGATTTGTGGAAAATTATTTAAAGAATAATAAAATAAAGACCCTTGATGATCTTAATCTTCTATTTGATAATCTAAGAAATACAAAAGTGAATAAAATGCTTGATCCCAATTTAACCGTAGAAGGGGTGGGCCAAGGAAAATTTCCGCCTTATGAGGGGCAGATGAAAGATATGGGAACAAATCTTAAAAATGTTATCAGATGGAGCAATATGCCTGATAAAGCGAAAACAGCGTATACGAATAAAATTTCCAAAATATTGAGACAGAAAAAAAGAGATGTATCGCATGCGGGAAGAACGGAACTTGACTATAAAAATTTTGAAAATAATTTATCCAACATAAAGTCCATTATGGAAAAAGATAAGACTAAAAGTTTTGTTGATGCATTTAAAGAAGCTGTAAGCGAAGTAAAATCAACCCGTTCTGGTTTTAGGAGATTTACGTGGGACTATTGGACACAGGACCGTTTATTTGAAGGAAAATTAACAAGTGGAAGACTACAAAAAGAGAATCCTGATTTATATAATTTCTTTAAGGATATTATAAAGGTTCCTAAAGTAAAGCCTAGAGGAAGTTTAGCAAAAGAGTATGGAAAGACTCCTTATGATTATATTAAAACTTTTACTCAAAGGGATAATCCTGAAATGTATAATATATTTTTCACAAAAAACAAAAACGGAAAGATAGTACAAAAACCAGCTCTTCAAAAAATATTTGGAGAAAAATTTCTACGGCAGATGCACCTCATGGGTGAAAATCTTGGAACAACAACAGTTGCCAATCTTAAGGATCTCGTGAGCAAGTATGAAATGATTCCAAAAAAGTTTGTAGAACAGGTTAGACGACCACAATTTATCGGAACTCCAAAGATGAATTCGGAGCACTTGTTGATTGAAATGGGGCGCACGAAAGGGGAAAAGGGACTCATAGATCTTCTTGTGGATAAGTTTGATGTTATGGGTTATAACTGGACAAAAAATAAGAAGGGTCCAGGTGGAACTTGGAATCCTATTTCCACCAAGGAAAAACTGTCTAAAAGCGACATTGAAAAAATTAAAGAGATAAATGTACAGATTAAAGCAAAGGAAAAAGCTCTTAGGGATTTAGGATTAGAAAGCGTTTTTTATGATCCTTCTAAAAAAAATTTAGTTTATTTTGGTGGAGAATTTATAAAAGATGTTAAAACTGGAACTGAACGTTTTGTTTCTCCCTTAGACCCCAATTTAATGCAGTTAAGAAAAGAATATTTGACAGGAAACAGGAAAGAAGGAGGCTTGATTAATTCAGATTTAACTGATACAATACCACCCACAGGAGGACCTATGTCAGAAGGAATACCATTACTAGATCCGCAGGAAAGTATTGACAAAGCTAACAGACAGCGTTTTGCTGCTGGTGGTGCGGCTTCTGCATTTACTAATTTATTTTCAAAATTATCAAAAGTTCCACGGGCCGTGGGTCGTTTTGGGGATATAAAAAAACCGACGCTAGCGAAGCCTAAACTTGCAGGAGAGATAGCCCTTTCACAGGCACCGGAGGACAAGCCAGCGATGTTTTTATCAACCGTCAACGCGATTGAAGAAACACCGGATGCGGCTAAAATGAATGCGCAGCAGTGGCTTGGAACGATTAAAAATAAAAAAGGCGTGTCGGAAGTGGAGCTTGACGAGTTTGGTCTTGAACCTTTGTTAAATAACATCGCTAAAAACAATCCAAAAAGAATTATTACTAAACCGGAACTGGTTGAAATGTACGGTCGTGAAATGCCGAAGATTGACATGTCACTCAGTCTTGCGGAGCCTGTTTCACGTGGAGCGAAAGATTTAGCGTCGATGCTCTTGAATGTGCGAAAATCTAAACAAGGCGTAGTTCCCAAACATCTGGAGGGTGTGAATATTATGAGTGATGACGCGCGTTTGATTGGTGCTCTTCACCAATCACCTCAGGACCGCGTGGGATTCGTCATCAGAAACAATCTGGTTGACATTATGAAAAACACGAATGTTGACGGAGACAACCTTATAAGAGGTGAAAGAGGCTATCATTCACTGGGGTGGGATATAGACACAGGTTCTAAATTTGCCCCAATGTGGAAGCAGGCGTTTCCGAAAATGTATGACAAAGTTAATGATATTGTAAAGGAAGGACATAAGGACGTCCTTGCGACGCTTGTTCCGGCGGAGGATGTGACGAGGCTTTCGCAGGCAAAAAACATTTCGCAGGAAGAGGCGTTCGAGCAGCTTTATCAGGCGCTCAATATATTTGATCGACGAGTTATTAATCGTGATGTTCCGATTCCGTTTTATACGAAGAAGCTTCTCTACCGCATGGGTGACATGGCGGAGGGGCGCGGTTTTACGTACAGGAGCATTGGAAGACCAGGACATGAAGGAGTGAATCAGGATCTTCCAGGACGTGCAGGATACGGCGAGCTTAAATTCTACTTTAATTTTGATGAAGGGGCCACACGTTCGAAGGAATTGAAATATCAGGACGGACATTTCGGGGATGATCGATTTGTCTTTGATGAAAAAGATCTTAAATATGTTGGCTCTCCAAGACTACCAGAAAGCAACGCTCCATTCGGATGGGCACGCTTCAGTGAAAGAATAGACGAGAGTGGAAGAAAGATTCTTCTCATAGAGGAGACGCAGTCGGATCTTCATCAAAGTATAATGAAGGGTAATTTTAAATATGCCGACCGCTTGGATAAGAGTGGCGTGCTGATGGAAATGGGGGATTTATCCAAGCAGTTAAGTATGAAGATAGATACTTTGGCGTCAACAAGGCTCAGAAAAGATAATATTCTTGCCTTGCCGCGCGCTGAGCGTGAATTGCCGGCGAACAAGGCTGAATTGAAGAATGCTGAAGATGCGATAAAAAAATTAATTAAGGATAAAAAGGACTTAGAGAAAAAAATAGAAGCAGCGGAGGCGGCAACTGGAAGGTCAGGATCAGTCTACCCTGAAGCGCCTTTCAAGAAATCAGAGAACTACGCCAAGATGTTCATTCAAGGAGTTCTTAAAATGGCGCACGATAAGGGATATGATGGCGTCGCCGTGTCCACTGGAAGAATGAAAAAGCATTATGGAAGCATTCCAAAAGGTGGAGACAAGTTTTATGATGAAATCGCTGTCAAGGCGATGAAAAAAATAAGCAAGAAAAGTGGATTCAGATTTTCCGATACTACTCTTACGGACGGGGAAGGATATACATGGGAAAGGATTCCTATTATTGAATTAAAAGATAAAGTGACTGGTGAACCAATTCCTGGAACATCTGTTCTTTCAGCGTATAAAAAAGGTGGTATTGTGAATCAAAATATGGTAAGAGGATACAATGGCTATTAAATCAAGAATGCCCTCATCCGGAGCAATTGAAAAAGCGATAGAAGCATTAAATGACGGTTTAGAAATTTCAGGAGCTGGAACGGAAGTTCAGCTACCGGAGAAAGAAGTTAATTTTGAACCTGATGTTGAAATCACTGAATTGCCCGATGGTGGAGCTGAAATAAACACAGACCCAAACGCGCCCATCGATCAATCGCAGATTGCTTTTGATGCAAATCTTGCTGATTACATCGAAGAGGGTGACCTACAAAAATTATCAGACAAGCTAGTCGCTTCGTATGAATCGGATAAACAATCAAGAAAAGATTGGGAAGAAACTTATACGAAGGGATTGGACATGCTTGGATTCAAGTATGAAGATCGCACGCAGCCTTTTGCAGGCGCGAGCGGCGTGATTCATCCTTTACTGGCTGAATCCGTTACACAGTTTCAAGCGCAGGCATACAAGGAACTTTTGCCACCGGGTGGACCAGTTAATACAGAAATTGTTGGAGAAATAGTTCCTGAAATTGAAGAGCAGGCGAAACGTGTAAAAGATTATATGAATTATCAAATCACGCATGTGATGAAAGAATACGACCCTGACATGGATCAACTTTTATTTTATTTACCCCTTTCAGGTTCAGCGTTTAAAAAAACATATTATGATGGACTACTACAACGTGCTGTTTCAAAATTTGTTTCTTCTGAGGATTGTGTCATTAATTACATGGCATCATCATTGGAAGACGCAGTAAGAATCACACACACTACAAAAATTGATGCTAATGAATTGCGAAAGCAGCAAGTCAGTGGATTTTATCGTGACATACCAATTACATCCGGTTCTGTTTCTACAGTGGATGATATTAAGGAAAAGATTGATGAATTGCAAGGCGCCAGTGATAATTTGGCATCGGATGATGATGAGCATGTGTTATTGGAAATGCATGTTGATGCGGATGTTCCTGGCTTTGAAGATCAAAGCGGAATTAAACTTCCTTACATTATTACCATTGATCAATATTCAACAAAAATTTTATCTATAAAAAGAAACTGGTTTGAAGCAGATCAGTCAAGACGAAGAATAGATTATTTTACACATTATAAATTCCTCCCCGGATTAGGCTTCTACGGATTTGGCCTGATTCACATGTTAGGTGGATTGTCAAGAACAGCAACAAGCGTTTTACGACAATTGATTGACTCCGGAACTCTTGCCAATCTGCCTGCAGGTTTCAAGGCGCGTGGAATGAGAATACGTGACCATGACGAACCATTACAACCTGGTGAATTTAGGGATGTTGATGTAACTGGTGCTTCAATTAAAGAATCATTATTACCACTTCCTTACAAGGAACCATCACAAGTTTTATTCGCCTTATTAGGTTTCTGTGTTGATGCAGGAAAATCATTCGCAGCGATTGCGGATATGAAAATGGGCGAAGGTAATGAACAAAATCCAGTTGGAACAACTTTAGCGTTACTTGAAAGAGGAACTAAAGTGATGAGTGCGATTCATAAAAGATTGCATTATGCGCAAGGCGTTGAATTTAATTTATTGGCGCGTTGTTTCCAAATGTATCTTCCACCTGAGTATCCTTACATGGTGCGTGGTGGAAACCGTATGATTAAACAGGCTGATTTTGATGAGCGTGTTGACATACTACCAATTTCAAATCCAAATATATTCTCAATGTCACAACGTGTGATGTTGGCACAACAACAATTACAATTGGCGATTGCCAATCCTGCTTTACATAATTTACGTGAAGCATACAGAAGAGTTTATCAAGCATTGGATGTGGATAACATTGATGCATTATTAAAACCAGATCCAGGAAATCCTCCCCCAAAAAGTCCAGCAACGGAAAATTCGGAAGCGATGCGAGGACAGGATCCAAAAGCGTTTCCGCAACAAAATCACAAGGCGCACATAGAAGCGCATGCGGAATTTATGTTTACTCGTCCCGTTCAAATTAATCCTCAACTTTATGCAATGATGGAAGGGCATGTGTTACAACACATTGCCATTATGGCAGCGGAACAGGTTGAACAGGAGATGATGCCACAAGCACAAGAGTTGCAGCAACAAGTTCAACAATTGCAACAACAGGCACAGCAGAATCCAGCGATGCAACAACAAGTTCAACAACAAGTTCAACAATTGCAACAGCAATTCATGGCTCAAAAAGAGGCTGCTATAGCAATGGTTGAATCACAATTAATTAAAGAAATGGCTAAAGAGGAAAGTGTAAGAAGTGGAATGGAAGAACAGGATCCATTAGTCAAATTAAAACAACAAGAAATCGACCTTAAAGCGGCTGAATTGATGCAAAAATCACAACATGACGAAACTAAGATGTTGATGGAAACAGCCGTTGATGCAGAAAAACTTGACTTGGAGCGAGAAAAGTTGTCTAGTAGTAATGAATTAGGCATGGTAAAAGAATCTTTCGGTCTGATGAAAGAAGGACAAAAAGATGCAACTGCTGAAATTAAGGAAGATGTAGCAAGTTTAAGAGATCTGGCTAAAAATAGAAGCAATGAAAAGATTGCTGCTATGCGTGAAAGAGCCGCAGCAAGGAAGGCAAAAAGCAATGGTAAGTCAAGCAAAAGTAATTAAAATTACCCAAGTTATGAAGAAAGCTGAGGAGTTGGCGTTAAAAGAGATTGACAAAGACCCTGAAAATCAGTTAATAGTAGCAGCAGGTTTAATGGCGGTTACAAGAAATTTGTATTTAAATGCTTTAGGGCCTCATGAAGCACAAAAAATGTTTGAAGTCATCACGGATTCTTTTGTGATGGTGGATGAAATTTATCATGATGTTTCACAAACAAAACCAACAATTCATTAGGAGGTAAATATGAAGTTACTTACAGATGTATGGGCATGGATAAAGGAATGGAACGATTGGGGAATGAAAGACTGGATTAAAGCCGGCGTCGTTGCTCTTATCGTACTTATCGTGCTCAAAAAAATGCTAGTGGGCTAGTATTTAACGGAGGAAAATTATAATGGCAATCAATTGGCGAAGAGCTATGACACAAGACCGTGCTTACACGGCACCCCCACAATATCGACGTGCGGATGATCGTTCAGGTGCGGCTAACGTAGGGCCTACACAACCAACAAATTGGCGAAGAGCTATGACTCAAGATCGTGCCTACACGGCACCTTCTCCAAGAGGAACAGGATTAGGACAGGCTGTACGAGGTGTGGCAGGAAACGTAAGAGATTCATTTTTACCAGGCATAGTAGGATTAGGACAAAGAATGTTTGGAGGAATAACTCAAAATCTTGCAGATCATAGATATCTTGATTCTGTCCTTGACAGAGACGAAAAAAATAGAGCTTTTTGGGATCAAGCCGCATATAATTATGGATTACCTGGTGTTGACGAATTTGGAATAAGTACAGAAAGACCTGGTTCACAGCAATTTGGTAAAACAGACACAGGAACAAGTTTAGGTCAAGCTATGAAATACTTTGATAAAGCTGGCTTAACTCAAAATGTTATAGATAAATTTTCAGGAGCCGTTGATAGTAAATGGAAAGGTAATGAAGCATGGTTAAGTTCACAGGCGAGAGACCAAGATGCTTTCAAAACAGGAATGAGTTTTATTAAAAACGCCAAAGCAACCGCTAATTTAAGAAGAAATTTAGAAGCTGAACGAGATTTGGCGGCGACTGAAGGTGGCCCTTTCGCAAGTGGAATTGAACAGGAAGGTGGAGGACCTCCTTCTTATGATGTGGATCCAGTTATTTCAGCAATTGATTATGATGAAATGGGATTAGGAGCTGATCCAGAAAATGATATTCTTTATGGAGAACCGGATGGAGTACTTGAAGCTGCTGACTCTCCTCTTGGAGATTATGGTTCGTATCTTGACGCCGGTGATTTAATGCCGACTGACCGTGATCATTTAAGAAGATCCGCTTTATTCGTAGATGCGCCACAATCACCTCTTGGTATTAATAAGCCAAAAACAAGATTTGCAGGATTTAATTATCCTTATGATTACACAACTGATTATACTTTCGGTGACGCGGGAATGGATGATTTTGCAGGAATGACTGGTCCATATACAACTGATGAAGGTGACTATATTCCAGGAGACACTAGATATGCTGTTAACAGGAATAAAGGAACTAGGGCAGGTCTTTTACCTGGCGCTAGGGACGAATTCTATATGAATAGAATAGGCGATGTTATCAATCAAGGTCCAATGACATCTTCCGGATATATTCCAGTTCCTAATATTGATCCAATATTTGAAGAAGAAGAAATAGTGGGTCCTCGTAGACGTCTAGATCTTTACGACTAGTGTATCATGCCAGGCGGTTACGGAACAGAAGATACGCCGTGGGGAGCTGCAGGCGATAGAGGACCAGTTAAAAGTCCTTCCCCTCCAGGAGAAAGAGGTGGACAAGGATATGTTGCTCCTCAACCAACAATAACACCTAATATACCACAACAAACTACAGGAACATTCAGTCAAGGAGATCCCTATGATGAAAAAGGGGATTATATGGATTGGGGTTATGTTAATCCTACCACAGGATTGACTGCTGGACAGACGCAGGAACAGGCTGCAGCGGCTTCCAAGAAAGCAGAAATAGATAGAATGACATCTATGCAAGGAGCTTTGAATATGAAGCAATCCTTGGGACAAAATTTAAACAAGTGGAGTGATCAGGATTTACTAAAAGCCCAGGAAGCTGGACTCTTTACAGGTGAAGCTGAAGGTATGCTTGGTGGCGTTACTGGATATGAAAAAGAGGTAAATGCCATGAAAAATGCAATTGCCAGTAAAATGGGTAGAAATATTGAAGGCTATCAAGATCCTAAAAGAGGATTAGAATCTCTTCCTGAATTTCAAGCTTTAACAAGATTAACTGGTAATCCAGTTTTAGCTGCAGTTAACGCAGTAGGTGTAGATAAAGCCATTGAATATGGAATAATTGACCCTAATGATCCAGCAACAGAAAATTTTAGGGCACAGACAACGGGTGATATTGGATACGACCCCACTGGACGATATACGTGGGAAGATGTTGAAAGCGATCCAAAATTATATGAAGCTTATCAAAAATTAACAGGTGGAGATTTAAAGCCTGATGAACTTAGAGAATATCTTAGATATTTAGACTATGGAGAACAAGAACCAGGTGGTGGAGGTTGGCAACCACAAAGACAGATGAGCCAGCGTGAACGTAATTTAGCGCTTTTACGATTTTTACAGGGTGGATCACCCATTAAGCAATTGGAGCAGTCAGGATTTATGGGATCAATGAAAGACCCTTATGCAGAATCAATGAAAGAAGCTGGGGAAAAGGGAATATTTTCAGGAGTATCAGGCACAGGAATAACAGGTGAAGCAATGAAACATTTACTTAAAAGTTGGGGTTCAGGATACTCAAGTCCACGCTATGCAAACGTTGCAAGAGGTGGTATAATGTCCGTTTGGAACGATAGGAGGTAACATGTGGCAATTATTAGCTAAACCATTATTAGGGGTTGCAGCCGACGCCGTTAAAGGTTTTGTAACGACAAAAAAGTTGAAGGCAGAGCAGAAGCTTACAAAAATAAAGGCTGACACCAAGCTGATGGAAGACCAGATCGCCGGAAAAGTCCAGTGGGAAGCATCAGCCGTAGATCAAATGAAAGGGTCGTGGAAGGATGAGCTAATTTTAATTTGCCTACTTGGGCCTGCCGTAGCGGTATTTTTTCCAGGTATGACAGATCATATTGAAGCTGGGTTTGTAGCCCTGCAGTCGCTTCCGGACTATTATAAACATTTATTATATATAGCCTGCTCAGCGAGCTTCGGCATCAAGGCTGGAAAAGGTGCAATGGGATTAATTAAGAAAAAATGATGGAAAAAGCCATAACATTGCTAGTAGGACTGCTAATAGCACTTGGTGGATGGACACTGACAAGGACTTTTGAACTGTCAACAGATTTGGT
>VTLG01015123.1_pt1 | contig 16187 bp, 19 predicted proteins | sample 4694571 | NCBI WGS metagenome assembly VTLG01 (sample SAMN12604809, study PRJNA352737) | marine metagenome | biome: ENVO:00000447; feature: ENVO:00000209|ENVO:00000569|ENVO:01000036; material: ENVO:00002151; isolation source: viral sequences binned using virsorter ...
CTCAATGCCTCTTGATCTGTGATACCGTTCTTCATTTTCCTGATCTATGTAACTTTGTTGTTCTTCAACAAGTGCTAATTGTTGGATGTTGCAAGCCTCATGGTTGACAACCGCAATAACCTTGTTGCCCTTACATTGGACACATTTCACATCATAGGCTCCAGAGAAATAGCTCTCCTCAAAGTCTTCGCCAAGTTCACTCATTTCATCTGCGGTAATACCGTGAGAGTCAATATCTGGATTGACATGAGATCCACGCCCTTCACAAGTGAAACAGACCATAACGGTTGATGGGATGGTTTCGCCTTCGAGTTCGATTGTAGGCAATCCCATTTTCATCTTTTGTGGAAAATATCTTGCGTATCGGTGATCCATTTTTCAATCTCCTTAATAAAGGAAGGGGAAGCCTTTCGGCTCCCCCAATGTTTTACTCATCATCCTCTTCATTTATACTTTTGAAGATGTCCTCTCCTGCACCGTTCTGGACTATTAAAGCTAAAATGGTTTGGTAAGAAACCGCTTTGCCCCAACCCTTCATTGCCAAACCTTCGTCTGCTAAACAATGCTTCAACTCCCTTTTTGCTGTTTTCACGTTCTCAATTGCTTGTTCCTTTGTTAAAGGCATTTTGCCCCCTTTCGAGTATTAAAGGCTAAAGACTAGCACCGTCAAGACATACATGACGATACCAAAGAGTAAAAACGCTACTACTTCTTTTACAAGCTCCCAATTACTCATTGTCAATACCTCTCTGCTTGTCAATGTAATTGAGACCAGCCAGCATGAGGCAATACATGATTGGCCAGATTACGCAGATGATTAAAGACCATTGCTCAACTTGACTTGTCATAATCAATTCCCTCCGTTATTAATATATCTAATGTAGGCTATTAGATACATTATGTCAAGGGGAAGTTTCACTTTTCTTTAATTTATTTTCTGGGGCTGAAAGCATGAAATGGGGAGATGCCATGATATTGACCTGATCGAGATAATGGATTGTGCGTGATCTGACGGATCCGTTTTTCGGTGGAATCGGGCTAAATCGGGGAAAGGGGGAAAAAGGGTGGATAGTGTTCTTATGTTGCCGATCACCCAAGCTCGGAAAAAGCGGAAGCGAAACCAAGATGGAAATGTCCTCCCCTTGCAAAGTTCGGTGGATTAATGTATGACTTGGTGAGATTGTACAATTGCTCCTCCTCGTGTTGGAGGGTGGAAAGTATCTGGTGTTAACAAGAGCGCACATCAAATCTCTCTGCCCTCCAATTACTTCCGACAAGTGGAAGGAGGAAGGAAGGCTGAAGATGACGCACACACGCAAACGTAAAAAGGAGGCTCCGCACGGGAAAAGTAGGTTCCCCCATCCCCCCACGGGCGCACGGGGATCCGTATGTATTAGTATGCAACCTCGTGCGAGACTGGCCAAAATATGAAAAAATCAGAAATAATCAGTCACTTAGCACCGGAAGCAATGCTTGCAGATGGCCTTGATGATGCTATCATGGGCTTGGCGGATGTGTTCACCGCAGAGGGGGCAAGGTCTGTCGTAGCGTATGACAAACAAAAAATTATAGAAATTTTAATGAAAAGGGATGACATGGGAGATGAGGAAGCAGAAGAGTTTTACCAGTATAATATTGCTGGGGCATATGTAGGTGAGGGTACGCCGGTATTTATTGATTATGGATGGGCTCTGGGCTTAGAAGGGCCACACCAGTATGACTGTTAGAAAAAAAATATCAGAAAATTTCTATTGGGATGAATTTGAATGTAACTGCGGCTGTGGGATGGAATCTATCAACCTCGAACTCGTTGATAAAATACAAAAAGTGAGGGATGAGTATGGCCCTATCAGAATATCAAGCGGATGCAGGTGCAAAAAATGGAATGAGAAAGAAGGGGGTAAACCGGACTCATCCCACCTCAAGGGTCTTGCTCTTGATGTGGTTTGCAATAATTCTAACGACCGTTATCGCTTACTTACAAAACTAACTTGGGATTTCAGGCGCATAGGCGTTCATAAATCCTTTATTCACGTTGACATAGATTCCGATAAGCCTGAAGAGGTTATCTGGGTCTACTAACAGGAGAACGAGATGGATATTATGGTTTGGTTACAATCATTCACATGGTGGGACACATTCGCAACCGTGGTAGTAATGGCAAGTGCCGTGACGGCAACCTTGAAAGACCGGTATGCGGAACAGATCCCGATTGTAGGGAAAATATGGCCTATAATGAACTGGCTTAGTTTGAATGTCGGCCATAATGAGAATAGCCGTGACGGGATGCACAAAGGGAAATGATGACATTAGCCACAATATGTGGGTTACTGATGTTGTTGGGGTTTGGCCTCTTTTGGGCGGTCAGGGTAGGGAAAAAAATGAACAAGCTGGAACAAATGGAGAAGGGGCAGAAAGTTGTCAGAAATATCAGCGAATTCAACAGGAAAGTGGACAAGGAGACCCGTGAAAAAATTTCTAATAATGGCGGTGATCCTGTGCGCGGTCCTTGGTTGCGGAAGCGGAACTAACGTATTATACCCGTTACACGCAAGACCGAATATACCGCTGGCAGTGGGTGAACCACACGATGTGTGGGTTATGTGCAGCGATTACGGCGCACCGTCTGATGCTGTTGTTTATGATATGTATTGTGTAAAAGAGGATGATGTAATTGAATTAAGAAAATTCATCATTCTACAAAATGCGCTGATTGAAAAATATGAAAAAAATATTGAGTTGCACAATTCTTCTATGGATTAGTCTGATTGGACCGGTATGGGCTGAGGATGACAGAAAACTTGTTGTGCCTCCACCTGACCAGATCAGGGATTATCAACCGCAACCTAACCAGTTGATGGTGGTGACATATGCCAATGACAGGGTTTATCTATACCGCATCACAAAGATTATACCGAAACCGCATTGCAACCATATCATGTATGATGCAGAGAAGAGGAGAATCAGAATCACAACGCAAGCGGTGAGTCAGGCTTATGAGTATGTTCTTGAATCTAAGCCTTTGAAGGTGAGCGACTGGATCCCATACGAGGACTGAATGTGGGTATTGATACTCATAACATTCAGCGGCCCTATGGAGATAAGTAAGGTTGAAACGCTAGAATATCACTGGGGCAGACCCAGTTGTATTAATAGTATAAACCATGCGGTAAAAGTAGGATTACCGCCTAATACGAATATAGGCTGTGTCGAGATTAAACATATAAAAAAAACATAGATGTGCATAAAACACAACAGATTAGACCGTGGATGAATATGGGAAGGTGGCTTAAATTTTTCAAGCATATGCTGTATTATTTCAATTTCCTTGATTCTGTGCCGTACAAGCAGTACAAGGAACATCTTCTCGAACATAAGACGTTTGATAACTAGGAGGATATTATGCCAAAAAAAAAGAAGGGGAAAAAGACAGTTAAAAAACCAGTTAAAAAACCTTTAAATACGGGGTACTGAGATGGGTTGGAAAAGTGGGGAAGATGGTGTATCAGATGCAATCCGAAGAGAAAAAGCTCGAAATGACGCGATTAAACGAGCCCAAGCACGAAGAGATAGAGATGCTAAGATGCCGCACGGATCCAGCATGATGAAAGCGATGGATACAAAGGCGAGGGCAGCATTTCGCCGTAGGTCAGCATCTAAATATCAACCAATATCACCGTTAAAAGTAAAATCCAAAAAATAGGAGACTAAAATGCACTTTGACAAATACTGCTTCATGTGGTTTATGGCCGGTTGGGCCGGTGCTGCAATGTTTTACTGGATGTTCTAATGATTAGGCTTGGGACCATCATCTTGATGCTGTTGTTCTCACTTTGGATGTTAATAGATTATGCAAACTAGGGGGGAGTATGGCTAAAAAGAAGCTACCTGAAGATGGTGATGAAAAGATAAAAGAACCCCTGCTCCAGAAATTAAAAAAGGCTTTGCTGAAGGCTGGGGACGATGAGGCCGTGTACAACCTGATGGTTGACAAGCCGCTTGAGATGATGAAGCTGATTGCCATGCTGGAACCTAAACAGATCAAGCATGAGACAGATTTCAGGATCCACTGGGTGGAAGCCCCTAAGAAAGAGCCGCTGCCGATTATAGATATAAAGGTAATAGACGAACTTGACCAGATTGCAGAAGAAGCTGAAAAAATAGAAGATGATAACGACTGAAGAGAAAAAGAAAGGAAAATGTCTCTGGACTCCGACTCCGAAACAGTCAGAGTTTCTGAGTTCTTCTTTTGATGAAGTTCTCTACGGGGGCTCCGCAGGTGGGGGGAAGTCAGATGCTCTCCTGATAGATATGTTGGGGCTTGACCAGCACTCCTTAGTATGGCCCCGATACCGTGCTATTCTGTTTAGAAAAACCTTCCCAGAACTGAGCGAATTGGTTGACCGCTCGAAAGAAATCTATCCCTCCATCTTCCCAGGTGCGGTATATAATACGACAGATCATGAATGGAGATTTCCAAGCGGAGCGAAAATTCTATTCAGCTATATGGACAAGGACGAAGACAGATACAAGCATCAGGGGAACGAGTATCAATGGGTTGGCTGGGATGAGCTGACACACTGGGCAACACCGGTATGCTACCGTTACCTGCAATCAAGAACTCGCTCCACAAATCCGGATGTTAAATGTTTTACAAGGGCAACGACAAATCCTGGGGGTAGAGGTCATGCTTGGGTAAAAGACCACTGGATGATAAAAAATGACGGCAGCCCCTCACGTTTTGTTCATGTTGACAAGTTCGGTGATAAAGAGGCAAAATCATACAGGCAGTTCATACCGGCAAAATTAGATGACAATCCGTACTTGAGTCAAAGCGGTTATCGTGAGATGCTGATGAAACTTCCGGAGAAAGACCGGAAGAAACTGCTGGACGGAAGATGGGATGTTGTCGAAGGGCAGTATTTCACGACTTGGGATCCACACCGTCACATTGTCGAACCATTCGTCATTCCTCCGGACTGGCCGAGATGGCGCGGCATGGACTGGGGAAGCACCAAGCCCTATGCGATTGGATGGTTTACAGTAGACCCTGATGGGGTAATTTATTTATACCGCGAGCTTTACGGCTGGGGCGGTGAAGCAGATATTGGTACAAAGGAATCGGTAAAGCAGGTTGCCAGAAAAATACATCATTTTGAAAGACATGAAAAAGCTAAAGGAATAGAATTCAGAAACAACCCTGCCGATCCATCATGCTGGTATTCAAAGGGGGAAGGTATTACAATAACGGAGCTTTTCAGACGGGAAGGAGTAACGTGGAGAGCTGCAAAAGGCGGCCCGAATAGTCGAATAAACGGCTGGTGGGTCTGTAATCAAATGTTGGTGGAAGCTACTTTTAAAGTATTTTCTACTTGCAAACACTTCATCAGGACTGTACCTAGTTTACAGATTGACGAGACTAAACCTGAAGATTTAGAAACAAAGAACCAAGAGGACCATTCGGCTGATATGTGGCGTTATGCGATTCAGGTTGTGCATAAATATCAGAAAAGGGTTCTGCAAAAACCAAAGGCCGGTTACATGACCTTTGATTATATTATTAACCTAGATGAAAAGTACGAAGACAAGTCCATTTACAGACTTTAACAAGGAGATTTACAAATGTTAACAAAAACAATAATTGGGGCAGTTCTTTCTTCAGCGACTTCTACTGCTGTAGTTACGATGGACACTAGCCCAAACTTACCAGGAACCAGCGTGGTACTACTTACAGAATATACGAGTAACGCCACAATGAATGTCAAGGTTGAAGGTTCAGATGATAATTCAACTTGGTCTGATCTATGGGATCCAGCGGATGTAGATATGGCTGGGGTTAATGCCTTACATCAAATTAGTCCAACCGTAACTCTGCCGAAATATATCAAGGGTACGGTTACAGCTTACACTGATGGCTCTGTTTCGTTCCATGTTATGAACGCTGGTTAACATGGGGGTAGATGATGCAAGACATTCAATCGGAAGTAGAAGGAGTCTTCAAACAGAAGGACTTTGAGGGGCCAGATTCATCCGCAGAACCTACTAAAGCAGAAAAGTCCCTAGCACAGCTTTGGGCTGACAGGATAGAATCCGCGCAGATTAATCTGGCTCCCCATCGTGACAAAATCTCCGAAATGCGTAAATATGTAAAAGGAGAACAGCACGATGATGGAAGCAACCTTCTAGTAAGGGCTAACCTGATACATTCGCATATCAGGCGTTCTGTAAACCAGACCTACGCCCGTAATCCGAAGTTCTCCATTGTTCCGACTGAAAATCTCGATCCTTCTGCATACAAGAAAATGCGGTTGTTTGGTAAGACCTGCGAGATAATCCTGAATCGTTTTCTTGACGATGCTGGATTGAAACGGAGGGCCAAGGCCGCTTTACGGGCCGCTAAGACAACTGGCATTGGTTGGGTAAAAGTTTATTACCAGACCAATAAGGAACCTAACCCGATTATCGTTAACAAGATCAGGGATACTAGGGATGACCTAGAACGCATGAAGTTTCTTCAAGCTGAATCCACTGATCCTAGAACGATGGAACACAGGGAACGCCAGATGTTACAGATGCAGCAGTATGCGGATTCGCTCAGTCAGGAAAAAGATATGATAGTCTCAGAAGGGCTTGTTATTGATCTTGTCGATTCAAGCAATATGCTTCTCGATATATCAACAATAAGAAATTTTGATGACTACCAATTTGCCCCGTTCATAGCGGAAGCGATCTGGATGAGCAAAGAAGATGCAAGATCAAGATGGGGGGATATTCCTGCCGGTACGAAGGAATATTCTTTAGACAAGAATCAAACTTCTCCGCAAAAAGTGGGGATGGACCGTAAAACAGTTGATGAAGGAAGACAGGATATTATCAAGGTTTTTGAGATCCATGATCGGCTGAACAAGCTGATCCACTATCTTCCTGACGGCGCAAGCGAATTTTTACAGGAACCATCTGGCCCTATGATAGTAGGGGAACAATGGTATCCCTATTTCCCGTTGGCGCAGAATCTGGTGGACGGTCAATTTTTCCCAATTTCCGATGTTTCGTTGTTGATGGAATTGCAGGATGAACATAATTCAGCAAGAACCAGATTCAAGGAACACAGGGATATTTGCATACCGCATTGGGTTGGTAAACGTGAAGAGGTGACAGAACGTGATGGAAATGCGATCAAGGATGCGACTGCTGGCGAAATCGCCCTCATTGATGGGATCGCTGGTCAGCCGATTAGAAACAGCGTTGACGTATTTGCTCCACCGCCGATTGATCCTGCGGTTTACGATACTGCACATACGGAACGTGATATTGAGAAAGTTGTCGGAGGTGGCGAAGCTACCCAACCAAAGAGTAACCGGTCTCGTACACTGGGTGAGGCACAACTGCTTACTCAGGATTCTCAATCTCAAACTACGGCGGATACGGACGAAGTTGAAGATTGGTTCTCTAAAATAGCAAAACACGTTTTGGAATTATTGTTGCAGTGCTTGACGATGGAGCAGGTTGTCGCTATTGCCGGTCCAGAAAGCCAGATAGAGGCAGGACCAGATGGTATGCCGACAGGAGAAATGTCAGATGGTGTAGTATGGCCTGTTAACGAATTAAACAAAGGCCAGATATTTAATCTTTTAAAATTACAAATTCAGGCTGGAAGTTCAGGTAAGCCCAACAAGGATAAGGAGACCCAGATTTGGACACAGTTCGTTTTGCCTAAAATAACGGAACTGGTAAATATTGTAGCCCAGCTCAGGGAACAGAAGCAGAATGATCTTGCCGAATCCCTGATACGTCTTGCACAGGAAACTCTAAGGAGAATTGATGAAAGATTCGATGTTGAGGAATTCTTACCTAGACAGAAAGAACAACAGCCGACACAGCAAGAAATGGAACAGATGCAGCAAGCCCAAGAGGCGCAGCAGTTACAGATTGAGGAACTCAAAGCTGAAATTGAAGAGACGAAATCTAAAACTGTTAAGAATCTGGCACAAGCTGAAAAATTCTCAGAAGAAGCGGATCGGGACAATTTTAGAGATGGATTGGATTCATTCAAGGCTAGAACAGACGCAGACATGAGAGAAAAAGAATTAAGACAACAGGCAATAATGCAGAGAGAAAAAGAAACTACGACTAAATAAAGGAGAAAAAATGGCACAAGTAGCCCCCAAGGGAGCGTTAGCAGTAACACCACATGATTCGACCCTTCTAACCACAGTCTGTACGAAACTTTTTGTTGGGGGGACTGGAACCGTTTCTTTGTTAATGCAAGACGGAACCACGGCAGCAATGACAGCAGTGCCAGTAGGACTGTATGAGTTTGGTGGTTTCCAACGTGTAAATAGTACAGGAACGGCAGCAACCAATATGGTCGCATTTTATTAAGGAGGTTTTATGAGTGGGGAACAAGCTGTAATACCGGATTCGCTACCGGTTGAAGAGGCGCAGGAATCAGAAGTAACCGAAGAAAGCGTAACTCCGGATTCGCAACCGGAAGAAGAAAGCGTAACAGAGGCATCGCAACCTCAAGAAGACGTAGAAAGTTCGGAGCCGTCACCCGAAACAGAAGTAGATGCTATAAAACAGGCATTGGCTGAAAATGCCGAGCCCAGTGAGACTCCAGTAGCTGAGGAGCCGGTCAAGGAAGAACTTCCAGTAGTGGAGGAACAACCGCAACCGGTACTCCCAGATGAGTCGGAATTGTATGCAGAACCTGAAGGACTGAGGCCAAAAGCGCAGGAAAGGTTTCGGGCTCTTGTTGATAACAATAAACAGGTTACACAAGAACTTGATACCGCAAAAAACGCTATGGCTGAAATTCATAAAACTGTTGAAAGCAGTGGCATGAGTCCTGAAGAATTTGGGTTGATGCTTTCATACGCCCAGATGGCTAATTCCGGTAATAAGGACGATCACGAGTATGCCTTCAAGATGATCGAAACCGAGTATAAACGCATGGCTGCGAAACTTGGTGTAGAGGTTGAAGGTATGGAACCGGCGGATTTATTCGCGGATTTTCCAGACATAAAGGAGAAGGTTGATGGATATGAGTTGTCGAAGGAAGATGCCCTAGAGATTGTAAATGCTAGGAAAAAACTTCAACCGCAAACTCAGGAACAACAACCTTTCAGCCAGTCTCCCCAAGCACCGGTAAACGATGCTGAAGAGAAGGCTGGGGCTATAGAAGGAGTTAAAAACTTCATGGCCAATATGGAAAAAACTGATATTGATTTCAAATCAAAGGAATCGATACTTCTTGAACAAGTGGAAGAAATACGGAAAAATTATCCGGTGGCGCAGTGGCCTGTAATAGTCAAGCAGCTTTATAATAATATTGGTCGTTTAGGTTCTCAAAATAAACAGGCCAGAAAAGCTGGTGACAGCGCACCGTTAAAATCAACTCCAAATGCTGGGGGTGCAGTAGCACCACAAACAGCTTTGGATGCAGTTAAATTTGCGCTTAACCAGTAAATCATTAACGGCTAAGACAGGAGGTTGTCATGCCATTTACAACTGAAGAAATCAGCATCGCTGGCAAAACAAGTCTTGATTTTTATCTCAAGAATAAGCCAGTCGATCAGATAGTTCAAGAACGTCCTTGGCTATCAAAGCTGATGGGTGGAAAGGTGACGATGCCTGGAGCGAAACAGAACGCCGTTATCCAACTGCGTTATCGCTACCAGAACAATTTTTCGTTCTTCAACGGACGTAAGATTGTTACATATAACAACCGTGCAACCATCGAGCAAGCTACCTATCCGTGGCGTTCAGCTCACGATGGATTCGCTTTGGATGAGGACAGATTGATCCAGAACGGAATTACGGTTACTGATAATAAGAAAGCGGTTCATGCCGATGCGGAAGTTGTTCAATTAACAAACTTGTTAAACGAACAAACATCTGTTTTGGATGAAGGCTTTGACGAGCAGTTCGACCAGTATCTATTGAAAGATGGATCTGGAAGCACTGACGATATACAGGGTCTTGACTACTTGGTAGCCATTGATCCTACATCCGGTACGGTTGGAGGTATTGATCGTTCCGTTGCCGCTAATAGCTGGTGGAGAAATAATGTTAATCTTGGATTAACAACCGCCACGACTACTGGTGATATTATTGACAAGATGGAAACCACTTGGAGGGCTTGTACCCGAAATGGTGGCCGTCCTAACTACATCATGTGTGGATCTGATTTCCTAGATGGTTACAGGAATTTTCTCCTGAAAACCTATGGGACTATCTACATTGATAACGGTAGTCAATTCACTCCGGAAGGTGGTTCGGTAGGGATGAAATTCAAAGGCGTTCCAATGGTATGGAACCCAACCTTTGATGATCTGACCTCTTATTCGGCAACTTTTCCTAAACGCTGTTATTTCCTGAATATGAAATACATTCAGATGAAGGAGATTGACGGTCAAGGGAAAATTTCTCGAAGACCACCCAGACCATATGACCGCTATGAACATTACTGGGGAATGACTTGGCGTGGGGCTCTTTGTATGTCCCGTGCTAATGCTCATGCAGTATTGACCATAGCATAAACCAATGTATCTTGGGGGTTTCGGCCCCCTTGATGCTAAACTGAGGAGTAGCGTTATGCTAGCAAGAAAATGTGATGTACTGATTTACCAGTCGAATTTAAGCACGATACCGAAACAGGTTTATGAACATGAAATTCCGGTTATCGAAACTATTTTTGGGGAAGGTTCTGTAACAAAATATGATTACAAACCGATGGTATTTGCCAAGGATAAAAGTACCGGCAAAGATATGAGCTATCAGGTGCAGTCTACGGAACCGGTAACATACGATGTGGAGGAAGTGGAGCATGATGACGAATACATGAGGATGATGGATCTGTATGGGAAACATCAGACCATTGATATTTTCAACGTGACTCATGTTTACGGAAGGCTGGAAGATAATAAAATGGAAGCCAAGGGAAAAGAACTTTACGGAAAACTCCCGAAGGCAAAACCAGAAGAGAAATCTTCCGAAGAAGAGGATATGGTTTATAATACTATGACTAAAAATGAACTGAAGGAAATGCTTGGAAACCTAGAAGTACCTTATCCTCCAAACGCAACTAAATTTGTATTGATTGATCTGGCAGAAAGCCATGATCGAGGTGAACTGGAAAAGGTTAGCTAATGGCACTACCAACAAAAAGAAGTTTAGGTGATATGAGGCAGGAACTCAGGGACCGGCTTGGATTCGCCGCTACCGGCAGTCAGGCAGGACCGAACACCAGTATTATGAACAGTTTTTTGAGGAACGGACAGGTTCAGCTTTACTGGCAGTTCGATTGGCCTCTGTTAAAAAGAGTAGACAAAACAACAACTACAAATCAAGGACAGGTATTTTATGATTGGCCTGATGATATAGATCCAGACAGACTTGTAAATATAGCAATGGAAGATACCAGTTCAGCCACTCCGAATATCTGGTCCTTGACTGAAGGAATAGACTGGAAGCATGATAATTACGCAACACCGCAGGATCAGCCAAGCCGGTTTGAAAGGCGCGACCAGCTTGAAATATGGCCTGAGCCCGATTCAAATAAGTATAAAATATGGATCGAGTATGTCAAGAGACTCAATGCTTTTACGATTGATACGGATAAAGCAACTCTTGATGAGGATATAATAATATTACACGCTTTGGCCGCAGCTAAGTCACATTACAGACATAAGGATGCCGAAATATACGGCGGTCAGATCATAGCTCTTCTGGCAAGGCTTAAAGCTGGGGGATTGGGACATAAACGATTTATAAGGAAAACGGGGAAAGTAGGAGCCGGTTCGTATGGGGAGTATTTTAATAATGCTGTAAGACATAAACACGCAGACGATTAATGCCGGTAATAACTTTTACAGATTTCAGTTTTGGAAAAGACTTACGCAAAGGAGTTTCAACATCAGATGCCAACCGGTTACGGGAACTTAAAAACGGTTTTATAACAACCGGTAAGGCCATCAAGAAAAGATCAGGAACTTCTCTGGTAGCAAGTCTGGAAACCGGAACCAAGGGATTGGTTTCCGCAGCAGGTAAATTGCAGACATTTTACAATGCTGTAGGAACCATAACACACGCAAACGCCCTGTTTGTGCCGAACAAGGTAGAGAAGGCATCTACGCTTGGATCCCCTGTTTTTACTGGTTCCGGAGTTAATGATATGACTGTTACCGGTGACTACACGGGTGCTTCTGACGCATCATTTACGGTGATAGTTGATGCGGTAATCGCCGGTACTTCCCAGAGTCTCATTTCAGCAGGACTTGGATCTCCTATAGGAGATATGACTGGAGATGGCGCATTGGCGGCTGCTTTTGATGCTGACAATAGTGAAACATTTGCCGATTCCGCAACCATAGCATCAGCAACAACAGCTTATGTAGGCAAAGACTGGGGGCTTGGGAATACCAAGCTGGTTACGGGTTTCAAGGTTTGGGGAACAAACGATCAGGGATTTGTCCCAGGAAGTAATCCTGCTGTTACAGTATCGCTTCAGGGAAGCACGGATAATTTTGTAAGCAGTACCGTTAATCTGGGTGCAGCCGGTGATGTAGTTGATGAAAACAGTTTACAGATAACAAATTTAACAGGACTTGATACTACAACCGCATTTCGTTATCACAGGCTTAAAATAACACACAGCGGATCTGCATCACAGATGGGCGTGGCAGAGGTTGAGTTTTATGAAGGAACGGATTCCGCAACATACGATACATTCAAATGGAAAAAAGATTCAGGTTCCTTTACGACTGGTGTGGTTATGTCCGGTGCAAACCAGCCACTGCAAGATGGTCTTTCGGTAAAATTTGCCGCTATTACGGGTCATGTGGTTAGCGCACAGTGGGTTGTCGCGGTTACAAAGGTGACAACGGCTGTTACAAAAATTCATTACGGTGATGTATTCAACGGAAAAGTCTATGCTGCGGTAGAGTATGCGGATGCCTCGATACAGCATCATTATCTTGACGGATCGGCTGGTTCGAGAATAACAGATTCCAATTGTCCACAGACTAAGGGAGTGGTCAAGGTTGAGAACAAGATATGGGCGGTTAACGGGGATACGGTTCGTTTCAGTGCTACCGGAAACCCAAGGGACTGGACAACTACTCAGGATGCAGGTTTTCTACCGGTAGGATTGAAACAGAGAGGTGCTAACAACTCGCTAGCATTGGGGCAGTACAAGGTAAACCAGTTAGTCGTGTTTTTTGATGACGGCGCACAATTGTGGACGGTGGACCCTGATCCTGCCAATCACTCATTTACACAGATACTACCTGGGTCTTCTACACAGTATCACAAGGGGATTGCCCACCTTTTTCAAGATTTGTATTTTTTGTCTAATTTTGGATTCAGGTCTATTTCAGAATCTGCGTTGATTACTTCACAGATAGAGCTTGACATAGGTTCTCCCATAGATTCAATTATACAGCCATTGCTGCCAATCACACCGACTGATTCACCGCAAGCTATTTTTGCACCTGAACTCGGTCAGTACATGGCAAAGATAGGAACTACGGTTTACGTTTTCACAATGTCGCAGACGGCAAAAATATCAGCTTGGTCTGAATATATATTTCCTTGGGCGGTAGATGATATAGCGGTTCTTGATGGCGTGGTTTATTTCAGGTCAGGGGATAATGTATATAAAATGGATGATGCAATTAATTTTGACGGTTACGAAACCGGTAAAACCATCACGGCAATGGCTAGTGGAGGAACCGGTATAACAACCATTACTTCAGCCGCTCACGGAAGGGCAAACGGCGATACCGTGACGATTGTGGGAACAACAAGCTATAATGGAACTTTTACTATTTCAAGTGTAGCAACGAATACTTTCACTATACCAACGGCTTATGTTGCCAACGATGCGACAGGAACCTACACGGCTGGTACACCATTTGAATTCGAGATGCAGATGGGATTCGTAGATGCTAAAAAACCTGGAGTATTAAAAACATGGCAGGGAACAGACTCGGTGAGTACGGGGTCAGCAAGTTTGTCGTTCAGGTATGATCCACGGGAATCAACCTTTGAAACTGATCCTATTGTCTTAACATCAGATACCAGACCAGACACGATGACTCCGGTGGAGATTTCAAGTGTCAGTCTTTCGCCTATTATAAAAAACAGTCTTGACGAGGATTTCCAACTGGATGCCTTGTCGATGTATTATGAGAACTTGGAGGCAGTATGAGGAGGTACATTGAAAAATTTGCCGGTAAGGGAAATGACTCTGGCGGATTGCGTTTATGTTTGCACAAACATGAGGGAAGACGATTTTAATGAAACATCAAGTCTGACATACGCAAAAACCAGAGAAGCTATGGCAGTGGTAGTATTGAATCAGGGAGGCGAATCGTACACGCTTCTAAACAGGAAAGGAAAACCTGTACTGATTGGCGGTACTTATTATACGCATCCGAATCTGGGTACAATATGGCTTATTGCCACGGATGAGATGACAAACCGCGATTGGTGGGTAGCTACATATTTTATGAAAAACCTGATTGAAATAATGTTTGATAACGAAACAGCCCACAGGGTACAGGCTTATTCAATCGGGTGGAGAAAAGTGGCCCACAAGTGGCTGCAAGAAGGTTTAGGTTTAACAAAAGAAGGCCATCTGCGAGGGTTTGCTGCAAATGGATATGATGTTTTAATATTTGGAAAAATAAAGGAGATAAAAAATGGGTAAAGGCGGCGGTGGTGGTGGAGATGGCGGTGCTGCCGCTCGTGAAGCGGCAAGGCGGTCTCGTATTAGCGGTAATATTTCAGCTATTAAATCAAGGTTTTACGATCCTACTACCGGAAAAATGACAGCCGGTAGACAGGCGATGATGGAAGATGTGGGGCAGAGAATTGAAAACAGGTATCTGCCTGAATTTCAAGATGAATCAAAAGATGCCCAGCGTGAGCTTAAATTCGCTCTGGCTAGGCGTGGTCTGCTTGGCGGTTCAGCACAGACTGATGCGGAAGCAAGATATTCTGACAGGATAGCAAAAGGAGAACGTGACATATCCCAGAAGGTTCTTGCCGGTAGAGCGGAGCAGGAACGGCTCGATAATGCCCTTATGGATAGCCTGATTGCACAGGCACAATCTGATGCTGACAGGGATGTTCTGTTATCCGGTATTACAAATCAGCAGACAAGTAATGCTGCAAACGCGGCTGCAAGGATCAATCAGAGCGCAATGCCAAGTCTGTTTTCTGACGTAAGCACACTGTTTAAAAAGATCAACGACACGGCACAATTCCAGCGTGGTATGCAGGGTTCACCTCAATCGTGGGCTGGAATGTTTGGTGGATCACCATTATATGCAAGACAACCATCAGGAACTGGTGCTACTGGTTCGGTGACAACTTAGGGGTAAATTATGGATCCAGCAACATGGGCATTGATTGCATCGGTTGTATTAACCACAGCCGGTGTTATTGTAGAAAGTAACGCTAACGCTGCTTACGCCAGAGACAAAAGGGCGGCGATACGAAGACAGGATGAAAATCAGGATCCTTTTCGCCTGAAAGCCTCTGAACTGATTAAAACCACATCTGACAAGATGGACCCGAATCTGCGTATGCAGACAAGGGAAAAGAGGGATGTGGAGAATCTGAAGCAGTATTTTCAGGTCTATGACAAAAACAGGGAATTCAGGGAGGCTTCTGTTTTCGGTGGCGGAAATGTGTTTGAAACAGAGCGTTACAGCGAAGGAGCTGATGAAGAACGTGAAGCAAGGGATGTTCGCAATATGACTGCGGCAGCCCAGTTCTTTTCTCCGTATCAGGCTAGCAACATAGACGAAACCAGAATGGTCAATAACATGGCCAATTCATTGAATACCAACCGCAATTTTGCAGGTGGTCAGTTCAATGTGGATCAACAGGTAATAGATAATGTGAGGATAAGTCAGGGAGCCCAGACAGCGGCTGGAATACTCAAGGGATTGGGGACGGCGGCAGGTATGTATGGTGCTTATGCTGGTGCTACTTCAGCAGCGGCTAGCAAGGCGGCAACAGAACAGATGACAAAAGAAGCTATTAAACAAGCTGCACAACAGCAAATGGGAACAACTGCTACTCGTTTTGGTTTACAAGCTGCTACACCTGCAATAACATCAACAGCACCTACTTGGGCTTCAGCCGCCGGTGCTGGTGCTGGTGCTGGTGCTACG
>VTLG01016849.1_pt1 | contig 16187 bp, 10 predicted proteins | sample 4694571 | NCBI WGS metagenome assembly VTLG01 (sample SAMN12604809, study PRJNA352737) | marine metagenome | biome: ENVO:00000447; feature: ENVO:00000209|ENVO:00000569|ENVO:01000036; material: ENVO:00002151; isolation source: viral sequences binned using virsorter ...
CCACCCTCCATTTGTCATTTTCAGGCAAAGCAGAAGCAGAAGTTATATTCAATCAGGTTCCAAGAGTATTTGATTTTGTTGGAGAAGCAGAAGAGACCGCATCCTTTAGTTGGACGCAAGCTGCTGACTCTGATATAGCAGATGGATTTAGAAGTGATGATTACGGAGCACTAACAGAACCCGTACTCAGAACAGAAGACTTCGGAGATATTACAGATCTTAATGATATTCCAACATGGCATCCTGCCATTGATAATTGGGGTCTCATTACAGAGGACGAGACTGTTAAGGCATACGGTCAAGGATTCTTTAAAGGTGGTTGCGAGCATTCCTTCAGTCCCGCATCACACGTTCATAATCAACTTGAAGGATTTAATGCTAGTCCTCCCAAGTTCCCAAGACTACTTGGTACAGCTAAGGATTATCAGATACCAACCCATTATGGTTACGGATTCCTCCGTCCAATGGGTAATCCTCGTGTTCAGATTAGGATGCATTACTTCGCCGATGGTGGAGTTGATCGTTATCCAACAAGACCTCGTGGTGGTAAACTATTTGGATTCGGTGATGCTGCAGACTCTACCCTAGTACTCAATCAGGGTGGTGGATTCTCCAAATTTGGTGGTGCTTCTCCATATGCACGTACAGGATTTGTTGTTGGTGAAAGTAAGCAAGACATTCTTGTACAAGGTGGAGCAGATTATCTTGTTAAGTTTAATCCTGAACAGAGAATGTTCAAGGTTATCTCTACAACAGAACTTGCAAGGGCATGGCACTACAGTATTGATTCCATACTCAACGTTGAGGGTATTGACTTTGGATTCATTGATGAAGTACCTGTTGGTCTTGATGATCGTGGACATATTCATGGTGGAACTGAATACGCATGGGAGATTGAGACATATGGTACGTTAGATCCATATGATGTTAAGACCCCAATGGGTCTCTTCAGAGTTAAGTCTGATGTTGCATCCTCTACTCCAAGAGTTAGAGCATACACTAGTGAAGATCCAGGATCTGCAGGTCATCTTGATAGGATCATTGGTACTGCTAAGATCTTTGTTCTACCAATTCACATTGGTAAAGGTGAACTTAATGTTAAGGGTGATTCACCTTACGCACAATCTCCTGGAATTACAGGTAAGGGTTCAGCATTCTCCTTCTCTAGCACAGCAGAGGCAATTGCATTTGTACCTGCTAAGAAGGATTCTCTATGGACATTTGAAGGTACTGTTGATGAGGCAGTTGGTTGGGAGCATGAAGGAGTTGGTACTCTCTTCGGATGGAGCAGTACAACTAATGCATACTCTGCTACTGAGGAGACACCTGATCCATTATTCAGAACATCAGGTACAGCAAATGCTGTTGCTTCCTTTGCACACAATGGTTCTGGATCTCTACCTGCTATTGGCGGTGCTGCAGAGAGAACTACTGCTGCATACAATGAGTCATCCTTCACAACAGGAGTTCGCTGGTCTGAGGATTGGGGATTAATTTCCGAGCCTCCATATAGTGTTAGTGCTCCTGCAACTATTGCTCAATATGCTAATACTCCAATTAGCACTTATGCAAATAGCACTGCATCTTCCTTCGGAACTACACCTCTTGTTGAGGATTGGGGAACTATCAATGTTGATAGTGAGAATGATATAAGGACACATGATCGTGGAACTTTATTCCCAGATGTTCCTCTATTACCATTCGGTAAGTTTGAGTTTACAAGTACCACTGCTGAGAAACAATCTCCTGGAATTACAGGTGAAGGTTCTCTATACAGCTTCGTTGGTTCAGCAGAGTCTAAGACCAATCTTGTATCTGGTGACGGTCTATTCAAATTTGAAAGTGATACTAGAGAAGCAACTGCACCTGCACCACATATTGGTTCTGGTTCTCTTTACAGTGTCATTGGTGGAGCAGAAGCATACGTTGTTCTCAACGAAGGTAGAGGTCTATTTGATATTAGTGGCACTGCCTTCCCACAAAATGTTGCCTACGCACAGGAGACTACAGGCAGACTATTTGGATACACTGGTTCTGCAAATGCCTATGCTGCTCAGACATCCTCTCAAGGTATCTTCAGAATTCAGGGTACAGGTGGAGAAGCAATTGCACCTACCGCACACATTGGTTCTGGTGTTCTTTGGAGTTACGTATCAACCACAGTTGCTACTGTTCAGGTTGAGGTTGGTGGAACTCTATTCAGTTACTCTGGTGGAGTTACTGATGTTAAACTTGGTTATGGTTGGGAGACCATTGAGAAAACTCACCTACTTGTTAGAGGTAACGCAGGTCTATTCGTTCTACCTAAGCACATTGGTGCTGGTACATTCAATCTTCTTAGTGATACTAGAGAAGGATTTGCTTGGTCTCCATACATTACGAAGGGAAGACTCTTTGGATTTGGAGACAGTGCAGAAGCAACTTCAGTCGAGGCAGAAGGTCGCACATTATTCTCCTTCAAGGGTGCGATTCCTACACCTCTACTTACATTCTCAGAACAGAGATTTGTATCTGCAAGGTTCCTACCAGACGAAGCAACTACAATATTCAGACTTCGTGCATCTGGTTCTGGTGTTGCATACTTACAACGTGGAACTGCCAACGAAGCATGGAGTCCATTCATACCACCAGGATCAGGTAGCATATTTGGATACACTGGTGCTGCAGAATCTACCAAGGTTGAGGCAGAAGGTAAGACTCTCTTCAGCTTCGAGGGTGCTTCTGCTGATAGTAAGGTCACTAACAATATTGGTAGTGGATCTCTTTACAGCATCGTTGGTGCAGGAGAATGTTACGCTGCATCTATCTACGCTGATGCACTATTCAGAGTTCTTGGTACTGGTGATGAGTCTCAAACAAAACCAGTTGTTGGATTCGGAAGATTACCATCCGCAGGTGGTGGTGCAGAATCTATATTCATCAATGCTCTTACAGAGGGAACTCTATTCTCCTTCGAGGGCAATGCTGGAGAGAGAGAAACAAACGCATTCAAAGGATCTGGATCTACATCATTCGTCAGGAATCCAGTTGGAGATGCTACACAAAAAGTTACCAGAGATTTTGTTGGATCTGGATCTCTACCTGCGACTGGAGGTTCTGCAGAAGTTGCAGCATTTGTTGGAGCAGCGAACGGACTGTTCAATATCGACGGCACTTCGGACCTTTCGAGGACCAAATCTTTTGTTGGTTCTGGATCTATACCTGCTCCTGGCGGTGCAGCAGAAAGCGTATCGAATGTCGAAGTCTCTTACGTTCTCTTTGACATCAACGGTGCTGGTAAGATTAGTCTTGCACCTTCTGTTATTGGTGTTGGTGAGGTCAGAGTTGGACTTAGTAACGACGGAATACCTGGTGATGGATCTAGAGGTATTACCGTATTCAAACTTAGAGTTCTTCCTGGACGTGGACTCAACGGTGCAACTTACGGATTTACAGGAGCACTTCAAGAATCCTTCACACCTGCACCTCATGTTGTTGAGGGTGAGCTTAATGTTAATACACCTGCCGATTCCGCTGGAGAAGAATCAGAATATATTGAATTCAAGCGTGGTCAACCAACGAGAATCGTAGTTATCTAATACACTAAATAACTATTAAGCGCATTTTCGAGATCCCTAAATGGCAAATACCAAACGGGTACAACTGCGTAAAGGTACGGAGGTAGAACACTCCACATTTACAGGAGCCCAAGCAGAGGTAACTTTTGATACAACAAAAGGACTGCTCCGTGTACATGACGGTCTAACTTTATCTGGTGTAGAAATTCAAAAATCTAGACTAGAAGATTTGAACAACGCACATAATGGAAACGTCTTGATGACCAACATGAAGTACTTTGTTAATACTTCAAGCGCACCTTTTACAGTTAGTTTACCATCACTCCATTACTATGGGGACACTATTCACCTGGCAGATTCTAAATATACTTGGGATATAAATAATCTTACAGTAAATGCAGCAGGTTCGGACCAAATTAAAGACAGTACTGGATACATCGACACTTTTTTAAATTGTGACGTTGCTGGTGCATATGTTGAACTTGTTTGGGAAGGAACGTACTGGAGAATGTTCTAATGAATTTATCTAGAATGGAAGCTGGCGCAAAGTCAGTTACACAATCAAACGATTTTGTAGTTCACGCTCTCCGAAGAGACTCGGAGGGTATGTTGCATTATACGAAAGTTAGTTCTGGAAGTACAGATGTTGCTGATTTCCATAGACTAGACGGGACTCAATATCCAGGGTTCCTTGATGGTGAAGATTATGTCGATGAAACAACTGAAGACAAATCATATAAGAATGATGTAAATGATAAATACCAACAGTATAGGTTTGACTTCAGAAACATACATTATCTAATCGACTCTGATGGATATCTTGTTGCCAGAGTTAATGGCACTTATGATTATGAAACTACAGGACCTCAATAACGACAGGAATTAACAAACAATGGCTGATTTTAGATTAGGAAGACTAAAATTCAATTGGAGAGGCGACTGGGCTACTAGCACTGCTTATGTCATTGACGATATCGTCAAGTTCGGTGCGAACACCTATGTTTGTACTTCCAATCATACCTCCACTGCTGACGAGACGACTTGGTATTCTACCGATGCGTCAAATTGGTCGGTCCACGTAGAAGGTATACGAAACGTCGGAACCTACAACCAAGGTACATTCTATAGAGTAAACGATGTATTGAAGTATGGTAATACTCAATATAGAGTTACTGCTGGAATTGGTACTACAGAATCTTTAGAGTTTGCTGCTAGTCAGTACACTCCAACAGACGTATCCTATAACCCAACAACTGGTGTGATGACACTAGTTATTAACGGTCATGGGTTAACTGCTGGTGACAAGATCATGATTGCAGAGAAGTCAATTACTTTGACTTGTAATGAAGATAGTCACCAGACTGATCACGCTTATCCAAGAAACACTGACCCTATCCATGATAAGTGGTTAGGAATTACAAACGTAACTGCTAACTCGTTTGATGTTCAGGTCTTAGATACTGCGCCATCTACTAACGTAACGCAACACTTATTTAAATCAGCCGTAAGTGGGTGTATTACTAGACAACAATCTACATTTAACGTTGAGAGATATGTATCTGGATTCAACGGTGAAGGTACTTGGTTAGCAGGTATAATTTATGAAGTTGGTGATGTTGTAACATATGCAGGTAACTCTTATGTTGCTATTACAACTTCAACTCAAGGTGTAATACCTCCAACTGAATTAGCAACAGAGTGGGAGTTCCTCTCTGAAGGTATTGATGCCGTTGGTATCACAACTTATGAGGCAGGTAGAACATACTATAGAGGTGAATTAGCACAGACTGGTGGTAACACTTATCGTCACAATGCTACTTCTTCACTTAATGTTCACCCAACTAAAGGTTTAACTACTGGTATTGGTTCAACTACAGTTGGTATTGCACAAACTGCATGGGTACTGTTTAACACTGGTCTAAGATATGACGGTGCTTATTCAGCATCTAAAGAATATTATATTAACGACGTTGTTGAATACTCATCTTCTTCCTACGTGGGTATTGGTTCAACTGGATGGACAGGAGTTACTCCAGGAACTAACGCTGCCATATGGTCTGCGTTATCTCTAGGAGATTCAAATGCTGTTCTAACACAACCAGGCGACGTTTTAATCAGAGACAACACCTCTCCAGTAAGATTAGGAGCAGGTCAAACAGGACAAACATTAGGTATAAGCACGTTAGGTATTCCTGCATGGCAAACCAGCGGAAACTCAACTCGTGTATACTATGTTGACCCTGAGAAAGGATCTGATACTTACAATGGTAGTTCTCCAGACATGTCCTTCAGAACTCTGAAGTATGCATGTGATAATGCGAGTGCTATTACAAACATTACAGCATTTGAATATGACCATGTAACGGGTCTATCAACAGTTACAGCACCTTCACACGGTATTCTTTATCCTAACGTTACAGTTCGTCTTAACAGAGTTAAGTTTGGATGCTTCTCTGGTGGTAGAACTTATGCGGTAAACGCCTTCCAGTATGACGGCGGTTCAGGTATTGGTACGATCACTGTTGGTGCAGCGATGACAGGTATCACTGCTGGCGATAAAGTTAGATTAGATAACTTGAAACTAACTTGCCCAGGCTACTCTGGATTCACAACTGACATCTATCCCGATGGTACAAGAGCATTAGGAAATGACTTTACTGTAGGAACAGTTATTACTCCTCAGTCATTCTCCTTCCAGTGCGGAGTGTCAACATTCCAGCACGTTTATGTATCTGGTGGTACAGTATTCGTCGGTATTACAAGTAGTTACTTCCCAAGCACGGTTCTTGGATCTTACTTTAACATCAACGAAGTGGTTGATAACAACACCTTCACTGTAAACGTTGGTGTATCGACAATATCTCATACTTATGACTCAGAAGGTACAGTTATTAACTTGTCACCTGCTGTTGTTAGGTTATCTGCTTCTGAATTCGTTGAGCAGACACCTATTGTTGTTCCTCCGTTCACATCTGTTGTTGGATCTACTCTAAGATCTTCAATGATCAGACCTGCTTCTGGTTTGTCTGATGATGGTGTAACAGATAACAACCGTGCATCTTTATTCCAACTATCTGACTCTACAACTATTCAGGGTCTGAACTTCAAGGGTATGGTTGGATTCAATTATGATGTTGATAATCCTACACAGTTAGAGTACTCCAGTGTTAGAACTGGTGTTGGTTCTACTGCTTGTGGTAGGTACTTCGCATTCAACCCTGTATCACCTATTCTGAACAAGTCTCCTTATGTTAAGGACTGTACAGCATTTGGTGATCCCCCAACTGGTTCTGACGCAAGAATTACTGGTGAGGGTGCTGGTGTTGGATGTCTAATTGACGGTGGTGTTCACGCCACTGGATTCAGAACGATGGTGTTCGACGCATTCACCAACGTTCTAAGTGACGGTGCTGGATTCATCCTAGACAAGGGTGCTGGTGCTGAGATTGTGTCTTCCTTCACATACTATGCTAAGTGGGGTTACTATTCAGGTGGTGGATCTAGAATCCGTGCTGTTGGTGGTAACAACTCTTACGGTGACTACGGTGTTATCTCTTCTGGATTCAACACTGATGAGACTCCAAGAACAGCGAGACTCTTCGGTGGCAGATTAGATATGACCACTGGATCTATTACTAACACAGTTGCTGTTGGTAACACCATGATTGGTGAAACATCTGGTGCATATGCTACCTACATTAACGATCAGACTGCTGCAGATAGGGTTTACTTCAAGTACTATCCTGGCTATGGTGATCCTGGAATCGGTGGTGGCGGTACTGGTATTGGTACTACCTGCTTCGTTAAGGGTGAGCAAATTACATTCATCGGTTCAGGTACAACTGGTGCTCTTCAAGTTCAGAACGTTGCTGGCGCAGTTAGTGGTCAGAAGGGCGTTATTATGGAACTTGACCTAGCAGATAACAGTAATCTTCCATTAGTTGGAGACGCAGTTGGATTCACAACTACTGCTGCTGGTGTTGGTTCTGATAGATTAGAAGATGCTCCAAGGTACTACATTGTTAACGCTGTAACTGGATTCCAGACGAACTATACACAGAATAGAGGTTCACTACCTACTCCTGAAGGTCCTGTAACATATTCAGGTCGCTTGACCATCACAATCTCTCCTGAGAAAGGTGTTGCGACAACCGATACACGTCTATCAGGTGTTACTACAGAAGGTAACCTCTTAGCTCACGGTGGTTCATTCCTAGAATTTAGAAGTAAGTTCTCTAACGCACGTCTAACTGGACACGACTTCTTATCAGTCGGTGTTGGTAACAAAGTTGAAACAAATTATCCTGACGTGAACGAAGCGAACGTCGTTCAGGGTAATGAGACAATGACCTACGGGCCAGGTAAGGTATTCTACGTATCTACTGACCAAGGTGGTAACTTCCGAGTTGGTGACCTATTCGCAGTTAACCAGTTAACTGGTGCTGCAACCTTGGATGCTTCCGCATTCAACCTATCTGGTTTGACAGAACTAAGACTGGGTTCATTGGGTGGTCAAATTGGTGAGGCGATCTCTGAGTTCTCCTCTGACGAGACCATGAGTGGTAACTCTAACAATGCAACTCCAACTGAATTCGCACTTGTTGGTTACTTAACTCGTGACAACATGGGTACTGATCAGATGGTTCCTCCTAAGGGTACTACTGCTCAGAGACCATTAGTTCCAATTCTTGGTGGTCTACGTTACAACACTTCTCTGAATTCATTCGAGTCTTATAATGGAAGTGCATGGGTTCCACTCGGCGGTCTTCAGAACGTTGATGTAACCACAACATACAGTGCAGGTTCATTCCAGACATGCTGGTGTAACACAACTGGTGGTGGATTTACAGTTACTCTACCTGGATCTCCAAGTAAGGGTGACCAAATCAGATTCATCGACGTTGCAAATACATTCGATACCAACAACTTGACAATCGCACGTAACGGTAAACCAATTATGGGCGATGCTGCTGACATGACAGTTGGAACTGAAGGTGCTGCATTCGACTTAATTTACTACGATGCATCATCTGGTTGGAGACTATTCACAGTCTAATAACCTAGAGATCGGGGGATTCAACGGAATCCCCCACCGTTTTATAAATACATACATACTTGGTTTAACAAATGGCAACCTATTCAAGTTATAAAAAAATATCTGGAGCAAGTCTCACTGACGGTAGCGTCACTGATGCTAAGCTTGAGACGAATGCCTTTAAAAACTATAACGTGAAGTGGATTCGTGGTTGTCTGGGAGAAATTACTCCTGGATGTTGTTGCCTTTGGACAGTCCCAACGGGTGTAACACGAGTCACATTTGAGTTATGGGGTTCTGGAGGTAATGGACACGGATTATGTGTTAACAACCGCTGTCAGCACTTTGCAGGTGCTCAAGGTGGTTATTATAATATGAAAACTATTAGTACTGTAGAAGGTTGTCAATATACAATATGTGCTGCTGGTGTTTATCAGTGTGAATCTGTTGAATGTTATGCATGTCACGGATGTCAATCCTATGTGAATGGGTTTAACCTAAGTAACTTCTGTGCCATTGGTGGTAAGGGTGGTTGTGCCAACTCTAGTTGGAATACCATGTGCTTCTCTGAATGGGGTAGATGTTGTACATCTCCTAGTGGTAGTCATTGGGGTGGTGAATTCTCAATGGGTACACATGAAGGTGGATTCTCTGGATCATTTAACTGTCACTGCTATCGTCACACAGAATGTTCGTCTGGTGGTCCATTCTTAACGGGTGGTAATTTTGTTACTAACGAACTAACTGAGTGCTGGATGCGTTGTGGTTGTCACGATGTACCATATGCATCAGGTGGACAGGGTGGTATGACTACATATTGTGGTAGTAACTGTTGTGGACGAGGAACCACTGGTGGTTCTGGTGTTGTTAAGATCACGTACTTCTAAGGGCTTACATAAAAAATGGCAAATTATTCGAGTTATAAAAAAGTAAGTGGTGCGTCACTCTCTGCTGGATCATTAGATGCAACAAAGTTTGACCCCAATACAAGAAAAACTTTTGGAGTTAAGTGGGTCTTTGGTAGTCCTAACTCTTGTTCTAATGGTTGTTGTTGTGCTTGGTCTATCCCTGCTGGTGTAAGAAAAGTACAGTGGGAGATCTGGGGATCAGGTGGATCAGGTGCTGGTGCATGTTCTACAAGTAGATGTCATCACTATAAAGGAGCAGGTGGTGGATACTATAATAATAAAACTGTTGATGTAACTCCTGGAGACGTATATACGGTTTGTGCAGCAGGTAATGGTAACTGCTGTCGTCGTGAGTGTAATGGATGTAGAGGTTGTGCTTCCTATGTAAATGGAACCAACTTATCTAACTTCTGTGCCATTGGTGGATATGAGGCATACGCCAATACAAGTTGGTCATCTCCTTGTGAATCTTATTGGGACTGTTGTATACAGTCAGGTGCTAATGGTGGTGACTTTGGATTTGGTAATCACTCTGGTGCTTTTGGTGGTGCTCAGTGGTGGTTCGCTCATGGACATTGCCATTGTCTACACCAACAAACAAGAGCAACTTCTGCTCCATTGATTGGAACAGAGGTACAAATGTCAATCAACTGGTGTTGGATGAGATGTGGTTGCTGGACTGTACCATACGGTAACGGTGGTCAAAGTGCTATGTCATCATACTGTGGTGGTAGTAACTGCTGTGGTACTGGAGGATTTGGAGGTCCAGGTCTGGTCAGAATTACTTATTATTGATAAATAAAGTTACAGGAAGTTTTTAAACATGGCCTCATACGCAAGCTATAAAAAAGTTGACGGTGCAAACCAGTTAGTTGACGGGACAGTTCCACAGGCTGCCGTTGCTTCTGGAGTATTTGATACTTGGAACGTAAGGTTCTTCTGGGGTTCACCTAATAGGTGTTCACCAGGTTGCTGTTGTCTTTGGACAGTTCCGTCAGGTGTACGACGTGTCTTCTGGGAGATGTGGGGTGCTGGTGGTAACGGACACGGGATGTGTTCTACTAGCAGATGCCAACACTATGCAGGTGCTCAAGGTGGGTACTATGCATCTAAGATGATTGAGACTGCTCCTGGATGTCAGTATACAGTTTGTGCTGCTGGTACATATCAATGCGAATCAATTGAATGTTATTCATGTCATGGTTGTTCTTCCTATGTAAATGGACATAACTTAAGTAATTTCTGTGCCTTGGGTGGTACTGGAGGTTGTGCTAATAGTGGTTGGAACGAAGCATGTCACTCTACTTGGGGTAGATGTTGTGTAAGTCCTACTGCTCATGGATCAGACTTCACAATGGGTAACCATAGAGGAGCGTTCTTCATACACATGTCATTCTGCCATTGTCATTGTCAAGGTTCATCACCAACGTCAGCACCATTTATTGGTACTTCAATGAACCAGAACATACATGAGTGCTGGATGCGTTGTGGTTGCTGGACATCACCTTATGCTCATGGTGGACAGGGTGCTATGACTACGTATTGTGGTGGTAGTAACTGTTGTGGACGAGGTAGTACTGGAGGTCCAGGACTAGTTAAAGTTAGTTACCTTTAAAAAGAATTTTAAAAACAATCAAAAGGGTGCGGTAGAACGCACCTTTTTTAATGAAAAAAATTATAAATAATACCGAAGGACTTATCTCTATCAACCAGAGAAACAATTATGGCACAAGTATCAGTCGAATTCGATCTGCCGATACCTAATAACTATCAAGTAGATCATTCCTATTCCGAAGGAAAGACAAGAAAATTTACCTATCATGGACCAGATAAGATTTGGTTACAGTTAGGTGCAGACGGAAAAGAAAAGTATGGACCTTTGACTGCGGAAGATATCGCAGATGGTCGTCCACAACCAGCAGATGTTACTGAGTGGAAGGAAATCGATTGTGCTACAGATCCATTGATCTGTCAGCTCAGAGCACCAATTGATGATAGTAAGCAAGAAGCATACAAAGAACCACCTGATGCTCATCCTAGTTCACCTAACATTTCTGGATATGATCAGTTAATGAGATGGACATATGCTGATGGAGCACCTAATCCATGCGATATCTATGACAAACTTGGTGTTACTAAGAATGTTAGTACTGGTAACATGGAGATCCGTAAGATAAGTGTTAATGAATCTATTCATGGTGATGAAGTAGATGTTACATGGGCTGTTCTTAGAGACAGACGTGACCAACAGCTAGAAGGTAGTGATGGACAGATGGCTTCTGACTTACCTACTTCTATGGTAGATGAGTATAAAGCTTATCGTCAGGCACTCAGGGATATGCCAACAGCATTAAGTGCAGTTGATCCAAACATTGCTGCATACATGTTCCCAACACAGCCTGCGAACTCTACTAAGAGAGCAACTGCTGCTATAGAATCATCTGAATAAGTATGCTATAATATGATGTAACTATGTGGAACTGATGTCTGATTACATATTATATAACTTTGAATACATTAAAGAACATCAGCAGGAGATCATAACAGATCTTAAGAGATCCCATGAGATTATACTGGAACAAGGCGTGTCTGATAGCACGTTTGGTTACACCACGTATAATATCTTTGGGGTCTCTTCTCCGTCTATACACATGTATAAAATTTTTGAGACTCTAAGAGGTCTTATTAGGAGTCAGTTATCTGAAGAGAGATTATGGATGCAATCATGGTTGAACTATCAGGATCATGATGGTGTATTACAATGGCACAACCATAGTTCTGCTTATCATGGTTATATTGCTATAGAACCTCAAGATACTAAAACAGAATTTGAGAACTGGACAATTGATAATGAGGTTGGTAATATATATTTTGGACCAGGACTGCATAAACATAGAGTAGTTAATTTATCAGAGTATAAAGGTAAGAGAATTAGTATAGGATTTGATGTGATGACAGATTATAATTATGGTCCCGATGGACCAAATTATCCTGGTCCTTTGCCTACCTTAAATTCTGGTTGTATTCCTTTATTATAATGTTTGAAATTAATCCTGATCTTAAAGTTCAAGTAAAGAAGACAACAGATATAACGTGGGAATCTACAGGAGATGGTGAGGTAACATTCATTCCTGATAAAGTTGAGAAAACATATTTTATTATTGATGATTTTTATAAAGATCCAGATAAAGTAAGAGAGTATACTCTCAAAGAATTAAAAGATAAGACGAATGTATATACTGATAAGAAAGGTGATAGACCTGATGATGGAAGACTTGCTGGTGCAATAGGTAGAAGAGTTTGGGATGAATCACCAGAGACTATGAAGGAGATGGAAGTTCAAATGTCTCCTGTCTTTGAACAATTATGTAAGAGTAAAGAATGGCATATAGATTTTGATGAGAAACATCATTATGAGAAGTGGTCTTCAATGAGATTTGTTATTAACGTGACAAATCATGAGGAGGTTGTCAGATCAGAGAGACCTTGGTATACTGTATGTCATGTAGATGGTCCATATAATAAATGGGCTTCTTTGGTTTATCTAAATACCCCAGAGGAATATGGAGAAGAGGAAAGTATTCCTGGTACAGGACTTTATAGTGTTGTTCCTCCAGAACCTGACGGTACAATCAATCATCCAAAGTTGCAAGCAATTGTACCTGTACGCTATAATAGGTGTATGGTTTATGATGCAAACCAAGTTCATGGTGCAATCTTAGAACCAGATTTGTATCATAATTATGATCGGTTAACCCAGATCATGTTCTTTTAAACATTCTAAATAAGTTGTTGATGTTATTACTATGAGATCTAAAGCATTTTTTCTTAATGGTGGAGCGGGTCGTATAATATGCTCCATACCTGCACTTGAAAAGTACGCAGAAACTCACGACGACTTTGTTATTATTTGTGAAGGTGGAACGGACTTCCTTAAAGGTCATCCTACATTATATAAAAAGGCATATGATAATTGGCACAAGTCATTATTTCAAGAGAAGTTAATACACATGGATCTGGTAACTCCAGAACCATATAGAGAGTGGCATTATTTTAATCAGAAGGCAAGTCTAGCACAGGCATTTGATATTATTATTAATGAGTTAGATGAACCAAGAGAACTACCTATTCCAGAGATTGTTCTGAGTAAGAATGAGATTTGTGCTGGATATACTGCGGTAGAAGAAGTTAAAGCAGGAACTGGTAGAGATAAGTTATTAGTTGTTCAACCTTTTGGTAGATCAGTTGAGACTATAGGGCAGGACTTTATTGTTGACTCTACTTCTAGAAGTTTTGGTCTTAATAATATTGTTGAGATTATTAATAAACTCAAGAAGGATTATGCTATCATTATAATGAGTGAGATTCATTTCCCACTAGAGAAGAATGAAGAGAAGGAGATGTCCAAGATGGTTGCTCGTCCAGAGATACAGGACATGAGATTATGGGCAGGTATTATACATGCTGCTGATCATTTCTTGGGTTGTGATAGTATGGGTCAGCATATTGCTATGGCATTAGACACAACTTCTACTGTGGTTTGTGGATCTACATTCCCAGAGAATATATCTTATCCAGGTAATAAGAACATGGATATTATTGATGTTGGTAAGGATAGAGGAAGGGTTTACTCTCCTATCAGAGTTTGTATTGATGAGGTTGTAGATCGTGCTAATGATGAGTGTATGGAGATGAGTGATGATCATATTAAAGCAGTAGTTGATTCTGTTAAGAAGAGGATGGGTAAACCAGCAGCATATACTGGTAACTTCCAAATTCAAAATAAAGATTATGGTAATTTAAATTGTCAAACACAACCAAAAACATTACCTCAGAGTACTAAACCTAAAGTAAAGTTTGATGCTTCTAAGACTAAAGGTTTTGGTCAGATAGAAACATCAAATCCAGATGTAAAGAACATTCTACAGAAACTTAAGTGATATGACACAATGGATTGCTGCAATTGCTAGAGGTCATAACTCTGGTGTTTGCCTATTAAAAGATGGGGAACTTGTATTCGCTTTAGAGGAAGAGCGATTGTCTAGGAATAAGTATGATGGTGGACCTTATGCTTCTCTGATTAAGATCCTAGATTATACTGACAAAATTGATTATCTTGTAATTGCACATACACAATCCTTATCACAAGCAGGTACTGTTGATTTCTCAGGTGAAGATGTGTATACAGGACTTGCTAGGAAGTTGGGATTGATTGATCAGAAAGCAGATCCATTTCAACATCCACAGGTTATTGATCTAAGCAGGACACATCATAAGTTACATGCTGCATGTTCTTTTTATCGTTCTGGTTTTGATAGTGCTGTATCTGTAGTTGTTGATGGTGCAGGTACTTTTATTCCTATGAATCTTGGTAACGAGACTGAGATGACGTGGGAGTTGGAATCATTATTTACTTGTGAGTATCCAGCAGATATTCAGACAATTTATAAACATCAAGGAGGTAGAGGACCATGGGGTTCTGCTAGGATTGATGGTATGGATAGTAAATCTGAAGATGAATATGAAGAAGGAACCCATGAGTTTATTTTAGATGAGAGTGCTGGTATAGTTAAAGCATATGAAGCAGTCACACAGTATTGTGGATGGGCTCCTATTGAAGCAGGTAAAACTATGGGACTGTTTCCATATGGTAAACCAAATAATTTAATACCACCAATATATACTGATGGTGGTGGTGGAGAATGGATGACATGTGATCGTAATGTTATTGTTCCTACCTATCCTAATGGTGCTGTTGTTAATGAAGGTAGATTTAAATATCTTCAAACACCACACGATGTAGAGCATGATGAATTAACTCTACTAGAGAATCGTAGAGATATGGCATATGCTATTCAAACAGAGTCACAACAGATGGTTCTTGATTTGATTCGTAAAGCAGTTGACATTACTGGTAATACAAATGTAGTATTATCTGGTGGGTATGGATTAAATTGTGTTGCAAACTATTGGTATCTTGATCAGTTAAAGGATGAGGGTATCAATCTCTTTGTTGAACCTGTTAGTAATGATGCTGGTACTGCTATAGGTGCTGCTTACCTAGCTTATCATAGACTTACTGATGATACTACTACACATGAGAAGATTAACGACCTTTATTATGGACCTGAATATATGTTAGACCCATGCACTATTGAAAAGACTGCTTCAAAATATAATGCAACATCAATAACTAATGATGTAACCGATAAGGATGTTGTTGAACTGATTACTAATAAGAATATTGTTGCACTATTCCAAGGTAGATCTGAGGCAGGTCCAAGAGCACTTGGTAACAGATCTATTTTATATGATCCTCGTGACCCAAATGGAAAAGATCATGTTAATAATGTTAAGCATAGAGAATACTTTAGACCATTTGCAGGTTCTATTTTAAAAGAACATGTACATGAGTGGTTTGATCTTCGTGGTATGGATGAGACTCCATTCATGATGTATGCAGTTAACTGTCAAGAAGGTATTGAAGAAAAGATTCCTTCTATCATTCATGTAGATGGTACATGTAGAATACAAACAGTAACCGAGGAACAAAATGAGAACTACTACAAACTCATCAAGGAATTCTTTGAACAGACTGGTTGCCCTATCATCTTTAATACTTCCTTTAATTTGGGTGGAGAACCTCTGGTTGAAACACTCGATGATGCGTTACGGACTCTTGCTAAT
>VTLG01005418.1_pt1 | contig 16185 bp, 6 predicted proteins | sample 4694571 | NCBI WGS metagenome assembly VTLG01 (sample SAMN12604809, study PRJNA352737) | marine metagenome | biome: ENVO:00000447; feature: ENVO:00000209|ENVO:00000569|ENVO:01000036; material: ENVO:00002151; isolation source: viral sequences binned using virsorter ...
TTTAAATCTAAAAGGCCAATATATCCTGAACTATTACCATGTAAAGAACCTCTAAGTGTTCCATCCGATGTTTCAATCTTTACATAACCACTAGATGCACCACCATTAACATTAATACCAGTACTACTGGTTTTACACCGCATATTAGAATCATAATAGAGTTCTACGGAACCTTCACCTGTCATTTGGAAGCCTTTTTGCCAACTACCACCAGAATAACTCTCTATACTACAAGTATTATTATTGTTATTCCTTAATCTGAAAAAGTCATTATAATCATCACCCTCATCAGCATTAAGCTGTAAAGATGCTGCATTACCTTCATAACCTTCGATTTGTAAAGTCGCCTCACCATCAGGGCTTGATACTTTTACTCCTCCTCCAGTTGTTGCCAGATTTAATTTATTATCGTTATAGAGTTCTACACTGCCATTTCCAGTGGCTCCTATAGAATTTTCCCAAGATCCAGCAGTATAATTTTGTAGTTGGAAAGCCCCACCAGTATGTGCTAGTAGCCTCCACTTATCAGCATTATCATCACCTTCGTCGGCCCATATCTGAATAGCCCCATTACTTCCTTCTGTGCCTTTAACCGTAAGTTCATCAGTGGTTGTTAGACTTCCTGTAACAGCTACTCCATTAGTAGTTGTCTCTAACTTCTTACTATTATCGTAATAAAGTTCTACTGCTCCGTTTGCTACACATTTGACAGAATCTTCAGCGTTAGTTTTTAATTCTACATTATAACTATTTTGAGTTTGAAGAGTTATACCAGCATTACCAATATTTCTAATTATTAAATCTGTATTAGTTACATTACTAATATAAGAATCATCACTAGAGTGAAATAGTTCTAGATCATTACCAGTACCAAGTCTAACTTTTACATCATCATTATAGTCAGTACCTGTAGTTCCACCAACACTACCTGCTGCATCAGCCCAAGTTAAACCACCAGTATTACCTGATTGTTTTTGTAGAAACTGTCCATTAGAACCAGCATTACTTATTTGTAGATTATCTTCATCAACTGATTCAGAAGACATATGTTCTAAATCAACTGCACCAGCTACTATATGTTCAGAGTCTATAGAATCATCTGCTATCTTAGCTCCTGTTACAGCATCTGCAGCAAGTTTAGCAGTTGTAACTGTACCATCACTAGGAGTACCTATACCAGCTCCTAATTGATAAATAATGAAATCAGGATGTGCTGCTAGGTTCCCACCAAAATGAATACTAGATCCATCAATACAGAATCCATCATTAGATCCTATAGATGTACCAGTATTAGGTTTCTGTATAACACCAGCTACACTTATAAGTAAAGTATTAGCTGCAGAAGGACTGACAGCTGTAGTAGTACCAGATGTTACTAATTCATAATCAGCTGAACCTGCAGAGAAAGCTCCACTAGTATTATTATGTGCTTTAAGTTCTAAGTATTGGAAATCCGTAGCACTACTACCACCTGAAATAGTAATAGTTTTAGTAGCACCTGTACCACTAGCTGTTACTCCAGAACCTACAAAGTTGATTGTTGAAGCTGCTGTAGATAATGAAGAACCTTCGTCTTGAACTGTTATTTCCCCACCACTAACTACTAAATCTATAGTACCGTCACTATCTTCATAAGTAGCTGTAATATTGGTTTCAGTGTTGCCAGTGAACATAGCACCGACAATATCTTGTACTTCTTCAGTACTTAATTGGGTATTCGTATCTGTAGATACAAGGTCAATTGTCCCATCACTGTCTTCATATGTAGCTGTGATATTTGTTTCTGTATTACCAGTAAACATACCTCCAACTATATCTTGTACTTCTTCAGTAGTTAATGGTGGTGTATTAGTATCTGTTGAAACAAAGTCTAATTTACCATTAGTATCATCATAAGTTACAGCAATGTTAGTCTCTGTATTTCCAGATACCATTGCTCCAACAATATCTTGTACTTCTTCAGTACTGAGTTGAGTATTGGTATTACTTACAGTATTAGTAAATGTAATTTTATCACCAGATCTAGCTATAGATAAACCAGTACCAGCTTCTAAAACAACATCATCTGTACCTGAACCACTATCAGTTAATCTAATCTTCTCTTCATCAGAGTTATCACCATCTACACAGGATATACTATAAGTAGTATTATTATCAGTAGATTGATCGTCAACAACTAAATCAATAGTTCCATCACTATCTTCATAGGTTGCTGAGATTCTAGTCTCTGTATTACCGGTGAACATCGCACCAACAATATCCTGAACCTCTTCTGTAGTTAATTGAGTGTTTGTATCCGTAGACACAAGATCAATTGTTCCGTCAGAATCTTGATAAGTAGCAGTAATGTTAGTTTCAGTGTTACCTGTAAACATTGCTCCTACTATATCCTGTACTTCTTCAGTAGTTTTACCTGCAGGAGTAGCCCATGAATTATCGCCTCTTAAGAAGGTGGAACTAGACGCTGTACCAGAAGCTGATAATTCAGCAATACCTACAGCATCATCTTTCATCTCGCTGTTACCAACGGAATCTGCTGGCAATTTAGCATCTGTTATCGCATCGTCTTTAACGCCTGCGGTTGAAATTTGTGTTAGTTTATTTGCCATAGTTTAAAACTCCGCATCGAATTCAAGATACGCACCATCTCCTGAGATAGCATATACGTCACCAGTATTAGTAGGTAGAAGTCTTACAGTAGATTGTTTCCAACCTTTATAAGTATTAACATCCATAGATGCTAGATTACTTTCAGTCCAAGTACCTTGTTTTGTTATAGTAGGTGTCTTCCTCATTGCAACTGGATATGTGATTGTTTGAGCATGTGCAGTGGAAGCATATCCTTGGAATAATAATTTATCATCTTCACTATTCCAGCCATCATTTGTATCTCCCATTTTTGAATAGTAACGTTGACACTTAGCTAGTTCTTCATTATATGAAAGAAGGTCGAAATTACTTCTTTGAGTATGAGCAACTTCAAGTTGAACACCAGTTATTGCAAACCAAGCATCATTCTCTGTCATCCAGTGGTTATAGCGAGTACTATAAGGATGGGGATGGCTTCCTGTTGCAAATGCTTCATCTGTTTTGAAATATGAATAGTCGGAATCACCACTAAGATCGTGCCAGTAGTCCTCAGTATGGGTACTATTATGAAAATCACTTCCAGCAAATAGCCAAAAACTTAGTTCTAAACCTTTTCCATTATTTACATCAAATTCTAAATCTGAGTCATATGGAATTTCTAATGTCCTATGACTCCAATAATCACCACTACCATATTCCGCATTAAATGACGTTACATATGATCTCTGTTGATCGCCATCAAAACTTCTTAGACTTACCATGAACATATTTGAACCAAATGATGATCGGCAAAAGAATGATAACATTAAATGATAATTGTTCTTGTATACACTTGCTGTACTTTGTGGATAATACCAACCACTCTTTGCTATATCTTGTGCTTCAATTATTTGAGTAATTTTTAAATAATCATCTGAACCTGCATAATATGGAGAAGATCCAGTTGTCTGATCACCATTTGTAACTTTTAGGGCATATCTTAAACCTGAATCCCAAGGTCCTTCGGTGGAACTCCCTACAGCTGATCCAGTTAATGCAAGACGTTCTATTGTAGGAGCTTCTTCTAAACCACCCCATTCAACTGACCAACGATCTACTGTTTTTATACCAGAAGTTGTTACTGGCCCGACACCACGTTGCCAGACGTTCATACTACCATTAGTTATTAAATTATGACCTGGGGTATTAGAACCCCTCAGAGTCATTTGGTTACCATATCCGGTGCCAGCTATAAATTTAACTCTATCATAATCAAAGTCTAATTCTCCACCAATTTTAGCAAAGAATCTAATCTGTCCTTGATCGAAGTTGCTAGAACCATCAGAAAATGATGCCCAGGCATGATTAGCATTACCAGTCCCATCATCATTTAGTGTAATAGAGCTAGCATCTATACTAAGATTTCGATCCGTGCAATCTATATAGGCATTATTTACATCCGAAACGCCAATGGTCATTTCAGTTGTACCAATATTTATTGTATTGTCTTTATGAAGTGCAGGTCCTTTTGATTTAAATTCTATGTTAGAGCTACCACTAGTATTACCTGGATCCCAATTACCTACAATATATAACGCCTGATTAAGTATAGAAGTATCACTACTATTGAGAATCAGTTGTTGATCATTGTCGAAATATGCAGCCCGTTTTCCATGTGTATTAATTGTTAACCAATCGTAGTCATTATTATTATTTGCTTGGAATTCAATAGATGCAGAGTTAATATCTGCCTGATCTCCAAACTTAATAAATGCACTATTATAATTATCGTAGTTAGTACTATCTTCTGTAGCATGAGAAGCTGTTAAGATATTAAGAGTAGTATTAGCACTATTTTCTAAAACAAGCTCTCCTGTACCTGTTACTGTACCAGCAGAACCACCATAAATATGAAGTAATTGATCTGGTGTTGTTGTACCTATACCTAATTTACCATCAGAAGTAACTCTGAGTTTCTCTGTACCTTCTGTAATGACTCTAGCATAGCCTGTACTGCCTGTATCTACAACTTCAACTGAACTATTACCTTCATCGATAGAGTCTCCTCCACCGCCTCCACCGCCTCCTCCTGAGGAAGCTGCCCATTTAAATCCTCCTGTTACTGTTGAATCAGCTGTTAAAACATAATCATCAGTAGGAGCATTAGAAGCGTTTAACTTGGCTTCTGTAATTGTACCATCGGCTGGTGTACCGATATCAACAACATCTCCAAGTTGTACAATAAATATTTCTGCACCTGAACCAGGAGCTGCACAGAATTTAATTCTACCTGTTGTACCTGTATCAATTACAAATCCATCTAATCCTGAAGGATCTGTACCAGCATTAGGTTGCTGAATAACACCGTTAATACTTATTAATAACTGTTGAGCAGTTAACACAGCTTTAGCTGTAGTAGTACCTGATGTAACTAATGTAAATTCAGTATTAGTTAAAACAGCTGCCCCATCATTAGCTGAATTTCTTAAAGTTAATATTGTAGGATTATTAGTACCACCTGTTATATTAATTGTTTTGGTTGCACCAGTTCCTGTAGCTGATACTCCTGCTCCAGTAAAGTTTAAAGTTGCAGCAGCTGTTGCTAAGGAGACACCTTCATCTTGTACTGTTACTTCTCCAACAGCTTCAGCCCATGAGACATCTGTTCCATCTGATGTTAATACATAATCAGCAGATCCTGGTGCTAAAGCTGTAGGATTATTACTTGCATTACCATATATAATATTACCTCTAGATAATCCTGCCATCTTATCAAGAGTAACAGCATCATCAGCTATATGCTCAGTATCTATAGATCCATCAACGTATTGATCACTATCTACTGAATTATCAGACATGTGTTCTAGGTCTATAGCACCTATAACTATATGTTCTGAGTCTACTGAACGTGGTCCTAGTTTAGTTCCAGTTACAGCATCATCAATGATATCCTCTGTTCGTACTTGAAAGTTTTGATTCTCTTGAGCACTGTACAATAATTGATCTACATCATTATTTAAGTCACTGGCTCTTACAGCAGATCCAGTAGCAAAGACAGCTTTAGGAGAATCAACTTCAGTATTCCGAAAGATTCTTATTTTAGCTCCTGATGCTGGTACATTATCTGTTGTAAACTTAATCTCTGTAGCTGTTGGGAATGTATATTTAGTTGTTTGAGTCTGTTCTACGTCATCAACATGAACATAGACATCAGCCTCTTTAAAATATGGAAATGTGAACGAGTAAGTGGTGGCAGCATTACCGTCCGCGGTATGAATTTTTTCGGTTGTTGCCATAAGTTTAGATAGAAATTAAGTTTTTATAAATTTGGTTCGAATTCTATTAAGTAAATAGTACTCTTTGCACTATCTTTTTGTGTATACATAGTGGTACTTCCAATGTCGGTACCAGCTGCTCCTTTCTGACCTTGAGTTTTATAAATTGTTGCACTAGTAGTGTTTGGACTATCTAAAATTATCATTGTTTCTCTTTGTTGGAAAGTATTATCACCTCTACCTCCATCATGTATTATTTTACTATGTAGTCTTTCAGAGTCAGCTCTTAACAATCTCAAATTAGCTTCTATTAGATCACTTCCATCTTCTGGTCCACTTGACCTAGTGAATCCTGCATTGATATTCTGATTAACAAGAACCAGAATCATGTTATTAGCAGATCTTGGAGTAATAGTAGCTGTTAAACCTGTATCAGAATATGATGATGAACTTGTATGACTAGCTTCTGTTTCAGTATAAGCTGATACAATTTGTTTGATAGAACCTGGTTTTGTTACCCAAGTATTATCACCTCTTAAAAAAGTAGTAGCATCAGTTGTTCCTGTAGCAGAAAGATGTGATAAGTCAACAGCACCTTCTTTTAATTCATCACTATCTACTGCATCATCAGCTAAGTGTTCATTATCTATACTAGCTGCTGCATAGTGTTGAGAGTCAACTTGATCATTACCTATATGTGCACTATCTATACTACCATCTACATACTGATCACTGTCTACAGAGTTAGCTGACATGTGAACTAGATCAATTGATCCGTCTACATATTGATCACTGTCAACTGAGTTAGCTGACATATGTACTAAGTCAATAGAACCATCAACATACTGATCACTATCCACAGAGTTTGCAGACATATGTATTAGGTCTATACTACCGTCTACGTACTGATCACTGTCTACACTATTAGCAGCCATGTGAGAATTAGCAACTACACCATCATCAATAGTCCAGTCAGTAGAACTATTAACAGTTATATGACCTTTATCACCTAATGAGAAATTTACATCATCATCAGATTTTAAAGTTCCTATTTCTTGAGCTGCATATAAGAATTGATTTGTATTATTATTTAGATCTTGAGCACGTATAGAAGCTCCCGTTTGGAAGACAGCTTGAGCTTTTTCAAGATTTGTATCTCTGAATATTCTAATGGTATTACTACCACTTCCAAGAACATTATCCTCGAAAGTGACAGTTGTACCAGTAATAGTCCAATGAGTACCTACTGTTTTAGTTACTCCACCTAGTTGAACCTTGACATCTGTAGCCTCTAGGAAAGGGAATGTGACAAGGAATGCTTTATTTGCACTACCCGTCTGGGTATAAGTTACTTCAGGATTAGGTTGTGCCATAATTATCTAGTTGGGACTAAAGGTAAATCTTCTATGTTACCAGCTTTTACATTGTTTTCTGTAGTTATTTTATCATACTCACGCTGTCTAATTCCAGATCTTATAGGTTCAGCTAAGTTATCTTCAGCTAAACGTTTAGCACGAGAATAAGCTAAAGTTAATCTACTAAAAATATTAGCATATTTAGTAGTGTCTAATATTTCAGATGAAATAAAACCTCGTCTCGCAGCTTGTACAATATTAACAAAACCTTTATATACTGTACCATCTGGAGCAGTGTATGTTAATTTATTAGCATCTTTCATTATTATATTTATTTGTTCTTGATATAGCCCCATCTCACCAATCTTACTATTAATAGCTGTTATTTCATGGGACTCAAGTGCAGTACCTCTTTGACTTAAATTCATAGTAGGGGAACTATTGAATTCAATATCAATAAGGAACTGACGTTCTTTAGATGGTTTATCGTGGATCTTGATTGGGCCCATATTAAATACTCTAATAAGCCAATTCTCCTGATAACCTACTGGTTTACCATCAATCGGATCGACTAAAGAAGGTAGAGCACGACTAGGATCAGCTGCATCTAACCAAGCATTTCTATTACGTAGCATTTCATCTAATTCACCACGTATTTGACGTAATCCAGGGTACAATACTTTACCTAATTCATTACGTAAGCTACCTAAAGGCACTAAATTATTACCAAAACTAGTAGCAAATCTCTTAGCTGCTGCACCATTACCTTGCAATACATCGTGCAAAGGCTCTAATTGAGAAAGTATAGATCTATTAGTAATAGAAGAACCAAGAAGGAACATGAGTTTCTTATATAAATCTTCTTGCATACCAGATGTTAAGCTATCAAAATTATCAGCAACATCAATAGTAAGCGCTAACCAATCACCTAGTGGTCCCATCCAGTCATAACTGATGACTTTATCAGTACCTGGTACTTGACAAGTTTTAGGTTTCCAACCACTACGTAATCTCAAGCGTTGTCTAGCTTTATCATAATGACCTGTACCAGTACAACGTCCATCTGTAAAGGCTAAACCAGCTGCAGTAACAAATAAGCTACCTATAGCAGCCTTACCTTTAATCTCATAACGAAGCATTTGGAAAGTTTCACTAGCAAATTCATCTATTGGCCTACCTTTACTTTTTAAGAATTCAACGATTTCATCTTGAGTAAATTCAGCCATCTTCTTACGTCCTAATGGACCCCACGTTTTCTGATAATCAGAAGATAGTATACCTGCAGGACTCCATTTACCAAACGTATCGATAACATTTGCAGTTGTACGAGGGAACCAAATGAATGATCTAGCAGCAGGGAAACGTTTAAGGAAGTTATTCATTCCTTCAACTACAGGTGAATCAGCATTTAAAGCTATCTCACTTGTAATAGAATCAACAGCTTCATTAGCAATCATCCCATTCTTATCAAACCAATTATTATATATTTCTTCAGATACTGATCTCAATTTTTTATCAGTAATTTCTTCACCAGCTTGGGTTAGTTTATTAATAGCAATATACTTAGCTTCTGTGTTAGCTACGACAGACTTAGCAAATCCATCAAGAGCTGTCATAGAATTACCACCTAACCTAAGCACAGGATCCATAGCAAGTGCATCTAGATCTTCATATACTTTAAGAAGCATTGAAGCACCATCTTCTCCATTCTCTGAAGCAGCATCAGCATAAGCTCTTAGGCTATCTAAACCTTTCTCAGTCTTCAATGCGATATCACTACGCATTACATAACTAACTTCTTTTGGATTAGTAGATGCTTTTCTAAAGACCAATCTCATATGCTCTAAAGCTTTTGATAAAGTATCGTCTAATGCAAAGTGAGCTGTCATTGCTTTTTGAGCTCTAATATAATCACCTTCAACTACAGCACCAAATACAGTAGCAGTGCCTCTGCCAAGTAAACCTGTTAAGTTACCAGCCCCAGCACGAAAGGGAGTACCAACTGCTGATAAAGCCGAGTTAAATAAATTACTCCACCAAGCCTTGTTAATAATTGAAGGTACATCAGGATTGCCATCATAAATTGCTTTCTTAAATACTCCTAAATTATCTTGAGCCCATTGGTGTAACTTATACATAGAGTCTACATTACCATCAGTAAACTCATTAGCTAATAAGAAAGGTCTGAGGAATTGAGGGTTTTCTCTAGATACAGCCTTAAGTGTCTCAGTCCACTCTTTAGCTTTAGGTATAATCTCTGTTAATCTTTCACTGGCATCACCTACTATAGTATCAGCAGCTGCATTCATTATACGTGCATCACCTGTTTCTACAGCAGACTTCCAAGTATTCATATTAGATAACATAGAGTTAGCTTCGTAGTTAGCTAATGCTTTTTCAACTTGAAGAACTTCTAAACGATCAGCCATTAAGTCAATAGTCCTAGAAACAGAAGCACCGTCTTCCATCAATCTAGCACCTTCAGCAAAGTCAGCAACTTGCCCTGCTTCTGAAGTTACTAGGTAAGCTCTAGCTTTATGCACGTCAAGGTCAAGCATCTGCTCTTTCAACTGCTTTACAGCAGAACTAATACCCTTTTTACCTGCAATTCTAACTGCAGAGCCCTCTACTGATCTCTTGAACTCATCTAGAATTCCAAGAATATCATCAGTATCAACTCTAGGATGTAATAATGTAGCAGCTAATCTCCTACTTGCTTGCTCAATCATCCGTGTTGTGATACGTTTACCTGATCTAAGTGTCTTAGAGACACCTTTAACAGCCTTGAGTTCGGCAGTTAGTTCACTAACTAGAGTTCTATTGGTAAGGTTTTGGAATTCAATACCTTCTTTCCTACCAGCTTCATGCAGTAGGTTACCTATCCTACCCCAGCCAGTCTCTATATTATTAGTTATCTGTGCTTCATCTGCCATTGCTCCTACAATGCCGTCAGAGTCTCTAGAACGTACTAACTTCTCACCTTCAGTAAATGTAGGCCAGTTAGGAGGTTCTTCACCTCTGCTTATATAGTATTCAGAGAGTAAATTGAGTTCATGTTCTTTCTTAGCATAACCTCTGAGTACCTGATCTTCAACAGGTCTATCAGAAAACTTAGTAGCATCAAATTCATCTGAAGTGCGTGCGTTTAATTCCTTGGAACTAATCTTTGTTTCTTTACTGGGTACAAATTTAGAAGTCTGTTTCAAACTTCTACCTGCCTTTGTAAGATATGCAACTCCTTCTACTATACTAGCTAATACACCAAAGATAGCACCTTCGTTAACGTTCTTTAGCCGTCTCTCTCCAGGTGTATCATCAGTATTAGTAGCGATACTATTAGGTATCCACTGGAATGTTTGAGGCCAGTAGTGCTTTAGAGTACCGAATAAGTTATCATCTCTTTGGTTCTGTTCTGCTACATAATCTACTAAACCACCAGTACCTATATCAGCTCCAAACTTAGCAAAGTATTGGAATGATCTACTGTTACCTAATTTCTGTAACCAAGGTGCTGCTGTTCCTGAAGCGTGTGCCCTACTACCCCATGAGAGTAGCTTAGCTCTTAACCCTAATGATGGTATGATAAGTCCTGAGATGTTACGAAGAGCTTGAGTGGTATTGCTTTCGTATTCAGGTATTTTAGGTATGTCAAACTTATCACCGGCTGATAGAAAGTTGATGGTGTCAATAATAGTATCTGATACACCAACAATAGGCGCTAAATCTTCAGCTGTACCTATAAGAGTATCTTTAGCTAGACCACCTAAACTTGTATCAGAGGGATCTGTAGTTGGTATCTTCCAGGCTTCATCTGTTTGTTCTTGTCCTTCCGTAGAAGGTTGCTGTAGTTCACCAGATGATTGAGGAGCCACCGTAGTTGGTCCTGTTTCTGACTGTACAGTTCCTTGTAATCTATTGATTTCAGCTTGTAGCTCCTCATCATTCATAGATTCAAGATCTTTATTTTCCATAGTTATTGTTGTTTAGTGATGATTTTCCACTCTTTATTTTTTTCATCCCAAACTAATTCATATAGATCAGGATCCCAACCAATGTCTAAAGGCTGTCCATCTGAAGTCTGCATGTTTGATAACTGTTCTTTAGTTTGATCTATGCCCCGACTTCTATTTTGTTTTAGAAGTAAAGCTTCTTGTAATCTTTTACTTTCTGCAGTTTTTTGAGCGACAGCACCTTCTTCAATATTAGAAGATTCGACTTGTTGCTCAATATTACCTACGTCAGGATCTTGACTAGCAGCAAATTGCATTGTAGCTAAAGCTCTTTGTCGTTGTTCAGGTTCTAAACCAAACCAACCAACCGATCTAACTAAATTTTGTAAATCCTTAGCTTGATAAGCTGTATTATTTTTAACAGGCTGATCCCATAACTGATCTACTAATTTATCAAAAGTTTGAGTTATGACTTTATAATTTCTTAACTGATCTTGAGTTCTATTATTTTCTAATTGTGCTACTCCCCAACGACGGGCTTTCTCTGTATCCTTTTGGAAGTTTTTTAAGCTTGCTTCAAATAATGTAGTAACATCTGTATTTAAAGCTTTGGCAATAAAAAACATTCTATCAGAATAATTACCAGTACTTAATGTTCCTATGATATCTGTATCATTAAGGAATGTACCATCTTTAACTGCTTGTTCGTAGTTAATTGTACCATCAGTGTTGATATAATCACCAGTAACTAATCTAGTCTGAATAGATTGTGCCCAGTTTTCTCCACGCTTTGTAGTCCAATTTAAACTATGTTGTCCTCTAGCTGCTATTCCTTCTGCTACAGCTAATCTATAATTAGTATAATCTCCACCTATTTTATCGGCAGAATATCTACCATCTCCACCTTTAGTACCACCACCGCCAGCAACCCATAAGCCAGTTTTATAATTGTTAACTACTCCTTCTATAGTTTCAGGTGGAACTCCATCTAGAATTAACTTCAGTCGCATTCCAGCAGTTTTTCTATCCAGTTCGTTAGAAATCTCAGAGTATATACCCGAACCTAATCCCGTAGCAGGCCAAGCAGTACCAGCTGCTTCGTAGATAGTTTTAGCTAGACTGTCTTTATGATCACCATATACAGCATTATGCTTAGTTAATAACGCAAGGATACGTTCATATTCACCACGTATTTGATCATTTTTGATAGTTTTAATAGTCTCGCTAGTTACACCTACAAATCCATTTGCTTTATCTTGATCAAGTTTAATCTTTGCTCTCTCAAAACCAGCTGCAGAATTAGCTTCAACATCAATATTTAAAGCATCGTTTACTTTCTCTTTTAATTCAGGGACTCTATTCTCAATTTGTTGTATAGCTAAATCAATAGGTACACCATTAATCTCAGTATCACCTCTTGCTTTAGCAACCCTTGCTGCTGCTAATTCAGCTCTACCAGTAGATATACGTACTGCATCTGCTCTACCTTCTCCTATACGTGCAGCTGCAACCATCTCGTTAACTTCTGCTTCAGTGAAGAAACCTTTAGCAACGGTAGTTTCCCCATCCTTAAATCCATCATGCTTGACTAAATGATCGAGATAACCTTGTAATGTAGATGTTCCTATATGTCCATCAAGAGCTGCTGCTATTATATCCTTTTTAATACTATTACTAATCTGTTGTTGTTGAGTAATAGTTTTACCAGTATTATCTGTGATATCTTCTGGGAAATCTGTCTTTCGTGCTTCCCTTAATTCTCCAAGATAATTAGCTAATCCTTCTGGGTTATTCTTAAGTTGTTGAATGGTTTCACCAACTTGAATTTGAGTCTTCGTTGCTATAGCAGTATAAGCAGCTGCTTTCTGTCTTCCACTCCCTGTTGATTGCTGTCTTTGTAATTCAGGATGTAAATTAGCTGCAATAAATTCTTTACTTAAATTTAAGTAAGCTAGTTTTTCTAACTGCCAACGTTTATGAAATGCTGTTTTATCCCCAGCATTCTCATACTCTGTTAACCTATCTGATGCTGCAAGATCTTTTTGCATTGCATCTTCTGTAAGATTAGGTAATTGCTGCCTAGCCCAAAATTCATTACGCCAAACTATATTTCTAGGACTTTCATTCTCTATAGCTTCTGCAATTTCATGCCTTCCAGTTGCTTTAAGTCTAGTTATAAGAGCATCTAAAGCTTTTTGTGATGTAACATCACCTTTATCTGCAGCATACTTTAATTTAGCACCTTCAAGTTTCCACTTTTGATTTGGATCTAAGAGCATCTCAGATTCAAATAATGTACGCTCTTTTAATTCTTCCTGTGCTGCAGCTCTCTTATGAGATTGATAAATAGTAGCTGCTTTACTTGAAAAGTCTGCAATTTTTGCAACGGTTCTAACAAAAGATTGTTCATCTTGAACTTTAACTTTCTCAGCTCTATGCTTCTCCCATTCTGATAAAGACTTTTCTTCTTGTTGATTTCTTTCAGTATAATACGGAGCTAAACTTTTAACCCAATTAGTTGGTCCAGCCTCTATTATATATTTTGATGATTGAGGTACTGTCATTATTTAATAGGTTTAAAGGGCATGTACATTGAAGCTAAGGAACTACCAATACTAAGTGCATCCATAAATGCAGCGTGCCCAACGTTACGTAAGACAGGAGGGGGAGGTGCGATATCAGGACTCTTAATAATATTATTCTGAGCAAAGGCTTGCATCTGAGCTTGTTTAGCTTGAGCTGCTGCTTTAGCTCCTTCTCTAGATAGATCTCTTGCAGATTGAGTTAACTTATAAGCATCTCTTGAACCTTGAGCTAATAATTGACCAATTTCTACAGTACGTATCCTTCGGATAGAAGCTCCAGTACGGCCTGCTGCTGCTAATTCTTCACTCTTTGCTTCTTGAGAAAACCTTCTGAATAAATCTTCTTGACCTTGAGTTGCTTCAGCAATTTGGTCTCTATATTTTTCTTGTATTGCTGCATACGCATTAGCTAAACCGACGTGCGTAGCATCTAGTGTTTGATCATATTGAATCCTCTCAACATTAGTTTGAGCAAGTGTATTCATCCACTTACGTTCTCTAACCTTGAGTTGATGCTGATAATTTTGTTTGGCAGCTTTGTTAGCTGCTCTAGCCTGACTTCCTAAGCACACGGCAAAACTCTATAAAGGATAAGTTATTAGGCCCGTGGGAAATTTCTCGTAGAAATTTGAAGCCTAAAAATTTGAGTAATTTTAAATGAACAGTGTTGCGTTTATCAACAATGTTCCATAGCAAAGGTTCTGTTCTACTCTCAACAAACCTTTTAGCTTCTCTTGCGAATGTTATTGGGTACTCATGGATAGCGGGTGTGCATATCATCCATATAATACCATCATCAACTCCGGCCATTCCGGCAGTCTTGCCGTTAGGCACCTCGAACCACACTCCAGTGCGCTCCTGAGCCGACTTAGTGAGGACTTCCATAGGATCTAGCCCCCAGCCCTCTTCGATCTCTCTGCGGTCATCTGGACGTAGATTAGAGGCCACCTCGATGGCAGCCTCCAATGTGATAGGGTGAATGTATTTAGACACGTCTGTAATACTTGTTGTTATAATCTCCTTCCCATGACATTGAATACAATGTGGCAGGAGATGGGTGACTAGATTTAAGTGATAAAGTTAAGTTAGTATTCTTTTCATATATAGGTATAGTAGCTGTACTATCAGGTGTAAATTGTACTCTGTTAGATGTATAAGCATCAGCTATAACAGCTTCATATAATTCTACATAATCAGGTTTACCAACCCTTTCTAATTTAGTTTCGTATACCCCTAGAGGACCGAAGTTAAATTTAAGTCTATGTAATACTAATGAACCTTGTGTTTGAGATCTAAACCTATCTCCTTGTTGTTGGACTACATAAATGGTAGGGAATTTAACTTCCATATCAAATGTATAACCTAGTATGATACTACCTGGTGGTGTGACATCATCACTTGTTAAATTATCATTTACCCCTTGAGGGTCATATGTTTTCCAATTACCTGGTAGTTTAATACTAGCAGTACCGCTGTCATCAAATGTATAAGCTTGAGCACTCATACCTTGGAATGTTTTATCTGCAGTAGTAGGTACAGCTATAGCATGTAGTTTTGCCTGAGCATTATTAAATCCTACAGGTATAGCAAACTTTGTATAGTCTCCATTAGCAACATATGTAAGTGCAGTATGAGCTACAGTAGCTGCATTATCTAAATGTAATCTATATGTTAAATCATCATCAGTTGTATCAGTACCTAAATCATTAACTAATGTATTACTAGAATCATCTAATTTAATAGAGAATCTTTGTAATACATCTTTAGTGCCATTACGTACTACTATATATAATGAATCATCTAGCATAGCTATATGCTGAATATCACCACTTAACTGCCATCTAAACCAAGCATTCTGTATTCGTTTCTCAATAGAACTGAAATACCTATAACCAAATACTTCATTAGACCCTTTAGTACCAAAGAATATAACTGAGTTCTCTCTTGAGTTAGCTATTTCTGTAATATCTTTAGGGAATAATTTAGATACAATTTTAGATTGTTCTATAACATCGGGAGCTCCTTCACGGACAACATTAGACATCTCGAAGAATCGTGTGTTCTTACCACCATTATCTAAAAAGCCTACAGTTGTACCTAATGAAATAGGGTTAGTGTTGAAGTTAAAATTATAAGTTGCTACAGAGTTAATCTTAGCAGTTTGTGAACTCAATACATCACTATCTGTAGTTAACATGAACTGCTGATTTTTAGTGAATAATACTAAACCTTGGTTTACCTGTATACCATCATATATAATTGCAGGATACTCAGAGCTACAAGATATATCTATATTATCAGTAGCTGTATAAGTAACTGCTGTTTTAGGCCAGAAATGATAGAAGCTACCAGGTCTAGATAGGTTAATATTCTCATCACTTAATAATGCTAATCTGTTTCTCCAGAATAACATTTTAGTTATTTTATTATCAACAAAAGTTGGCTCAGGTAC
>VTLG01015124.1_pt1 | contig 16184 bp, 17 predicted proteins | sample 4694571 | NCBI WGS metagenome assembly VTLG01 (sample SAMN12604809, study PRJNA352737) | marine metagenome | biome: ENVO:00000447; feature: ENVO:00000209|ENVO:00000569|ENVO:01000036; material: ENVO:00002151; isolation source: viral sequences binned using virsorter ...
AAGATGGGACAGGATCAAGAACTTTAACATGGAATGCTGTATTTGAATTTGCCTCAGACACAGCTCCAACTTTAACAACAACAGCTAATCTTGGTGATATATTTGTATTTAGATACAATGGATCTAAGTGGTTAGAAGTTGGTAGAAACCAAGCATTAACATTATCATAGGAGAAATATGTTCGCATTAGTAGAGTCAGGATCAATTACAAAATATTTCAGTGGTAATAAGGGAATTACTATTGAAGATAATCAATATCCAAAAGCAATATTTACTCTATGGTCTAAAGCTGAAAGAGAAGCTATTGGCATCTATGAGGTAGAAATAGATAATTCTAAAAAAAAAGATGAAAAGTGGTATATTAATACTAATATTACTTATTCATTTGAAAATGGAAAAGTTACAGGTAGTTATGGAGATGCTATAGCTAAACCTTATGCAGATAGTATATTTACAGCACAAGATGAAATTGATGGTTTAGGAATTGAAGGTGAAATTAAAAATCGAGGATTAAAATATAATTTAATTCAAGATATTAAAAAACAAGTTGCTGCAGAATTATCAAAGACAGATTGGTATATTATTAGAAAAGCAGATGCAGGTACAGCAGTGCCTTCTGAAATTACAACACACAGAGCAGCTACTAGAACTAAAGCTGCTGAAATGGAGACAACAATTACAAACGCAAGTGATACACCAGCTCTTGAGGCTTTATATATAAGAGATGAAGATGGTGTTAGACCATTAGGTGATTTACCAATATTGGAGAGTTAATGCCAATTAATAGTTTTTTGTATCCATCTAAGAATGTTCCAGTACCATATGAAGTAAATAATTCCTGTCGGTTTAATGATGGGGATAGTCCATCTTTAAGCAAAACAATGGTAGCTGGATCAACTGACTTTGCTAAAAAATTTACAATTTCAGTTTGGTTTAAATTAGGAGCAATATCAGGAGCAAGACCGATTTGTTCTTTTGGTAGTGGTACTACTGATGCTATTGATTTACTTATAGATAATAATAGCAAAGCAGTTTTTGAAAGTTGGGATGGTTCAGTAAATCCTAAACTAACTACAAATAGAGTTCTCAAAGATTATGGTGCTTGGTACAATATTGTGGTAGCAGTAGATACTACACAAGCAACTGACACAAATAGAATGAAAATGTATATTAATGGAGTTCAAGAAACATCTTTTGCATCTTCAGTATATGCGGCAGAAGATTATCTTTTTCCTGGCATAGGTACTACTAACGATACAATGAAAATAGGAAGTGGTGGACAATATAATTCAAATTATTTTGATGGGTATATGGCAGAGTTTGTTTATTGTGATGGACAAGTATTATCACCTACAGATTTTGGAGAGTTTGATGAGGATAGTCCAACAATATGGAAACCTAAAGATGTTTCAGGATTAACTTTTGGAAATGCGGGAACTTATTGTGATTTTCAAGATAGTGGAAATTTAGGTGATGATGAAAGCGGAAATACAAATGATTTAACAGAAAATAATATAGTTGCAGCTGATCAAGCAACCGATACACCAACGAATAATTTTTGTACTATGAATCCTTTAGATTATACTCCAACAACATTTGCAGAAGGAAATTTAAAATTAAATTTTTCTCAATCACCAAACGTTTTTGGAATCACCACAGGAACTTTGTTTATGGGTTCTGGAAAATATTATTTTGAAGCAAAAATTACTTCTCCCGATAGTAGTACAGGAATACAAGTGGGGGTTATTCAAGTAGAACCTTATCTTTCAAGACTAACTGCACCTGGAGTTGATCTATCTCTATTTTTTGGATTAGGTGCAAGATTTATTACAACTGGTGGAGTTCATAAAGTTTTAAATGGTACTGACAGTTCTATATCAGATTCATGGTCAAATGATGATATAATAAGGATTGCTTATGATGGAAGTGCAGGAAAAATTTATATGTGGACAGGAACATCAGAACTTACTGGTCAAGATATTTCAGCTGGTACTTCTTTTAATAATGGAACTTTAACATCAGGCACAATGGTTTTACCTTATACAAGTTTTGGAGATGGTGGAAGTGGAACTAAAACAGCACAAGTTGAATGGAATTTTGGTGGTTGTCCAGCATTTAGCATTTCATCAGGCAATTCAGATGCTAATGGATATGGCAATTTTGAATATAGCGTCCCTTCGGGGTACTACAGTTTATGTACTAAAAACCTAGCGGAGTTTGGATAATGTCGTATTCAACAATAGATAATCCTGAATTATATTTTCAATGTAAAACATATACAGGAACAGGAAGCAGCCAAGCTATTACTTTAGATGGCGATGAAAATATGCAACCTGATTTTGTTTGGATAAAAGTTAGAAGTGAATCAAATAACCATGAACTTTATGATGTTGTTAGAGGAGTTACAAAAAGAATTTATTCCGACATATCAAACGCAGAAGATACAAATACTGCAGGTTTAACAGCTTTCGGCACAGATGGATTTACAGTAAATACAGGTGGAGCAGTTAATGGAAGTTCAAAAACTTATGTATCTTGGAATTGGAAAGCTGGTGGTTCAGGGTCAGCAAATAATGATGGATCTATAAATACAACATCTACATCAGCTAATAGTACATCAGGATTTAGTATTAGTAAATTTACAGCTACAGGAAGTGCGGCTACGATTGGGCATGGAATGTCAGCTATTCCAAAAATGATTTGGGTAAAACGGACAGATAGCTCAGGATCATGGCAAGTTTATCATGCAAGTTTAGGTGCAACAAAATATTTAGAATTACAAAATAATCAAGAAGTATATGCAAGTTCAGCTAGATGGAATGATACAACACCAACAAGTTCAGTATTTTCTATTGCAGGAGAATTTTTATCTAGTGCAGTTCATATATCTTATGCTTTTGCAGAAAAAACTGGTTATTGCAAAATTGGATCATACCAAGGAAACGGAAATGATGATGGAACATTTGTTTATACAGGATTTAAACCTGCTATGGTAATTTATAAAAAATCTAGTGGTAGTGAAAATTGGTTTATACATGATAATAAAAGACAAGGTTATAATCCAGAAAATGAACTTTTATTTCCAGATTTAAATAATGCTGAAGCAACAGTAAATAGAATAGATTTAGTATCAAATGGTTTTAAAGCAAGAACATCAGATGGTGGAATAAATGCCGATGGTTCAACATATATTTTCATGGCTTTTGCAGAATCACCACTCGTAAATTCAAATGGTATACCAAATAATGCAAGATAAAATTAATTAAGGAGAATAAATGGCGTATATAGGAAAACAACCAATAGTAGGAAACTTTCAAATTTGTGATGCTATATCCGTAGTAAACGGACAAGCAGCATACACTATGCAAGTAGCATCTACAAATGTAAATCCAGAATCAGCTAATCATATGTTGGTTAGTTTAAATGGTGTATTACAAAAACCAGGATCTTCATTTACAATTTCAGGAAGTACGATTACCTTTGCATCGAATCTAGCAACAGGGGATGTTATAGATTTTATAATTTTACTTGGTGATGCTTTAAATTTAGGCACACCTTCAGATGGAACTGTAACTACTGCAAAACTTGGAGCAGATGCTGTTACAGAAGCTAAGATAGCTGACGATGCTGTTGAAAGTGAACATTTAAATAATAACATAATATCTGGACAAACAGCCCTTGGAGCTGAGCCAGCAGATACTGATGAATTTTTAGTTTCTGATGCAGGAACTATAAAGAGAGTAGATTATTCTTACATCAAAGGTGGCGGAATATTAGTAGGACTGAAATACGATACAGATGATTCGCCAAGTGGAACTACCAGTACATCATCAGGTAGTTTTCAAGATACAGGAACAGCTTATACTTATACACCAGCGGCAACTAGTAATAAAGTTTGGTTTAATTTAAGTTACATTGGAAGTATGGGTGGTGGTACAGGACAATATAAAGTTACAAGAACAGTAGGTGGAAGTGAAACTGATGTTGTTACAAAATCAATAGGAGCTAATTTAGGTTCCCATAGTTCAAATAATTATGATATTGATTTTAATTTCTGGTATGAAGATAGTCCAAGTACAACATCTGAAATTACATATAAAGTAAAAATTAAAGGCAATAACCCACACGTAATGTATTATGAACGATCAACTATTTTTATAATGGAAACAAGTGCGTAATAAGGATTAAATATGGATATAAAAAAAGCAAAACAAATAGTAGAAGCGATAAATGAAATAGAATCTAATAGAGAGTATTCTATACAAGGAGATGGTATAGATAATATTGTTTGGCATGATATAGCTACAAAATCTGCTATTTCTAAAGAAGATATAGAAGCAAAAATTACAGAACTAGAGGGACAAAACTCTGATAAAAAGGCATCAGGTAAGCAAAAGTTAAAAGACTTAGGCTTAGATGATGATGAGATAAAAGCATTAACAGGAGCTTAATAAATGTCTGTTAATTTTGCTAACAACAATTCACTATCAGCAATTACAGCTTTACCAACAGCTGTATCAGGTGGTTCTTTAAATTTAATATCTACAGAGACAGCTAGTTCTAATTCAGCAGTATCTTTTACAAGTGGAATAGATTCAACTTACAAAGAATATATTTTTAAGTTTATTAATATTCATCCAGCATCAGCCGCAGTTTTTACATTTAATGGTTCAGCCGATAGCGGTAGTAATTACAACGTAACTAAAACTACAACTCATTTCAGAGCATATCATAATGAAGGTGGAAGTGATACTGATTTAACCTATGATGCTGGTTCAGATTTAGCACAATCAACAGACTTTCAAAATTTAGGTCACGCTATTAAAACTGATGCTGATGCTTCTGGTGCTGGTTATTTACACTTGTTTGAACCATCGTCTACTACATTTGTAAAACATTTTATTGCTCAGTTTAGTGTTCTTCAAAATTCAGATTATAATATGAATAGTTATATTGCTGGATATTTTAATAGTACGTCTGCAATAGATGCAATTCAATTTAAAATGTCGACAGGCAATATAGATAGTGGAGTTATAAAATTATATGGCGTTAGTTAAATATAATAACAATTCAATTTCAAGTGTAACTGCTTTAGATAGTATAGCTAGTGGTGATTTAAATTTAATTACAACAAACACTATTTCATCAGGAGTATCGGAATCTTCTTTCACTTCTAATATTGATAGCACATACGATACTTATTTATTTAAGTTTATAAATATTCACCCAGCTAATGATGGCGAAAATTTTACAGTTGGTTTTAGAGATGGTAGTACAGATTATGATGCTACAAAAACAACTACTGTATTTAGAGCTTACCATACTGAAAATGGTAGTGGTGCTGCATTAGGATATAGAACTAGCGAAGATATTGCACAAGGAACAGGATTTCAAATAATTAACTTTGAAGTAGATAATGATGCTGATAGTTCTTGTTGTGGAGAATTATTTTTATTTTCTCCATCATCAACTACTTTTGTTAAACATTTTATAAGTCGTGGTCAAACAGTTCAAACTGCTTCTACATCTAGAGAAGATTATGTAGCAGGGTATTGTAATACCACAACAGCAATAGATGGTGTACAATTTAAAATGTCAGGTGGAAACATAGATAGCGGAGTAATCAAAATGTATGGATTGAGTAAATCATAATGAGCATAGTAAAATTAAATAACAGAGGAGTAAAGAACGCAACTGCTTTTGGTAGCATAACAGGACTTGGTGATTTAGTTTTTATATCAAGATCAACTGCTAGTTCATCATCTAGTGTAAGTATTACATCAGGTATTGATAGTACATATAAAGAATACATATTTATTTTTAATAATATTCATCCAGCTACAAATCTACAAGGTTTTCTTTTTAATGGAAGCATAGATAGTGGAAGCAATTACAATGTTACTAAAACTACAACTCTTTTTCGTAATAGACATAAAGAAAGTGGTAGTGACGGTGAACAAACTTATGATGCTTCAAGAGATATGGCACAAGGCACAGGTGGTACATATTTAAATGCACTATTAAGTAATGATGCTGATGGATCTTTATCAGGATATTTACATTTATTTGATCCGAGCAACACAACTTTTGTAAAGCATTTTATTGCAGTAACTAATGAAATGAATTTATATGGAGATAGTTCAGTAGGTACTCATCAGGTTTATACTGCAGGATATTTTAATACAACTAGTGCAATTGATGCTGTAAATTTTGCGATGGAATCAGGTGATATAGATTCAGGTACAATAGATATGTACGGAGTAAAATAATAATAAAGGGAAATAAATATGCCAAGATATAAAATAGTCAACGGTGAAACAATTCAACTAACTGCTCAAGAAGAAGCAGCTAGAGATGCTGAAGAAGCAGCTTGGGAAGCTGGTGCTTTAGGGAGAGCACAAGGCAGACTAAGAGCTAGAAGAAATCAACTTTTAGCAGAGACAGACTTTTATGCTTTATCTGATGTTACTATGTCAGATGATATGAAAACATACAGGCAAGATTTAAGAGATCTACCTGAAGGAAAAGATACTGTTGATAAGTGTAATAACGCTATATTTCCAGACAAGCCATAATTAAATGGCTAGAAAAAAACCTCTCTTTGGTGTTAATACATACATCAAAAAAACACAAAAGAAAAGACCTGGAAGACATGCGAAAAAACCAAATAAACATAAAAAGAGGACGATGAAAAAATATATAGGACAAGGTAGAAAATAATGGCAACAACAGACGCACCAAATACAACTACATTAGCAGAAGGGGCATTACAGCCCACTACTACAGAACAAGATAAAAGTCGTAAAGTAATATCTTTAATAGATACGTTACTTACTACTCCAACTGCTCCTACAGGAACAACTGTAACACCAATTACACAAGCTGTACAAACTGGTGAAGTTATGGGAACTGCTGGAGTTCAAGGGACAGTAGCAGCTGCATCACCGACAGCTGGAGTTATACCTACAGTTACAGCAGCAACTGCACCAACAGCAACAACAGTAGCTGGACAAACTGCAGCAACTCCTGCAAGTATGACTGCACAAACAGTAGCTGGAGCAACTCCAACTATGACTGCAGAGACAGGAACTGTAACAGCTCCTATGACTGCTCAAACTGGAACTGTAACTTCTGATGCTACAGTTAGAGGACAATTAGCAAATATTACATCAGATATTGAAACATCATTAGCTAGTGGTAATGCATTACCTGCATATCTAAGAGGTGTTGCAAATGCTACAAAAGCAGCTATGCAAGCAAGAGGATTAGGTGCCAGTTCTATGATGGCTGAAGCATTAGCAGATGGATTATTAACTGCTTCTATTCCAATCGCACAGGCAGATGCTGAAACTTATAAGCAAATGATTTTTCAAAATCTTAACAATAGACAGCAAGCTGCAATTACAAATGCTAATAATTATTTTCAAATGGATATGGCTAACTTATCAAATAAACAACAGGCAAGTTTACAGAATTTAAATGTAAGACAAAGTTTTTTATTATCAGATCAAGCTGCACAAAATGCTGCATTACAATTTAATGCAACAAGTCAAAATCAAGTTGATCAGTTTTATTCTAGTTTAAATACACAGATAAGCGAACAGAATGCTGCACGATCAGATGCAATGAATCAATTTGCAACAGCAGAATCAAATAAAATTTCAGGTATTAATGCTCAAAATAAAATGGCAGTTGAAAAAGCAAATGCTGATAGAGCACAAGTATTAAATCAGTTTAATTCACAACTAGAAGATCAAAGACAAAGATTTAATGTGGAGAATCAAAGAGTTATTGATCAATCAAATGTTGAATGGAGAAGAACTATTAATACTGCAAATACCACAATAACAAATGCAACAAACCAATTAAATGCACAGAACCTTTTAAATTTATCTAATTATGCATTATCATCTTTATGGCAACAATGGAGAGATGAAGCAGCTTGGGTAAATAGTTCATCAGAAAATGCAGAAAATAGAGCACACAATACTGCTATAGCTGCATTAGAAAGATCTACAGAATTAGATTTAGCTGATGAAAATAAAACATCAGCACTATATCAATTACTTGGTAAATTTGGAATTGCATTAGTAACATCATAGGAGAATAAATGGCATTAGATTTAGATTTTTTTAAAGACGTTGGCAGATCAGCACTAGACGTAGGAAGAGGTGTTGTAGATTTTTTTAAAAGCCCTAACGTACAAACAGCTAAAGATATAGGTTCAGCTGTAGTATCTGTGGGAAGTGCAATAAGATCTGCTGGTAGTGACTTTAAATATACACCACCAACAGGTTTGGCAGATCCAAATGTAAATTTAGGACAATTTAAAGTGAGAGGTACATCAAGATCAAGGTCAGGAGTATCTAGTTTTGGAGATATAGGCGAAGCTAGTTTTTACAGATATGCACAATTGCAAAATACAGTAAGATACTTATACAATCAAAAAGCAAGATATAAAACAATTGCTAAGGCTAAAGGATAATGGAATTAGAACAATTAATACAAAAATTTAGAGATCAAGAATCAGAAAATGTAACTAGTTATGAAGAGCCAAATGTTAATAGATTAGATGCTCCAATACCAGGACAATCTTTAACTGATGAGCCAGGTAATTATCCATGGGAACATCCACCAAAAACACCATCAATAGAAGAAGCTACTGATTATGTTTATGAAAGTATTATGAAACCTGAAAATATGGAAAGAATGTTTACACTATTAAGAATGGGTATACCTATTGAAGCACTAGTAAAAATTATTACATTCTCAGGATTCTTAGAAGGTAGATGGACAGTTGATACTGCTAAATTATTAGAACCTATTGTTGCAATGATGGTAGCAGGTGAAGCTGCTATAGCAGAGATACCAGCTAAAGTAAATATGGGTGATGCTGAAAATACAGAATTTTTTAAAGATATGTCAGAAAGAAAAAGAGATATGATTCAAGCAAAAAAAATGAAAGAAATGCCAATGATAGAAATGGATACACCTGCACCTAGGTTAGGCCTAATGGCAAAAGGAGAATAGTATGGGAATATTTACAGATTTAGCAATTGGTGGTATTACACAGTTTGGAGAGGTTGCAGAAAAAGATACTCGAACAAATATTGCAATGGCACAAAATTCTTTAGATAAAGAAAATGAAGCATTTAAAACTACAGAGTTAGCTTACAAAAATCTTGATCAAGTTAAAAATATTGTATCAAATAATTTAGAAGCATTTAATATTAAACCTATGGGTAATTTTTCTGAAGCTCAAATAGTTGATATGTATGTACGTAAAGCATTTGAAGAACAAAGAAGTATATTTGAAAATAATGATTTTAATAAAGTTAAAATGGGATTTGCTAATTACGTAGCAAGAACTCCAGGAGAAGATTTTACTATTGATATTAGTAGTCCATATGTTTCTTCAGAAGATAAGTTTGAAAGAGAAAAAGATATACACGCACAAAAATTAACAGCAATAAGTAAAACACCAAGAGTTGATAAACTTCTTTTAAATTTAAAAAAAATAGATGAACAAAATGAGATGCCTGTTGTTGATCAAATGGGTGATGCACAATTAAAGATTGCAAGTATTACAGCAAAAGGTTATGGTATATTAAATACATTTCCAGGAACTGAGGCAGGTAATGCTAATTTAAATTTTATGAAAGTTAATATTATAACAGCAAATGCTAAAGCTAAGTTTCCTAATGATCAAGCAGCAAGATCAAAATTTATTGATCAAAAACTATATGAAAATAATATTAATCCATTAGACGCAATTAATTTTAGATCACCTATGACATTTAAATTAATGTCTAATATAATAGATCAATCAGGTGTTGGAATAGCAAATCAAATTGCAAATAATATGAATCTTATTGCTCAAAGCACAGATAATAAAGAAATAGCTGAGGCACAACAACGAAATAATAAATTATTATTATCACAACTTAAATTAGTAGATGGTCTTTCTGATAAAGCTGGAACAACAATAGCAGGTGCTGATAGATCTACAGTATTTCCAACTAAAGAAACTCAAATACAAACTCAAGAAACAACAACACAAGTACCAGAGGGATATATTCCAAGAGTTAATAGAAGAGGTGAAGTTATATTACCTGGTGGTCAAGCATTACCATTAGATAATTTATTCATGAATTACGAGGTAAATAAAAAAGTTTTACCAAAAGAAGTATTAGAATTTGTAGAACCATTTAAACAATACTTTAATAAAGATGGTATAATGTTAAAACCAGATAGAAACATGTTTCCTGAAGGACAACAAGGAGATGCATTATTTGATAAATTTAGAGTTATATATAATAACTTGATGCCTGGAGATGATATTTCGGCACTAGGAGGTTATGGAATGATAACACAAAATGAATTACCTCCATTACCAAGTCAGCCTAAGTCTTTTGTAGAGCCTTCACAACTTAAAAAAAAAGATAAACAAAATAAAAAATAATGGATTTACAAACTTTAAATGAGGATGAGTTTTCAACACTTCATCCATCAATAAAGAAATATTTAACAGCTGGAATAGATACAAATAAACATGGTGAAAAGTTAGTTAGTGAGAAAAACTTTTTTAACATGGATTTATTTAATTCTGATCCATATGAGTTAGATCCTAATTTGTCTAAAAGAACAGAAAAACTTAGAGACAATCCTAATTATTTTTATGAAGGTATCAAAACAGGTGGATCACATGCACTTGAATTATTTGCTAGTATACCTGGTGGTATGGATAGATTTTATGATTGGGGCAGAAAGACTTTAGGATTTACACCTACCGATGATAGCATATTTGATTATGCAGAACAATACCTAAAAGATATTGCACATGATATAGGTCCTGAATATAAAGACTTTACAAAACCTGAAGGATTTACAGATAACTTTTGGTATGGTTTAGGGCAAGCATTACCTACAATAATATCATACATACCTTTTATTAGAGCAACTACAATGGCTGGTAGAGGATTACAAGCTCTACAAGGTGCTGGTAGAACTGCAAGAGCATTAAGAGGAACTGGTAGATTTTTACAGGCAGGTGGTGGATTACCTGCAGGTATAGCTATAACTGATATGATTAGAGAAATTGATAATGGTAAAACATTTGATATTTTAAAAGCTGGTGCGTATGGTTATGGTACAGGTAAAGTTTTAAATATAGCAAATAAATTAAACATACTACCACGAGTAGCTGGGCTTGGGTCCTTTGGTTATTTAACTTCAGGATGGGAAGCAGATAATGATGAAAGATTAGCAGCTGCTGCAGTATGGGGTGTGCTTGGTATATTTGGGCCAATGGCAGAAGGTAAACCTATTAAAAGACAATTAACTGATTTTGAAGTACAAACAAAACAATTACTAGGTCAAATAGAAAAACCACAAACAGCACAAAATAAAGTTAATGAATTAAGAGTAGAGATAACAAATCAACAGAAACAATTAGCTGAATCAGGACTTGCTGGTAAAGAATATGCACAAGTTAAAAAATCCATTGATAAACTCGAAAAAGAATTAGTTACATATGAACGTCTTGCAGCAAAAGCTAAAGAAGAACCAGTAAGAAATTTAGCAGCTGAAAAGATAGCACAAAATTCTCAAGTAATAGAACAACATAAAACTTTAATTCGAGAATCAGAAGCTGCTAGTAAATTACAAAAAGCAAATGAAGAAGCATTATTAAAAGGTGAACAACCTAAGCCTATACCTGAAAATTTACAAGATAAAATTATGTCAGGTGAACAAATTGCTAAACATGAAAAATATATTCATGATTTAAATACAGAAAATATGGCTTTTGGTAAAATAGTTTATACTAATCAAAATTATAATCAAGCTATATTTGGTAAAGATACTAGACCTACAGAAATATTTAAACAAGATATGTATAAAACAGATGGTTCTAAAAAATATGTTGATATGAAAGAATCATTTACGCCAGATTTAATTAAGCTAAATAATCCAGCAGAAACATATGGAACATTTGGTAAAGGATCTATAGCCCCACCTAAATTTATAGATCAACCTGGAGTTAAATATACTAATGACAGCATATATACTGCTATGACAAAAAGAGATGTTATTGTAGAACAAATGCTTTATGATCCAATGTTTACTATGAATAAGGTTATTGCACCAGGTAGAAAAAAAGGTGAGAAAGATTATTTATTAAAACTTAATTCACCTACAGAAGTTATTAGATTAGCTGGTATGAGAAAAGTTAGAACTGAAGGTGGTGCTTTAACAGAGTTTGAAATACTTGGAAATAAAAATCCTAGAAAAGCTGTAGAAATATTAGATACAGCTGATAGAGTTTATAATGATAAATTAGCAGAAGCTAGAAAAAATAAAGAGAGCTACTCAACAAGAGTAGATCAAAAAACTGGTGAAGTTAAATTTAGTAAAAAAGAATTAACACAATCTGAAATTACTAGAATAGAGCAATTAAGATCTACTAGAACAAAAGATAATAAAGAAGCTATTGATGCAGAGATTGCAAATATTATGGGCTTTGACCCATTCTTACCTGCAAAAGAAGCATACTTTAAATACCAAGTTACTAATAAAGAACTTGCTAGTAAGTATAAATTAGACACTAAACAAATAAAAATTTATAGAAATTTAGAAGGATTATTTGAGAGAGTTGTAGATAGACATAATAAATCTGCAATAGAAAATAAAGGTGATGGATATACTATCATAGAAAAAATACCTAATTACTTTCCAAGAATATTTGAAGGTGACTTTGCAGCATTTCTTATGAAATGGAATAGTAAGAAAAAAGTTTATCAACCTGTAGAAGCACCAGGTGCAAATAATAAATTTTCTATTGAAGAAAAAGCTAAACAATTAGCTAAAGAATGGGATGCAATTACTATTGATGCTAAAACACCTTTTAATAATAAACAAAGATTATCTTCAGATTATGTTGTTAAGATAGTTAAAAGAGATAGATCACAATTAGGTTCTGAAGAACTTACATCTTTTGACAGATTATTTACAAGATATAATTTAGATAGTGAATCATTTATAAAATATCAAGAAGCTGTAGATAAAATGAGAAAGAGTGTAGGATTTAGAAGATTCTCATTACAACGTAAAGGTGTAGATGGGTATTTAGGTAGCGAATCACATGCTCGAGCTTCATTGGGCACAAAATTTTTAGGGACTAAACTTGGTGATAGAAATTTAGACTTAAAAAGGGTAGCAGACTTTACTAAAGCAGCAACAGATTATACTAAAGGTGGTATTACATCTGCAATGAGAATAGATTTTACAAAAAAGTTTGGAGACATTTGGAATAAGCCTATAACAATATCAGATGGTAAAGGTGGTACAAAAAAAACTACATTAAGAAGAGATTATCCAGTGGCTGCAAAATTTGCAGAAGAATTAAGAGCAAATGCATTTGGTGAATTAAGACCTGGGCCATTGGTAGAAAAATTATCACAGTTAGGTTCTGATTATATTGGTAATTCTGGTCTTACAAAAATACTTGGTGGTGCTAACCAAGTAACTCTTAATGCTAAATTACTATTTGGTAATATGAGATTTTTATTATCTCAAATATTTCAACCTTATCATATGATATTTCCTAAGTTAGTTAATTTACAATACTCTGGATTTGATAAAGGTAAAGTTGCAATGGCACAAATAAAATCTTTTAAAGATTTATTTTTTCCAAACAAAGAAATGAAATCTGTAATTGAGTATATGTACAGACAAGGTGTTGTTGATCAAAAATTTTTAAATGAAGCATCTGCTAATATTAAAGGTTTATTGCCAAAAGAAAAATTACCTTTTAAAGATCCACTAGGTAGACAAGTATTTGATTTTAGTAAATTATTAAGAATACTTACATTACAAGATTTTGCTGGTAAAGCAGAACAAGTTAGTAGATTAAATGCATCTTTAATGTTTTATAATTTTTATAGAAGTGCTGGTAAAAGTAAAGAATACTCAATGGAAAATGCAGCATATAATGCTAATAAATATATGGTTGAATATAATTATTTAGAACAACCAGGTATATATGGTAATAGAGGTTTAGGTCCACTTGGAAAACCTTTTGGATTATTTAAAACATTTCAACATAACTATTTAGCACAACTAGCTGAGTATGCTACACAAGCTGCACAAGGAAAAGGTTCAGCAGGATTATTAGCATTTTTTACACAGATGGTATTTGCTGCTGGTGTATTTGGTGTAATAGGTTATGAGTCAGCAGAAAGAATTTTAAGAATACTTTCACCAACAATGCAAAAGTTTACAGGTAAGCCATTACCATCGTTAACAGAATCAATATTAACAAGTGATTTACCAAATGCATTTAAATATGGTGTGCCATCATCAATACTAAATGTAGATTTAACAGCTACACTTGCAGCACCAGGAGTTAATGTTGGTGACTTAGTAAGTGCACCTGCACTAGATTATTTAGGATTAAATCCATTAAATGGTTTTGCATCAGGTAGAGGTAGAGGTATTATTCCTACAGGTTATAATGCTCTATTAACAGCATTAGTAAGTGATAGCCCAATAGAAAGAAAAGAGAATAATGTTAAATTTTTATTAGCGGCTGCACCTACATCTATGCAAGGTTTTATAGAACAATACTATGAAGGTTTACCTTTAGAATATTGGAAGTATTGGTCACCAGGAAAAGAATTTAAAGAAGTACATAATACTTATAAATATACTAATCTACAAGGTGATCCATTTAAAAGAGGTAGAGGAACTGTTGTTAGAGGATATGATGAATGGTTTGCAAGAACATTTGCATCAGTGTCCTTAGCAGAAAAAGAAGCTCTTAAATTAGTTTATGTAACAACTAGACTAAAGAAAAATTTAAGAGATGATATAAGTGGTTATTTAACAGCTGGTGCTAAACATTTAATGACAGATGGTTATGTGCCATTATATGTACAAAAAAAATTATCTGACTTTGGTTTAACATCTAATCAAATATTTGAAAGAATAACAAATAGAGCAGATCTTATGAATACAACTATTCTAGATAGATTATTAAAAAAAACAAATGCTATGCAAAATAATAGAAGAATAAATGCACTAAGAGATATGGCAATATCTCATGGTTTTGATAGTGCATATAAATATTAATATGGCTAAAAATCCTAAAACAACCAGTGAACATTTAATATCCATATACGGGTATATCACAGGGTTAAAAAGAGAAATTTCCTCAATAAAGAATAATCACCTCAAGCACTTACATCAAGATATAGAAGGATTACATACAAAAGTAGATAGAATTTTATATGCAATTCTAGGTGGTCTAGGTGCTACAATATTAACACTATTAGGACTATTTACATAATGGACAAAAGAGAAATAACTGATACAATAGTAATACATTGTACACAAACTCCTGCTGATATGGATGTTGATGTAGAAAAAGTTACACAATGGCATAAACAAAGAGGGTTTGATACAATAGGTTATCACTATTTAATTAAAAGAGATGGCACATTACAGCTTGGAAGAGATGAAGATGTTGTAGGTGCACATGCTGTTGCAGTTAATGGAACATCAATAGGTGTTGCACTAGCTGGTGGTGGCAATGCTGATAAAGGTTGGGAAAATAATTTCACACCTATACAGTTTGAAACACTTAAAAGTATTTTATTAAAATTAAAAGATAAATATAATATAGAAAAAATAATAGGTCACTATCAAGTGGATGATAAAAAAGAATGTCCTTCATTTGATGTACCAGGATGGTTAGAAAAAAATGGCTTGGTTTAGTTTAGCAAAGATAGCTCTACAAGCTGGGAGCAAAATTTATAGCAACAGACAAAAAACAAAGATGGCTATGTCTGATGCACAGCTTATGCATGCAGAAAAGATGGCTCGAGGTGAAGAGGCTTACCAAGGCAAACTTTTAGAAGCAAGGCAATCGGACTGGAAAGATGAATTTGTATTGATCATATTAAGTGCTCCGATAGTAGTGCTCGCTTGGGCGGTCATAAGTGATGATCCCGAAGCAATGGATAAAGTAAAATTATTCTTTGAGTACTTCTCAACGCTTCCTTCATGGTTCACAAATTTGTGGATTTTAGTCGTAGCTAGTATTTTTGGTATAAAAGGTACACAGATTTTCCGTAACGGAAAAAAATAATGTCAAAATCAGAATACCAGGATCTCATTAATGAGTA
>VTLG01001203.1_pt1 | contig 16183 bp, 13 predicted proteins | sample 4694571 | NCBI WGS metagenome assembly VTLG01 (sample SAMN12604809, study PRJNA352737) | marine metagenome | biome: ENVO:00000447; feature: ENVO:00000209|ENVO:00000569|ENVO:01000036; material: ENVO:00002151; isolation source: viral sequences binned using virsorter ...
TATTTTTTTCTGATTTTAATGACACTGTTGTTTACGATAGTGCCACTTATAAAGGTATTTTGGAGCAGCCTGACGAGATAGTTGCTGATGGTGTCGTGATGACCACCGACTATATGTTGACTGCTAAAACAACTGATTTAGGAGCTTTGATTTTTGATGCTGCTTTAACAGTTAATGGAGATGCTTATAAAGTTCGTAGTACAAGAAAGATAGATGATGGAAGTTTCTGTATCCTTTCATTAATGAAGAATTAACTCATGGCAAGTAAAAGGGAACAGATTATTGCAGCATTGAAGACGACTCTTGCTGGAACAACTGGAGTCGGAACTCGCATATACAGGTCAAGAGCCGAGCCTACTACTAGAGCAGAATCACCAGCTCTGGTTTTAGAATGGAGTAATGATCAGCCTTCAATTAGAGGTACAACAGGTCATATTGATTGGACTTTAAGGTTAAGAGTTGTTGTTATTTCTAGGGGAGCAATCCCAGATAATTTGGCAGATGCAACGGTTGAAAGTTTACATTCCAAGTTATTAACAGATCCTACAGTTGGCGGTTTAGCAATAGATGTACGTCCATCTACTACAACATTCGAGTTAATAGAGGCAGATCAGCCAGCAGGATTAATTATGTGTGAATTTGAGGTTGATTACAGAACTCCTTATGGAACTCTTTCTTGACCCCTAACAAGGCATATTGTTTATGATAATAATTGAAATTCTTGGGAGAGGGCAGGAAATCATTCCTTGTTCCTGCTCCAATTCCAATCAAGGTAATTACGAATGGCCTTACTAACACGCAAACGAGTCATTGCTGTTCTAAAGGAAAGCACTGCTGGAACTTATAACGCTCCACAAGCTGCTAACTGTCTTCTTGTTCGTGACTTAAATATCACTCCACAGCAGAGTGATGTAGTAAGTCGTGATCTAGTCAGACCTTACTTTGGAGCCAGCGAACAGCTACAGGCAAACACTAGAGTTGAATGTACTTTCTCTGTTGAAATGGCAGGGATCGGGCAAAATGCTGCTGCTAATGAAGATGCTGATAACGCTCCTAACTTTGGTGAGTGTCTTGAAGCTTGTGGATTCACTACGGAGACAACAGACGATGCAAAACGTCTTTACACTCCTAACTCTCTTGACTCCACAACAGTCAGTATTCTTTACAACATAGATGGTGTCCAGCACACTGTAAAAGGAGCAAAAGGAACATTTTCGATCAACTGTTCTGTTGGTGAAATTCCTACTTTTGACTTTACTTTTACTGGAGTTTACATAGCTCCTGCTGACGCAACTGCATTAACTCCTGCTTATCAGAAGCAAGCATCTCCGTTGCTCTTTAACAACACCAATACTGGTACGTTTAAGATCTTTGGCGAGACAGGGCTTCAGATGAGCAACTTCTCATTGGATATTGGTAATGAAGTTATCTACCGTGAGTTAGTTGGTGGTAGTCCTGAAGTAATGATCACAAACAGAAATGTTAGTGGATCAGTAACTGTTGAGGCTGTGAACTTGGCTAGTGGTGGTAGTCAGCAATGGAACCCATTTGCTGCTGCACTTGCAGATGGAACTTTGGGTGAGATTAGCTTTACTCATGGAACTGCTGCACTTAACAAGGTCACAATACAATCAGGTCTTGTAACCAGTCAGACAACGAAGAATCGTGTTGATTTAGGTTCTATTGGTTACTCCGAAGAAGATGGAATTGCGATGTGGGATTGCCCTTACACAATGATTCCTTCTACAAGTGGTAATGATGAGCTTTCAATCATCTTTGAATAGTTAAATCTTCACTTTGTAGTACTGGGGGGTTTATACCCCCCTTTTTTTGAGCTATGGTATTTGGGAATATCATTATTTTTTATGGCATTTATCCGTAGAAAGTCAAAAGCCTATCCTTGGCCTGTTGAAATCAAACGTCCTTCTGAAACGAATCCTGGTGAGTTAGACACTGAGACTTTTACAATCAAATTTAAAAGATTAAACAGAAAAGAATTAGATGGTTTTACTGAAGCTCAAGAAGATAAGGCTTTAGAAAAAATCGTTTTAGGATGGAGTGAGATCTCAGAAGAAGATGGAACAGAGATCCCCTTCACCAAAGCAAATTTAAAAGAGTTGTCTGAAGATGTTGATTTTGTAAATGGAGTCGTTACAGCTTTTCAGAAATTTTATACAGAAGGTAAGGAGGGAAACTAAAAGAGGCCGCTATCTATTGGACTTCTGGCGGCAAACAAGTAGAGGATTTGACTCAAGAAGACGCAAAGGCGTTTGGTATTGAAATTCCTCAAAGTCCAAAAGTAGAGGATAAATTTGAGGTTTGGGATTGCAATTGGGAGACAGTTATTCTTTTTTTAAAGATGCAAACCCAATGGCAAGTCTCGATGTCAGGCTATGTTGGATTAAAATATGAAGTATTATTAGTGGCTGGAGGTCTATTTGACCTCTACAATATAAAAGACCGCACTGAGGTATTAGAAGGACTTCAAATTATGGAAACTGCGGCATTGAAGGAATTTAATAAAAAGGAGAGGTCAAAGTAAATGGCTCTTTCTCAACAATTACAAGATTTAAGGATAAAAATAGTTGGCGAAGGTTTTGAAGATCTTGATGGTTTAGCGAAAGGTCTTGGAAAAGTAAAGGAGGCAACTAAAAGTTCAGATGCTTCTATTAAGAACGCAGTTAAGAGTATAAAAGCTTTTGCACTTGAGAATAGAAAGACAACTGATTCGATAAGAGGACAGATACAGGCTTTTACTGAGTTAAGAAATAAAGCTCTTATAACGGGAAATGCTTATAAGGGATTATCAAAAGAAATTAGTACATTAAATCAAGAATTAAATCAGCAATTAGCAATTGAAAGAAATGTTCAACAGAAAAGGACTTTTAATCGAAGGTTAAGATCAGATTGGTCATTTGCTCAAATTACAGGAAGTCAAGGACAGTTTGCTAACCAAGTAAAAAATGCTAGATCTTATAATCTTAGAATTAATGAGCTGCAATCATCTCTTGGTGAATTAACAGCAGAAGAATTAGAGAAGTTAGGTTTAGAAAAAGAATTAAATATTACAGGAGAAAATTATCAAAAGGTTTTACAGAATTTAGCGTCAACAACTAATAATTATTCTGCTTCGATTGAAAGGCAAAAAAATATAGCGTCTGAAGCGTTGGCGATGGATCGTCAGCGTTTTCTTCTTGATAAACAGAGGCTTGAAACCTTAAACAAGATTCCCAAAGGTGCATTATGGAGTCGAGGTATGGGGCCAGGCTGGGGATCGCTTGGTCAGGTTAGTACCAGTACAATGGTTCCTCCTTATAAGGGGATGGGTATTGGGCCAAGTATCCCTGGAATTGGCCCTGTTCCGAAGGAAGATCGTTTACAAAAACAATTTCAAAATCAACCTTGGATAGTTAGGTTCCTCCAATCTCACATGGAGTCAGTGAGTTGGCAGAAAATGAGGGGAGAACAGAAGAGTATGCCTCTTCCTTTGTTTACTACTCCAACTAAGACATTTGCAGATAATCTTTATGATCCCAAGGCAGCAAAGAAACCTTATGGCCCTCAATTGCCAGCAGGACTGTATGAGCCAGGATATAAACCAAAATTTCAAATAACTGAAGCAGCAGTAGGTGATTTAAAGTTTCCTAAAACGATTGCTGGTTATAGTGCCAAAATTGCAGAATTAAAAACTAATCTAAACAACTTAACGCTTGCAACTCCTGAGTATAAAAATGGGTTAAAAGAATTAAATTCTGTTGAAAAGGAGTTTAATAATATTCTTGAAAAAAGTAATGAAGAATTAAAAGAAAAATCGAATGAGACTAAAAAACTAAATCAGAATTTATTAGCTCCTGCTGGAGGGGTGAAGGATTTTGTAACAAGACAGCAAAGGGATATTTTAGGAAAGCAAAAATTTGACGCTCCTTCAGTTAAAAAACAAAAGAAAAGTATTGATGATTTAAGACGTTCTATAAAACAAAATACTAATGCAATCAAAGGAAGCATTAATGCTGTAACAGCACAAAAGGCTGGTTTTGAAAAACTCAGGGCTGGTCTTGATCCAGCAAGTGTTGGTTTTAAAAAATTAACTGCTGATATTCAAAGGGCTGATAAAGCTTTGGCAAGGATGCAGCAACGAGGTCAGAAATTTAGCGGAGGAAGTTTAGCAAAAGGATTTGGGGCTGTTTTATCTGCTAGTTACTTTGGCGGCCCTGCTGGATTCTTAGGTGCTGGTCTGGGAATGGGCTTTAATGCTTTGAGGCCAGGTGGAAATCTTGCTTCTGGTGCTATAGGAGGAGGTCTATTAGGTAGTCAGATATTTAATCCTGTTGCTCAATTTGTTGGTGGAAGTACAACTTATGCTTCTGATATAGCTAAGAGTCAAATAGCTCTAAGAAAAGCTACCGAAGTAAAAGATGAGGATAAGAATGTAATTCCTGGTTTGTCTGATGCCTCTTTTGAGAAGGCGATGAAGACAGCAAAATTCGCTATTGAAGAATTAAATATTCCACAAGAAGTAGCCATAAAAGGGATGACTAGATTAAGTGCTGCTGTTATAGGTGCTGGTGGTAATGTTGATAATGCTTCAGAAGCGTTTTTAAGTATCACTTCTGCTATCAAAGGTACGGCTGGAAATACGGAAGATGTAAAGGCAGCAATAACAGCTATGGTTCAAATCTTCAGTAAGGGAAAAGTCAGTGCTGAAGAGCTTTCTGGGCAGCTCGGCGAGAGATTTCCAGCAGCCGTAACCAAGTTTGCTGATGCAAATAATTTACGAGCTGATCAGTTACAAAAGAGTTTAAAAGATGGAACTGTAGGGTTAGATATGTTGAGTAAATTTGTTGCGAGTTTAGGAAAAGAATTTTTACCAGTTGCTTTAGAAATTGCTGGAAGTACAGAAGAAGCAGGAGCAAGGATGAGGGTTATGTTTAATGCTCTTAGAAAATCAGTTGGTGATGCTTTAAAACCTGCTGGTGCTGAATTTCAATCAATTGCAGCAAATATATTAAAACAGGCTTTACCTGCACTAATAAAATTTGCAGAGACTTCAGGTAAGGTTTTATTGAAGTTTGCAGAGGTGGTTAAACGAACGATAAGAACTTTAAAAACTTATGGTGATATTTTAATAACTGTTTCAAGTGGTTTAGTAATAGGAAAAGTGATTGGAGGTATTGGAATATTAATTTCAAGTAAATTTGCCTTGTTAAGAGTAATTGTTCAATTAAGACGAGAATTGCGTAAATTGAATCTTGCTTGGTTGAAAAGTCCTGCTGTCAGAATTGCTGCTATTTTAGGTGGTGTCTATTTAGGTTATACAAAAGCACAAAGAGGAGTAAAAAGTTTTATTGAAGAGGTTACTGATGGCACTAAATCTATAGAGCAAGCTGATGAGAAGATAGCTGAATTAAAGAAAGGATTAGATGCTATTACGCAAGCAGAAGACAAAGGTATAAGTTTCTTAGATACAAAAGGTTTAAAAGAAATTAATGAACAATTAGGAGTATCTAAATACAATATGAAAGGTATTAATACTTTGGCTGATGTTCAAGGTAAAGAATTTATTTGGGGGGGATTAAGAAGAGATGAGCTAATGGTTTTCATTGATATGCTTGAGGAAGCCAAGAAGGTTGCTGGAGATACAGCAGTTGATATTGAAGCATTGTGGGAGGAGCTGACTGGAGGGAAAATTGAATTTCCTGCTTGGTTAAAAGATGGTGGAGATGATAAAGGGCCATTAGCGAAATTTAGAGATCAAATTATGGATACTACTGACATGATGGAGAATCTAATAGTTGGAACTTTCAAGAAAATGGAAGATGCCTTAACTGATTTTGTAATGACAGGTAAATTGAATTTTAAGGATTTTGCTCGTTCTGTTATTGCAGATATAACGAGGATTGCTATTAGACAAACCATTATTGCTCCTATTGTTGGAACTTTATTCCCTGGGCCAAAAGAAGCAAAAGGAGGTGTTTATTCAAATGGAATTAGGCAATTCAAGAAGGGAGGCATAGTTGATGCCCCTACCTACTTCCCATTTGCCAAGGGAGTTGGCCTGATGGGTGAAGCAGGGCCAGAAGCCATAATGCCCCTAAAACGTGGTAAGGGAGGAAGACTTGGGGTTGAAGGTGGCGGTGGCTCTACAACTGTAAATGTGTCAGTCGATGCGAAAGGTACTAAAGTCGAAGGCGATGGTAAGCAAATGGCTCAATTAGGCAGGATGCTTGGTTCTGCAATTGAGATGGAAATTGCAAAACAAAAACGACCAGGAGGGCTTTTAGCGTAATTAATTATGGCTATTTTTGACGGAACTACTCTTCAATGCGTTGCGGAACCAAGTTATTCAGCCAGCGTTACTGAAACTCCAGATCTTCGTATAACTTCTTTTGGAGATGGTTATCAACAAAGAAATACGATGGGCATGAATACAAGGAGAAAGAAGTGGAATCTTACTTTTAATAATAGAACAAATGCAGATCGAGATAAAATAGTTGGTTTTTTACAAGCAAGAAATGGTAAGGAGAGTTTTGATTGGATTGATCCCACAACGACTAATTACAAGAAATATGTTTGTGAAAGTTGGAGCGTTGACATGACATCGTTTAATAACAATACAATTTCAATGGAATTTAAACAGGTATTTGAATCTAGCTAATGCCAGTACCAGTTAGCCAACTTCAAAATGATAATCCAACTGCGGTTATTGAATTATTTGAGTTGGAATTAAATACAACTTTGCATGGAAATGCAAGAACGGCAGGTTGGCAGCCTTGGGGTGCTAATTCTGATATTAGATATGGAAAAGAAGTAAGAAGTTTTTCAACTCATGCAAAAGGTCTTGTATTTAGAGTGACAATTCCTGGTACAACTGGTGGAACAGAACCTACATGGCCTGCTGACGTTGGTGGAACAGTTACAGATGGAACTGTAACGTGGAAGGCTGTTCACCCCACTTATTACTTTCATAACGGTGCTTCTAGTAACACGATTAATAATAATTTTGTAGATATAAAATTTGGTGGTCAGGTTTATCAACAGCTACCGATCAAAGCTGAAGGTTTTGAATATAAAGGAGGTGGTGGCAGTCTTCCTAGACCTACAATGACTGTTAGTAATTTATTTAATACAATTACTGCAATCTTGAATGAAGTTAATATCACTACTACAGGTAATGATTTGGCAGGTGCAAAATTAACAAGAGTAAGAACTCTTGAACGATTTATTGACGCTGAAAGTTTTGGTACTGATAATTTCCTTGCGGCAGAGGATGAAGATGGAATTGCAATGGAAAATGAAGATACATTTAACCCTGAAGAACTTGGCAACCCATATCAGACACCAGATTCCACTCAAAGATTTCCTGATGAAGTGTATTTTGTTGATAGAAAAGTAAATGAGAACAAGGAAATAGTTGAATTTGAATTATGTAGTGCGCTTGATTTAGCAGGCGTTAGATTACCTAAAAGGCAATGCCTTCCTAAAGATTTCCCAGGAATAGGAACATTCCATACATGACTTGGAAAAATGATGCGTTGTTGGCAGCAAAGGAATCTGATCCTAATGAAGCTTGTGGTTTATTAGTTGTACTAAAGGGAAAAGAATATTATTGGGCTTGTAAAAACATTGCTGAGAGTCGATACGATCAATTTATTCTTGATCCAACAGACTACGCAGCAGCAGAAGACGCTGGAGAAATATTAGCGATAGTACATTCCCATCCAAAGACACCACCAACTCCTAGCCAAGCAGATATGACTTCATGCGAGGCAAGTGAATTGCCTTGGTATATTGTTAATCCAAAAACAGAGCAGTGGCATTATTTTGAACCATCTGGCTATAAAGCACCACTTGAAGGTAGAACTTGGGTTTGGGGAGTAGCTGATTGTTGGACGTTGGTAAGGGATTATCATCTTAGAAAAGGTACAGAGTTAAGAGATTGGGAAAGACCTATTAATCCAGAAGATTTCAGATTAAATCCTATGTTTGATAATTGTTGGAAAGATACAGGATTTAGAGAGCTTGAACCAGAAGAAGAATTACAAGAAGGTGATTGTTTATTAATGAATATTCGAGGCAAAGGTTTAAATCATATTGCGGTGTTTTTAGAAGGGAATGATATTTTGCATCATTTACAAGGAAGATTGTCGAGTCGTGACCAATTGGACGAATGGCTATTAAAGTGTATTGGTAGGAGGATAACTTTACGTCATGCTTAGAAAAGTCAAGTTATATGGAAAACTTGCAAAGTTTGTCGGTCAAAGAGTTTTAGAAGCAGACGTTCATAATGCTGCTGAAGCTGTTCGTTTTCTAGTTGCTAACTGGCCTGCTTTAGAACAGCACATGGCTAAACAGTATTACAAAGTTGAAGTTGCTGGGTCTTCTTTAGCTTTGGATGAAATTAATTATCCTATCGGGTCTGAAGATATAAAAATTATTCCTGTTGTTGCTGGAGCTGGAAACATGACACGAATTGTTTTAGGTGCTGCTTTGATTGGGGTGGCGATTGCAACAGGTGGTGCTGGTCTTAGTGTCTTAACTGCTCCAGTTTTCAGCACGACTGGAGTTGGTGCAGCCGCCGTTACTACTTTTGGAGGCTGGTCTGTTGTTGCAGGTAAGGTTGGTATGTTGTTAATGTTATCTGGAGTAGCTGGACTTCTGACTCCTACTCCTGCGACTCCTAAATCAGAAGAAGATCCACAGAATCAATTTAGTTTCAGTGGGATTCAACAGGTGTCTAGGGCAGGAACGGCAATTCCTATTTGCTATGGAGAAGTTTTTACTGGTTCTGTTGTTATTTCGGCAGAAATTGATGTAGCGGAGCAAGTAACATGACAAGGATTATTGGCTCAGGTGGTGGCGGAAAAGGTGGCGGTGGTGGTGGAAAAACACCCACTACTGAAGCTGATTCTTTAGATAGTAAAAGTCATGCAAAAGTATTAGATCTTATTTCAGAAGGCGAAATAGAAGGTATAAAAGATAATTCGTTAAAGAATGTCTTTTTAAATAATACTCCTATTCAAAATGGCGATGGTAGTTATAACTTTTCAGATGTTGATTATCAATTTAGAGAGGGAACTTCAAATCAATCTCGGATAGCTGAATTTGATGCTGCGGCAACGACTGTTGCTGTTAATAGACGGATAACAAAAGATGATCCGAATATAGGAGAAACTGAAACAGTTGCTACTTCTGCTCAACCAAATCAAAAAGTAAGGGTAGTTATCAAACTTCCAGCCTTACAACATATTGAAGATGATGGAGATATTAAAGGAACAGAGGTTCAATTTAAAATTCAAATGTCAGTTGATGGAGGTGGATTTGTTGATCAAACAACACAGACAATTAAAGGTCGAACAGGTGATATGTATAAAAGAGCTTATACAATTACTCTTCCTTCGAGTTTCAGTACAGAAGTCAAGCTAAGAATTGTTCGTTTAACAGATAATGCGTCAGACAGCACCAGATTAAATAATGAAACGTGGTGGGATTCTTATGTTCGACTTATTTATGATTCAAATTTAACTTATCCCAATTGTGCTTTAGCAGCGATCAGCATTGATGCACAACAGTTCTCTTCTATTCCACAAAGAGCTTATTTGGTAAGGGGAGCAAAGATAAGAATCCCAAGTAATGCAACTGTTGATAATGACACTGGAGCGTTAATTTATTCAGGAACTTGGAATGGTACGTTCCAAGCTGCTACTTGGTGTGCTGATCCTGCTTGGTGTTTATGGGATCTTTTAACTGCTCAGAGATATGGATTAGGCGATCATATTCTTACAGCTTCAGAAAAAGCTAGTTTTAATGGAAATGCGGAACGGTTAAGTAAATTTGATTTCTATGCTGCTTCTCAGTATTGCTCCGCAAGTAACACTAGACCTAATAATCCTAATAATGATTATGGCGCAAACGGTAAACATGGTATAGCTGATGGTTTCGGGGGATATGAGCCAAGGTTCTCTTGCAATGTTTATATTCAAGGTCGAGCAGAAGCTTTTGATTTAATTAATTCAATGGCTGCTGTCTTTAGGGCTATGCCTTATTGGTCAGTAGGGAGTCTTGCTATGGCGCAAGACAAACCTCAATCCAGTAGTTATTTGTTTACGTTGGCAAATATTACTTCTGAAGGATTTAATTATTCAGGAAGTAGTCAACGATCAAGAGCAACCGCAGTTGTTGTTAAATATTTTGATAAGACTCTTCGGACGTTTGCTTATGAAGTTGTTGAAGATGACGACAATATGTTTGGAGGGCAAGCAAGATATGGTGTTATTACTAAAAATGTAGAAGCCTTTGCGTGTACGAGTAGATCTCAAGCACGAAGAGTCGGGAAATGGTTGATTTTCAGTGAAGCTAAAGAGACTGAAGTTGTTAGTTTTACTTGTAGTTTAGAAGCAGGTGTTTTAGTACGTCCTGGGCAAGTTATTGATGTAGCAGATCCATTAAAAGCTGGATTAAGAAGAGGTGGTCGGATTGCAGCCGCAACTGCTGGTCAAATAACAGTTGATGGTACTGCTGGCGTTGACACCGATTTACCTCAAGGTTCTTCTGTTGGATATACAAGAACGCTTCATGTCTTATTGTCTAATGGAACTGTCGAGTCAAGAACTGTTAGTAATATCAATGGTAATGTTATAACTCCTAATACTGTCTTCAGCAGCGCACCAAATGTAAATAGTGTTTGGGTTTTAGAAACAACAGGTGGTTCTTCTGCTCAGAACTTGCAAACAACTCAGTGGAGAGTTGTTGGAATTGAAGAAGTTGATGATCTTGAATATAAGGTTTCAGCACTTGCTTATAACGGTTCAAAATTTGCCAGCATCGAAACAGGTGAGACTTTAACGCAACGAGATTTTAGTAACTTAAATGAAATCCCTGCTCCTCCTACTGGTTTAAATATTATTGAGCAACTTTATAAGCAAGCTGATCAAGTTAAATCAAAACTTGTTATCTCATGGGAAAATGTTTTAGGTGTTAGTAAGTATGAAGTTAGGTGGAGAAAAGACAATTCTGATTGGCATGTTTATACAAAGATTGGAACAAATGATGAGATTCCAGATGTAACTGCTGGTAGCTTTGAAATTAGAATTTATAGTCTTAATGCCACAGGTGTTCCTTCTGCTGTTCCTCTAAGCAATACAACGATTGCGACAGGTAAAGATAGAAGTCCTAGTACTGTTGCTAATTTTTCTTATACATTAGATCCCAAATTAGGATTTATTCTTCATTGGGATAAATTAGTTGCTACTTATCCTTATTTTGATGATTTAGATGTTGTTGGATATGAAATAAGAACAACAGATGCAGAATGGGGATTAGAAAATAATGATTATTATAATTTTGCTTCTCCAGTTGCAGGTGAGAATTTAATAGCAAGAGTTACGGCTAATAGTTATAACCTTGGTTTTACTCCTCCAGGTTCTAGGTCTTATTACATCAAGGCTTATGACAGCCAAGGAACTTATAGCGTAAACGCAGGTTCTCAATCTATAGCGATTGCGGCTCCACTTTCACCTACTTCTACAGCAGTTATTGAAGGTAATTTTGTAGTTATTAGTTGGACAAAAGTTCAAACATTAGGAAGATATGCGATTGATTATTATCAAGTTTCTAAGAATCTTAACTTCACTACGGTTCTTGAAAGTTTAGATACTACGGTTTACAAGAGAGAAGTTGATTGGACAGGGGCGCAAACTTTTTATGTTAGGTCTGTAGATATAGCAGGTAATTTTAGTACAGCTAATAGTGTCACTCTTCAAAACACGCAAGCATCAAATTATGGATTATCTGTTAATTACGATAGTGGAACCTCTGCTGACTTGACTTGGAGTGAAAGGAATGGTGGTACTCCAACTGTTGCTTATCAAATAGCTCACAGTCCAACTTCTGTTACTTCTTTTGGAGAAGCTACTGGTAATCAACAAATACAGGGAACAGCTTTTTCATTCCTTGTTAATTGGAATACTGATAGAAGATTTTGGATTCGATCAATTGATGCTCAAGGAAATACAGGTGCAGAAGAATATTTTGATATTTCGTTCACTATTGCAAATGCAGTTTCAAACCTTACTTCTACATTTAAAGGAACAACAGGTAATGCCCTCCTTAAAAGTGAACTAGAACTTGCGTGGACTGCCGCAGTAAAAGGAAGTTTAAATATTGAAGAATATGAAATAAGAAGAGGAACTACTTTTGCTAGTGCTTCAGTCATATTGACAATTAAAGCTTTAGTCGCAACAACACAAGTCGATTGGAATGGGACTCAAAGATTCTGGGTCGTAGCAAAAGATGTTAATGGCAATTATGGAACAGAGACATCCATAGATGCAACAATTACTCCTCCTGCTGCTGTTGGATCTTTTGCACAAGAAGTTATAGATAATAATGTCTTACTTAATTGGTCTGCTGCTGAATCTGTTCTACCTATCCTTTACTACAACATTAAACGTCAAACTGATCCAAATTTACCTTTAGATACTGTTGCTAATTTCAATAGTCGAGGAAAAGAGATTGGTACTAAGCAGGGATTATTTACGACTGTTTTCGAGACAATTGCTGGAACTTACACCTATTGGATTGCTGCTATTGATTCTGCTAATAACACAGGACAACCAGTCAGTATTACTTCAAGTGTTAATCAGCCACCAGATTATATTCTCAGAAAAGATGTAAATAGCATATTTGAAAGTCAACCTTCTGTTCCAACAGTAGTTACTAAAACAAATGCGTTTGCTGATCAAGGTTTCTTATTCGTCAATGTAGATACAACAAGAACATATAAAGAGCATTTTGATCCTAATAACAATGACACAAGTAGAACTTTTGGTGTTTACGGTGGGAGTACTTTATATGGTTTACCTTCTGCGACTGCTGGTGCTTTTACAGAAATATTGGATTATGGAACAACACTAGCTGGAACAAAAGTCACTATGACTTTCACAGGAGAGCATCAAGCAGGTAGTACTACTACAACAGCAAAGATTTCTACAAGTCCAACTGGGCCTAATGACAGTCCTTCTGGAAGTTATAGCTGGACAGATTTCCCATTAGCGGCGACAACAAGTCCGATCATTACTCATTCTGCTTTTGGTACTGCTTTTAGATATATCAAATTTGACTTTGCATTTGCTAGTGCAGGAAATGATGACTTATTGAAAGTTACGTCATTAAATATGAGATTAGATACTAAGCAAATTACTGATTCTGGCAATGGAACAGCAGGTACAGCTTTCGGATCAGGTCAAGCAGATGAAAATGGAACAGTTGTTAATTTCAATTTAGATTTTGTTGATATTGAATCTATTACAGTGACTCCTAAAGGAACAAGTACAACTGGTGCTTTGATTGCAATCTATGATTTCACCGATATTCCTAACCCTACATCGTTTAAAGTGTTGTTATACAACAGTTCTGGCACTAGAGTTGGTGGGGATTTCAGTTGGACAGCAAGAGGTAACTAATGGCTAATTGGAATAATCCTCAACTTACAAGTACATATACGAATTTCTTAGCAGAAGTCAAAGCTAGGGATGAAGATCTTGCGAAGCAATTTTCTAGTGGAACAATTAGTAATCAGCCTGACGGTGCAATTAAATGGGATAGCAGTGCAAATATATGGAAGAAATGGAGTTCTAGTGGAAGTTCTTGGGGTGCTTTAACTGGTACTTATGCCTTTCCAGCAATCACAGCTACAACTGGAGGTTTTAGTAGTAACGTCACGATCACTGGAACATTAGATGCTTCTAGTACTGTTTCGGGAACGTCTTTTATCCCCGATGGAAGTACGGCTCCTGTAAATGGAATGTATCTTCCTAGTTCTAATACTCTTGGTTTTTCAACTGGAAGTAGCGCAAGAGCTTCTTTAAATTCAACTGGATTGAAACTTGGAACAGGTACAGCTTCTTGCAAGTTAGAAGTCGATGGTGGAATTAAAGTTGCAGGTGGTACAACTCATGGATCTCATGGGTATAGTTTTAGAACAAATGACACAGATGCAGGAATGTTTTCTCCTGCAAATAACGAATTAACCTTCTTAACTAATGGCAGTAGGAGACTAACTTTAGAAGGTGACAAAGTTGGAATTAATATTGATAATCCTTTAACTCACCTGCATTTAAAAGGTGGTGGTTCAAGTGAAACTACTTTTAGGATTGAAAACAGTGAAGGTTCTTTTAACTTAAAAGCTGACGGAGACAAAGCATATTATTACGCTGATGAACATATCTTTAGTAGTCAGCAAGGAAGCGGTAACTGGGCAACATTAAATGGAACAGGATTAGGAATTAATGTCACACCTAGTTCTTATAAACTTGATGTCACAGGAAACACAAGAGTTACAGGAAATTTAACAGTAACTGGAAATATCACAGGTGTTGTTTCAGGTACAGCCGTCAATTGTACGAACGTCGATATTGCTACTGATACTGCTACAAATGCAGATCATTATGTCAATTTTACTAATACGCAATCTGGAATACAAAGGATTCAAACAGATAGCACTCTTAAATACAATCCATATACAAATACTCTTAAAGTTACAAACTTAGAAATTTCAGGCAGTGGTGGTGGTGTCGTTCCTGTTGGTGGAATCATTATTTGGTCTGGAGCGCAAAATGCAATTCCTACTGGATGGGCATTATGTAATGGATCAAATAGTACTCCAGATTTAAGAAACCGATTTGTTGTTGGTGCTGGTAGTAGTTATAGCGTTGGAGCAACTGGTGGTTACACGGATGCAATCAATATCAGTCACACACACACAACCAATTCAACTGGATCTCATTCTCATGGAATTAGCGATCCTGGTCACACTCACACAAACACGAACAACTGGGGGCCAGCAAGTAGAAAATCTGAAGGTGATGCTTCAAACAGGCGAATACCTTACAACACAAGTGATGCACCTACTAATCGAAATGTTACTAGCAATACAACAGGTATTTCTATAAGTAGTGGAGGCTCACATAGTCACTCTGTTAATAGCAGTGGTTCTTCTGGCTCAGGCAGAAACATGCCTCCTTACTATGCTCTTTGTTATATTATGAAGCTTTCTTGATTTATCAAACTGATATTCACACGGCAAATAATTCTGAAGATTTTAGAGCCAAAATAGACTTTAAATTATCTAAAATACTTTATTTTGAAAATACTAATATAAGAGATATTTATATTGATAAATTAAAACGATTAAAAGAAGAAGATTTTAATGAAATTAAAATTCCTAAATTTAATTATTCTATTCATAAAAATAAAGTTACATGTGTTATTGATTTTATAAAAGGTTTATATGTATCAACTCCAGAGCAGAGAACTTTAATTTATAGAGATATTGTTTGTCGTGATTCGGATTGGACTTTTAGTGATTATCGTGATGCTAATTTTGTAGTAGAAGATGGAACAAATATTATTTTTTCTGTAGATTTTCAATCATATCGTTTTCATCCTAATAAAGAAAGAAGGAAATCTTCTTGGTTTAATCATATTGAGTCCCTTCGTTGGTTAAAACAAAACTTGTGATGATGTATTTGTTCCCTTGGATGGGAGATAAACCCCTATGAGGAAAATTCCAAGTAGCAGGAAAAAGAATTAGTTTTCCTGTTTCTGGAACAATTTTATGTCCAAAGGCAAATTCAGTTTCGCCTCCTTCTTCTACTTCGTTTAAATACCAAATACATGCAATAGTTCTTGTCCATCCATCTTGATAGGTTTGACTATCAACGTGCCAATTAAAGTAATCTCCTGCTCTATATCTTTTTACGTTGTAGCCAGTATCTTTTATTTGATCTGACCATAATGGCCTTCCTATTATTTCATTTGTTCTCACTGCATATTCTTCAAGGTTTTCTTCTAACGAACGGAAAAGGATACTATCGGTTTTTTCCCATTCATCTAAATCACTAATAGCAAGATCTGTTGATTTTTTTAATTCATTATTTATATAACCTGAAGTTGTGATCCCTTGTGATTTCCTATCATCATGCCGAAACTGTTGAATAATATTTTCGCATGTTTTAGGGTCTAAGGCGTTGTGCATCTCATAAATGAGATCCTTAAAGGCTTGCATGGCTAATTAATAAAGATAGGAAAAGCAAGAAGATTAAAGAAAATCTCCTTCTCTTCTGGGTTTGATAGGTATTATTAGACTATCCTAAAGAAGATCCAAGAGGAAAGGAAGTGGCAAACA
>VTLG01003706.1_pt1 | contig 16182 bp, 14 predicted proteins | sample 4694571 | NCBI WGS metagenome assembly VTLG01 (sample SAMN12604809, study PRJNA352737) | marine metagenome | biome: ENVO:00000447; feature: ENVO:00000209|ENVO:00000569|ENVO:01000036; material: ENVO:00002151; isolation source: viral sequences binned using virsorter ...
TGCAAAAGATGGTTAAAACGAAAAAAAGAGATTACAAGTATCACTCAGAAGCACAGAAACAACAAATGTGTGATGATTTTGTACATGGATATACCACAGAAGATGGTTTTTGGAAGCAACCAACAGTCAAAGAAATATCTGACAAATTCAATATAAGCTACAATACAGTCTATAAATTAGCACAAAGAGATGAGTGGCAAGAAAAAGCTAAAGATTACGCATCCAAGTATTATAACCAGATAGCAAAAGTTAAAAGACAGGAACTATCAAAGCATGGCGTGGAGATAGACACTAAAATAATAGACATAACAAAGAACATATTGACTCAGGTGATGAAGGGATTAGAGCAAAAGGGCAAAGAAATATCAGGTTGGAAACTAGATAACTTTGCATCTGCATCTCTTAAAGCACAGAAGATGGCAAAATTAGCGTTAGGTGAACCAACAGAAAACATGAAGGTAGAAACAGTAGATGCAACGCAGTCGGAAACATTCAAAGAGGCTCTTGAAACTCTTAAAGAAATTGAGTCAGAGCAGTTTGGTAGAGGAACAAACGCAAGCGATAGCACTAGCCGCCTCAATTAAGTGGTCACAAAAGGAAGCTAGGCTTAAACAACGAACCCCAGATGAAGATTTCAATATATGGTTAATCCTAGCAGGGCGAGGGTGGGGTAAAACTCGTACAGGAGCAGAGGATGTGTATAGATATGCACTATCACACCCTAATACTATTTCAGCCGTTGTAGCCCCTACATTCGGTGACCTGAGAAGGGTGTGCTTTGGTGGGGTAAGTGGTCTGACCTCTATAATACCCAATGAAGCGTATCATAATCACGATATGACAAAAGGGTACAATGTCAGTAATTCAGAGATACGTTTATTTAATGGCTCAAGAATAGTAGGGTTCTCAGCTACAGAACCCAACAGATTAAGGGGTTCTCAGTTTCATAGGGCGTGGTGTGATGAATTAGCCGCATGGCAATATCCAGAAACCTTTGACCAGTTGATGTTTGGTTTAAGGTTAGGAAAAAACCCACAATGCGTTATAACAACTACACCCAGACCCACAAAGATAATTACAGACCTATTGAAACGTAAAGATGTGTATACAACAACAGGTAACACCTTTGAAAATGAAGATAATCTAGCATCATCAGCATTAGAAACCTTAAAAGAACGCTATGCAAACACACGTTTAGGCAGGCAAGAATTATACGCAGAGGTACTTACTGATATTGAAGGGGCATTGTGGTCTTATAAAATGATAGAGGAGCGTAGAATAAAGCGTGAAGAGATTCCTGACCTTGAAAGAATAGTGGTTGCTATCGACCCTGCTGTTACAAATACGGAAAACTCAGATGAAACAGGCATAGTTGTATGTGGTAGAAGTGGCAGTAAATACTATGTTTTGGAGGATAAATCAGGCAAATATTCGCCTGACGATTGGGGAAGGATTGCAATTAGGTTGTTTTATGAATTAAATGCTGATAGAATTGTCGCTGAAGTTAATAATGGTGGTGACTTAGTTGAAAGACTAATCCGAACCATTGATAGCAAAGTACCCTACACACCTGTCAGGGCGAGCAGGGGCAAGATGATGAGGGCAGAACCTGTTGCGGCTCTTTATGAACAAGAAAGGGTCAGTCATATAGGGGTGTTTAGTGAGTTGGAGGAACAGATGTGTTCATATACTCCAGAAGCAAGAACAAGCCCTGATAGATTGGATGCCTTAGTCTGGGCATTGACAGAATTGAGCGCGACCAGAGGGTCAGCTTATTGGAGAATTAGTTAATGCCGACATTTAGAGAACGAATAGCAAACCTTTTTACAAGAACAATACAAACAAAACAGTATCCACAGGTAATGATGAACGTCACAGGCTCATCATATTACAGACGAGATAATTATGAGAGTTATGCCGAAGAAGGATATAGACAAAACGCAATAGTCTATAGATGTGTAAATGAGATAGCAAATGGTGCGGCATCTATACCTTTTAAAGCATTTCAAGGGGATATAGAGTTAGATGACCACCCAATATTAGGGCTATTACGCAGACCTAACCCAATGCAGGAGGGGGTAGAGTTCTTTCAAGCCCTATATTCTTTTCTTTTACTCTCAGGAAACGCATATCCAATACGGAATGATATTAACGGACAGCCCAGAGAGTTGTTTTTATTACGACCAGATAGAATTAGAATACAGCCTAGTAAGACATTAATTCCCAAAAGCTATGAATATATGGTGCAAGGAACAGTGGTCAGGACGTATGACCCAGACCCAATTACAGGTCAAAGCGATTTAAAACACATAAAACTATGGAATCCGTTAGATGATTACTATGGATTATCCCCAATTATGGCAGGGGCAGTTGATATTGACAACCACAACGCAGTTAACAAGCACAATCTTAACCTGTTAAATAATGGGGCTAGACCATCAGGTGCAATAATATTTAAGCCCAAAGATGACAGAGGTGTAGCCATGCAATTGACGGATGGTCAAAGACAATCACTTAATGAGGATTTACAGTTAAGATATTCAAGCCCACAAAACTCAGGCCGACCCATGTTGTTGGAAGGTGATTTTGATTGGAGAGAGATGGGGTTAAGCCCTAAAGATATGGATTATTTACAGAGTAAGCACGTAGCGGCTAAAGACATAGCACTCTGTTTCGGTGTTCCTAGTCAATTGATAGGCATTCCAGATGCTCAGACATATTCCAATGTGCAGGAAGCAAGATTGGCTCTATATGAAGAAACAATTATCCCCCTTGCAAAACGTATAGAGAGCGATATGAACGAATGGATTAGTCCATCATTTGGCGAGGACATAACTATAAAATACGATTTTGAAGCAATCCCTGCAATGACGGAACGTAGAAAAATGATATATGAGAACGTAACACAAGCCGTTAGGGAGGGCATTATTAGTAGAAATGAGGCTAGAGAAAGATTAGGGCTAGAACCTATCAGTGGTGGTGATGATGTATTTATAGCGGCTAACCTTTTTCCATTAGGCTCAACAGAAATAGCACCTGCAGAAGGAGAGGAGGCAGAAGATGATGGCAAAGATGCGTATGATTTTGACGAATTTAAGGAAGAAATTGAAAAAGATGTTTTCTCGACAGAAGCAGAAGCAGAAGCGAGGGCGAACCAAATAGGTTGTATAGGCACACATAGTCATAATACAGAGCAAGGTATTGTATATATGCCCTGTGAAAGCCATGACGATTATGAAAGGTTTACAACTGGCGAAGATGAAACGTCAAAAGCAGAAGCAGACGTTGATACAACACCCACAGATGGAATGGCAGAAGAAGCCAAAAGGGGGTTACTTTGGCGAAAAGAGTTTAACAGGGGTGGCACAGCCGTAGGTGTAGCAAGAGCAAATCAATTAGTAGCAAAAGAGTCACTATCGCCAAAAACAGTAAGAAGGATGCACAGTTTTTTCTCCAGACATGAAGTAGATAAACGAGCCGAAGGGTTTAGACAGGGCGAAAAGGGGTATCCATCAGCAGGAAGAATAGCTTGGGCTTTATGGGGTGGAGATGCAGGACAAACATGGTCAAGACGGAAAACAGCAAGACTCGACAAAGAACGAGAAAAAAGTTTTAACGATAGCAAGGCAGAAGTATCTGAAAAGATTAAAAAGGCTATTAAGAATAAAGTGGAAGAACACAATGAGAAACATGGAGATAAAAAAGGAAAAAAAGTAACGCAAAGAATGTTAGAAGCAGTTTTTCGGAGGGGTGTAGGGGCTTATAACACTAACCCACAGAGTGTTAGACCTAGCGTTACATCTCCAGACCAGTGGGCATTAGCTAGAGTTAATGCTTTTTTATACGCAGTACGCAACGGAAGATTCCGAAGTGGTCAATTTGATAAGGATTTATTACCAGAAGGTCATCCACTTAAAAGCAAAAAAAAGTAGCGATTGTCTGAAGTAAACTGCTGTATTTGTGGACAGACTATGAAAGTCATAGATAACAAATTAAGGTGTGGATATTGTGAAGAATATTATTGTTTCGATATGTCAAAAAAGTGGTTGGACTTTATAGCTAATAAATCTTATGCAAGTACCTCAAATAAAACAAAACAAAATAAGAATAGCCGCAAGAAAAGAACTCCTTGAGCAGAACAGATTACGTAATGGGTTTGAAAGGAAGCTAGTAAGACAGCTTCAGAGTGGATTTAAAGCCACAGGAAGGCTTGCAAGAAAAGAATATGAGCAATTAGGTAGGCTCGTTGAAACAAGCCGTCAGAGTGAAAGAAAACTGCGTGACGTATTAGAGTCGCATTATAGGGCAGTTATAGATGCCTTTGGAACTAGAGTGCTTAGAAATAGGGTAAAATCCCGGGAATTACCTAATAAAAACAAAGACTTACAGCACAAACAGGACTCACAGTTTGAAATACTTATTAGAGAATATATGAATACGGTGGGTGGCACACGCATCACACAGATAAACAACACGACAATGAAAGCCATAAATAAGGTTATATCAAAAGGTGCTGTCGAAGGGTTAGGGGTGCAAGCCATAGGTAAAAACATCTTTGATAAGATGGATGGGTCATTTAGTAAATTACGAAGCCAAACAATATCAAGAACGGAAACCCATAGTGCGGCTAGTTATGCAAACGATAGGGTCAACGCATCTTTAGGCATACCAAATCAAATAAAAAGGTGGGTATCAGTAGCAGATGCAAGAACTAGGTCTTGGCACGTTGCCCTAAATGGAACAGAGGTGGGTAAAGATGAACCTTTTACAGTTACAGTAAAGGGCATTAGCTATAAAATGGATTACACAGGTGACCCAAAAGGGGGAGCAGTAAACACCATAAACTGTAGATGTGTCACCCTATACCTAGACCCAGATGATGTGATAGTTGACCAACCAGAAACAATAGTAGAAAAACCTGTTAAACCTGTAGAGCCACCAAAAGCCCCAAATGTTTCCATAGGGTTTCTTCTTAAAACAGGTTCAGAAAAGACAAGAGAGGCGTATGATTTTGATTTTAATTCTCAACTTACTGACCAACAGAAAAGGATTGTAGCAAAATATAATAAACCATCTGAAATAAGAAATAGCAAAGATGGATATTATCAGTCATCAACTAAATTATTGGTAGCAGAACTTAATGCAAAAGATGGTTTTGTTAAAGGAAAAGAAGTTAAAAGTTTTGTTATCGCTCACGAATATGGGCATCATATTGATTATGAAACAAGTGGTAGGAACTTAGCATGGTCAGAAACAAATGACGATTTTCGCAATGCAATAGACAAAGATTTAAAATCATTCAAGGGTAAGACGCTCAGAGGAAAATATACAATAGATAAAAAAGAACTTGATACCTTGTTTGATAAACTTGCATTTGAAAAAGAAATAGTGCTTAGAAGTAAAACTGACCCTAATAGAATTTACGGAAAACATAAGGAGATTGTGTTAAGAGGAGATGGATACGGAGAGGTGAGTGATATTGTAGATGCTCTGGCTAGAGGTAGATTTAGAAAAAACTACAGAATGTGGGGGCATAAGCTAAAATATTGGAAACGATTTGGTGCAGTGGAAAAAGAAATATTTGCTAACCTGTTTTCACTACGGCACAACCCAAAAGCCTATGCGTTAGCTAAAACCATAGTACCCAATACTGTCAAAGAATTTGAAAAAAGATTGGATGAATTGGAAAGGGATTAAATATGGCATTAACAGAAAAACAAAGATTGGATAAACTTTCTAACACTGTGACACTTGGCGATTTAGAAGATTTATATAAAGAAGTGTTTGGAGTTGAGTTTCCCATGCTCTACACCAGAAACCCCAATATATATACCACACTGTTAATAGAGGCAATTGACACTAATCAAAGATATGAGGGCGAAACAGCACCTGATGACGTTGATTTATAAAAAAAGCCCCCCAAATTTCGCCATAGAGGGGGGCTAAATAGTTTCTATGGGGTATAAGTACCCCCTATTTTAGGTTAATCTTTGCTTACCTGTTAGAATAAGAACATTACCAAATATCGGATATGAGCAATATTCTAAGGCTTGAAGATTTTGAGCACGACCATGTAACAACGCTTCCTCATTTATAATCACTTGAATGTTAGGTTTAGTTACATAGCAATCAGGCATAATTTGAAAAAGCCCTCCAACGGCCTCCTGTAATTGCTTTAAAGTAGGTTTATTTAAACTAGCAGGCCATTTGATTACAGTAGGAATTATTGTAAATTCATAGTTGCCGTTTATGCCTCGTTTTCGTTTAGTCATTATACTTTTCCCCTTTTAGTTAAAACTGCCGATGTAATTGAATGTCTATCTACAAATTTCAGTACAGCAGATTTGTTTTTATATCCTTTGTTAACCAAAGTTCTTTCCCTAACATGACCACCACCATCTTTAAAATATCCAATGGTTTTACATGAATACATAATGTTTCCTTTATATAAGAAAGTTGTTAATCTTATTTCTTGAGATATTTGTGTTTGCATAATTATTCTCCTTTCGGAGTGGGGTTAAACCCCCACCCCATTTGCTGTTAATATTGACTCAATGTGGCTTCTTTCAAAAACTGTAAAGTAAGTAGGAACTTTTTTGGTTTCTTCTTTTTTGGTTATTTTGTTGATAACCTTTTTAGTTACAATTTTCATTAGCCTTGCACATCCTTTTGCACCTTTTAGTTCTTTTCCTGTAAGGTTATAAAAAGTTATAGCTTGCTTAAATGTGCAAAATTCAGAACCTTCTTCAAAACCTGCGTTGATAAGTTCTTCTATGTTTGAACCTTGGTATTCTGCGTTTGATATAAAATTTCTCATTTTTTTCTCCATTTAATTTGCGTTATACGAATCACTTTAATGGTTTTGTTTACATATGTCAACAGGTAAAAGGAAAATAGTTGTGTATTGATTAAAAAAATATTATGGTGTACAAAATATAGAGGTTATAATGCCAATACCTAAACCTAATGCCAATGAAACAGAGTCAAATTTCATGGCAAGATGCATGGACAATACGACCATGTTGGCTGAGTACCCAGATAGTGACCAGAGGGTTACCGTATGTCTTAGCAGTTACAATGATAAGAAGGAGATACAGGTGACAGAAGAATTTGAAACAAGTTCTATCGACATCAAAGCAGAGATAAAAGCCTATGAGGAAGATGAAAAAGGGTATTTCTCAGGTTATGGGTCAATATTTGGCAATAAAGATTTAGGAAATGATGTAATGGTTGAGGGTGCGTTTGCCAAATCAATCGCATCAAAAGGGGCAAAAGGTGTAAAACTTCTGTATCAGCACAAGGCAGATGAACCAATAGGTGTGTTTGAAGAAATAATAGAAGACCCAAAAGGTCTAAAGGTTAAAGGGCGTTTGGCTATGGGTACACAACGAGGTAGAGAAGTGTACGAGCTAATGAAGATGGGTGCTATAGATGGGTTGTCTATAGGCTATAGGGTAAACCCAAAAGGACAAGAATATGATGATAGACGAAGAAGGCGTTTATTAAAAGAAGTAGATTTAATGGAAATTTCGGCAGTTACTTTTCCTATGAACCAAAGAGCAAGAATATCTGCGGTGAAAAGTAATGAAAGAACGATTCGTGAATGGGAGGGTTTCTTTCGAGATGAAAGCGGCTTATCTAGGAAGGAATCAAAAATGGCGGCAAGTGCCGTTTATAAGGCTTTATCTCAGCGAGATGTTGGTGAGGAGCAGAGTGCGATTAACGCAATTAAAAACTTAACCTCAATTATCAAGGAGAACTAGAGATGACTGAAGAAGTCAAATCTGCTGTTGAGGGTATGGCAAAGGCTTTTGAGGAGTTCAAAGCCACCAACGACCTTAAAATAGCAGAACTAGAAAAAAAGGGTTCGGTAGACCCTCTCGTTGAGGACAAAATCAAGAAAATTGAAGCAACCCTCGACAACCATGAAGACATTAACCAAGAAGTGACGTTGCAAAAGAAAGGCATGGAGCAGGTTAATGAAAAGCTAGAGCATTTAGAAACAATGCTTAAAAGACCAGAAGCAGGAATGGAAGCAAAGTCTGTTGACATAACTACTAAGGCTTTTGATAGCTACCTTAGAAAAGGTAAAGATGCAATGGAAGCAGACGAAGTGAAAGCCCTTACAGTGGGTGATAGTTCTGCGGCAGGGTATCTTGCACCTAATGAGTATGTGCGTGAACTTATCAAGACATTGACCGAAATTTCGCCAATGAGAAGTATTGCTAGAGTGCGTACCACTACATCAAAGGCAATCGAAATACCAAGCAGAACTGCAACATTTTCTGCACAGTGGGTATCGGAGCAAGGCACAAGATCAGAAACAACTGGATATACAACAAAGTTGGAGCAAATCCCAACTCATGAAGTGTATGCTTTGGTAGATATTTCTGAGCAGATGCTAGAGGACTCAGCATTCAATCTTGAATCAGAAATGCAGACTGAATTTGCTGACCAGTTAGGTAAAGCAGAAGGAACTGCGTTTGTGACAGGTTCATCAGTTGGACAACCAGAAGGGTTTATAACAAATTCATCTGTTGGCACAACAGTGACAGGACACGCATCAACTCTTCAAGGTGATGGTCTGATTGATTTAGTTCATACAATTAAATCTCCATACGGACAAAATGCTACATTTTGCTTTAACAGAAGTACACTTGGGGAAATCCGTCAACTGAAGGATTCAGCAGGTCAGTATGTGTTTCAAGCAGGAATGATGCTAACATCAGGAGTTCCGAATACTGTATTAGGCTACCCATACGTTGAAATGCCTGATATGGCAGACGTAGGTGCAGGTAATAAGCCTATAGCTTTCGGAGATTGGTCAAAAGGCTATACAGTTGTAGACCGAGTGAACTTGAGTGTTCTGCGTGACCCATTCACACAAGCAACTAGTGGAAATATTCGCTATGTGGCTCGTAAGAGAGTGGGTGGACAGGTTGTCCTCGCTGAAGCACTTAGAATCCAAACCGTATCAGCTTAAAGGAGGCAAAATATGTACGATTTAGCAAATAATATCGCAATAGGGCTTTCTTACAAAGGTACAACAACAACTGCCGCCGCTAATGGCACAGGGGTTGATTTACAAGGGTATGAGAGTGCGGCTTTAGGAATTATCACAGGTGCAGAGGGCGATACATTATCAGGCTCTGTTTACTTTGAAATAAGCCTAGAGCATTCAGATGACGATTCAACTTATACTGACTGTGCTCAAGCAGATATTACTAACGGCACAATAGCCGCAGGTGGTATTTGGTTGAAAATGGACGGTACAGCAGGTGGTAATCCTGATAGTGCAGGTCTTGTATCGTTAGTTGGATATGTCGGTGGCAAAAGATATATCAGAGGAGTCATTGCAAAAACTGGAACACATTCAACTGGCACAATTCTGTCAATGTTTGTGATTAAGAGTAATGCAATTCATTCTTCATCAAATGATATAACTGCACATAACGCTTAATTAAGAATACTGCCTCCCCTTTTTATATATTCGACCTACAGGAGATATATGTTAAGGCAAAAAGGGGGGGTGGTAACTCCCGGGAATTACCTAGTAAAAACAAGGACTTACAAGAAATGCCTGTAAAAATAATTGTACCAGTAAAAGTATCAGACAACCCTCAAGGGATAGGGTCAGGAAAACAATATAATGCAGGTGATGAACTCCCTACAGGTGAGGAGTGGCAGGACAAAATAGCAAGACAACTTATCGAAGCAGGATTAGCACAAGAAACAAAAGTAGTTGCTCCAACAGAAATAAAGAAAGTCAAAAAAAAGAAAAAGGGGTAAGGAATGGCTAGAGGTCTAACCACAGCCCTTAACAATCAATTTATAGCATCAAGTCTAAATCCTTTTATGGCAGTAAGTTTAGATTTTGAAGGTGACCCCATAAACGCATGGGTGGGAAAAGGAACGATTACGTTTGGTGGGGTGGATTACTTTGGTATTGGCAATCTATTAAGCATTTCGCCTATTGAAGAAACACAAGAAACAAAAGCAACGACCTGCCAAATAGCTTTATCTGGTATTCCTGCGGATTTAATAAGTGCGGCCTTAAATACAAATTATCAAGGTAGAACTGGAATAGTGTATTTGGGAGCATTAGATTCAAGTAGAGCAGTAGTGGCTGACCCTTATGCTATATTCTCAGGACTTATGGATGTGGTATCAATAAATGAAAACCAAGAAGTACATACTATTGGAGTACAATTAGAAAGCCGTTTAATTTCAATGCAAAGGGCAAAGACTCGAAGATTTACAAAAGAAGACCAACAGATAGATTTTCCAGATGACAAAGGGTTAAACAATCTAGCTAAACTTCAAGACAAAAAGATTCAATGGGGTGGGGGTGAAACATAATGGGGTTGAGCCTAAAAAGATTTGGTAATTGGCTTGAAAGAACTGTTAAACAAATATTTACACCAGAAAATATTCTTGCGGCTACAATATATTATTTTTCTGGAGCAACAATTGGTAAGTTTAGTGAGATTGTTTCTACTGCAATATACGCGGCAACAAATGCGGCTTTACAAACATTATCAACTCCGAATACACCAGATGTAGGTGGGTTTGGCGATGAAGCACAAGGAAGATTAGTAAATTTTAACGACACAACAGCACCTAGAACCCTTATTTATGGTAAGGTGCGAGTGGGAGGGCTTATAGCACACGCAGAAGCCACCAATGATGACAAATACCTACATTTGGTTATTCTTTTGGCTTCCCATGAAGTAAACGCCATTGACACTGTTTATTTTGATGGCAAAGCACTGACGCTTTCTGGCAATAATGTAACAAGCCCTGCAAGATTTAATGGCAAAGCTAAAGTGTATACAAAACTAGGAACAGATGGTCAATCAGCACAATCCAATTTAGTTTCAGCTTCATCTTCATGGACAAACGCCCATAAGCTAAGTGGCATTGCGTATCTTTATGTCAGGTTAGAATATGACCAAGATGTGTTTGCTACTGGTATACCAGAGATAACAGCTTTGGTTGAAGGGAAGAAAGTTTATGACCCACGAGATGGCTCTACATCATTCAAATCAAATGCCGCTCTTGTTATTAGAGATTTTTTAACAAATGAAGCATTTGGCATGGGGGCTTCAGCTTCAGAGATTAATGACACAGCGATAACAACAGCCGCTAATATTTGTGATGAAAACGTCACGCTTAGTGGTGGGTCAACACAAAAAAAATATGAAGCACATGGAGTCGTACATACAAGCACAGCAATTAAAGATACATTAAATAACTTATTAACCAGTTGTGGTGGTACAACAGCGTATTCAAACGGAAAATTTGATTTAAAAGTGGCAAAATATGTATCGCCATCAGTAACAATTACAGAAGATGAGTTAATAGGAGATGTTTCAGTTACAACAAAAAGGTCAAGGTCTGACAGGTTCAATGCAGTAAAAGGTGTGTTTTCATCCACAAATACAAACTATGTTCCCACAGAATATCCTGCTATTACATCAACAACATTTGAAACAGCAGATGGAGAACGTATATATGCCTCTTATGACCTTCCTTTTACAACAGACTCAAGAATGGCTCAAAGGTTAGCAAAAATTGCTTTGTATAGGTCAAGACAAGAAGTAGGGCTGGAAATTACAACAAATATGAAGGGGTTTCAGTTAGCCGTTGGAGATACATTTAGTTTTACATCAGCAAAATATGGATTTTCAAGCAAAGTTTTTGAGGTCATCAGTTGGGGATTAATGGCCAATAATGAAGGACTAGGTGTAAGTTTAGGATGTATGGAATTGGCATCAAGTGTTTACGATTGGTCTGCAGAGGAAAAAGATTTTGAAAATGATGACACAAACCTTCCAGACCCATTTACATTGCCCACAGTAGGTTTAGATTTGTCAGATGAAATACAGTTAAACAATGAACAAATAATTTCGGTATTAGTGGCAAAGCCAACATCTACATCAATCTATGCTAATCAATTTGAAGTGCAAGTTAAAGAAACAACAGATACAGATTACATTAGCTTGGGAGTTTCAAACAGTGATAGATTTGAATTTAGAAACGCAAAGGATGAAGTTACTTATGACGTAAGGGCAAGAATGATATCAGCTATTGGTGTAAGAAGTGCATTTACTACTGGTACACACACAATCGTTGGTCAAACAGCAATCCCTGCTGATGTAACAAATTTCTCTGTCAACATAATAAGAACAGAAGCCCATTTAAGTTGGACACCAGTAGCAGACCTTGATTTATCACATTATGTTATTCGTCATAATTCAAGAACAAGTGGTGCAGAAAATACCTATTCTAATGCAATAACGCTGATTGATAAAGTATCTCGCCCTGCAAATACGGCAATAGTTCCTGCTCTTACTGGTACATATTTTATTAAGTCAGTAGACAAATCAGGTTTAGCATCAGAAAATGCGGCTAGTTCCGTTGCAATCATTGAGGAAATAAAGGGGTATAATGCAGTTACATCCACAACACAAAGCCCTAATTTTAACGGAACAAAAACAAATTGCTCAGTTAATACTGAAGGCAGTCTTGTTTTAGATACAAGCACATTATTTGATAGTGCTTCTGGTGATTTTGATGATGCACTAGGTTTGTTTGATGGTGGTGCAGGAACAATCGTTACAAGTGGAACTTATGAATTTGATGCAGTCGTTGATTTAACTGCCGTTTATACAAGTCGCATTGTTCCAAGTCTTACAGTAACAAGGGTTGACTATGTAAACCTATTTGATTCTGCATCTGGTAATTTTGATGCAAGGATTGGTACGTTTGATGGTGATGTACAAGCGTTTGATGATACCAATGTGGAAATACAAATAGCGACAACAAATGATGACCCTAGTGGTGGTAGCCCAACATATACAGCATTTAGGAAACTTATTGCAGGAGATTATAAAGGTAGGGGCTTGAAGTTTAAGGCAATACTTACAACAACAGATACACAAGCATCACCAGTTATTTCTGCGTTGTCCGTTGCAATAGATATGGAAGATAGGGTGATTTCAGAAGGAAATGTGGCAAGTGGAGCAGGGTCAAAAGCGATAACATTTAGTCCTGCATTTAAAGAGATTGGTGGTATTGGCATATCAGCACAAAACTTGTCCAGTGGTGACTTCTATGTTATAACAAGCAAATCAGTAAGTGGATTTACTATTACATTTAAAAATTCTAGTGGCACAGATGTGGATAGAACTTTTGATTATGTAGCACAAGGGCATGGTGAAGTAGCGGCGTAAAGGAGAAAAGATGACACAGAATAACGCAACAATTACAATTGCAAACCAATCATTTCCGTCATTTAGAACGGAACTTAATCAAACGCTTCAAGATATTTACACAAATTTTGCAGGGTCAGCAGACCCAAACGCAACAAACGTAGCGTTTGCAGGATCACTTTATTATGATACAGATGACAATATTCTCAAGCTCAGAAATGAAGATGCAGACGCTTATATAAGTTTGTTTACCACAGACCAATCAGCAGATACAGCAGTGCCTACAAATCTTAACGTAGTAGTAGACACAACTCCACAATTGGGTGGCACACTAGATACCAATGGTCAGCTTGTTCAGTTTGGTGATAGTAGTGGTGCAACAGATGATAGATTGCAGTTTGGGGCATCTCAAGATTTACTAATGTACCATGATGGTTCAAATAGCTACATTACAGATAACGGAACTGGAAGCCTTAAAATTGGTGGTACTCAAATTGACATTGAGGGTACAAGTGAAACAATGGCAACCTTTGTTGATGATGGGGCTGTTACGCTTTACCACAATAATTCAGCAAGAATAGCAACTTCAGCAAATGGGGTGACAGTAACTGGAACGGCAGTAGCAACCACAGATACAGATACAAGCAACTCAGGAACAGTAGATTTAGATTTTAGCACTAAGCAGAATTTTGTTTTAACGCTTACTGGTAACATTACATCTCTTACGGCATCAAATGAACAAGTAGGGCAATCAGGGTTTATTGTGTTTATTCAAGATGGCACTGGAGGAAGGACTGTTTCGTTGCATGGAGATTATGAAACGGCAGGGGGTGCAGGGCTGACGTTATCAAGTGCGGCATCGACAACGGATATTGTGCCTTATGTCGTAGCCGCCGCATCAAGAATTTTATTAGGGACACCACAGAAAGCATTTAGTTAATGTCAGGATTAGTTGGCTCATCTCAGTATTTTTTTGGCGATACTGGTTTCTATTCGTATGAAATAAATTCCTCATGCCGTTTTAATAAAGCCCAATCATCATTTATGTCTAGAGCACCATCTAGTGCAGGAAATAAAAAAACATTCACATGGTCAGGTTGGGTTAAATTTTGTAATTCTGCAAGTTATAGACTGTTTGGTTCAGGCACTAGTGCGACTGAAATAACAGATTTTCACATGAATGGTTCAGGTGGAACTTTAAGGTTTAGAGATAGGCAGAGTGGAGATAATCTTCGTAAAGAAACAACAGCGGCTTTAAGAGACCCTAGTTCATGGTATCACATTGTTTGTGCCGTTGATGTAACGCAAGCCTCAAATAGCAATAGAGTAAAAATTTATATTAATGGAACATTACAGACGGCATTTGATACCGACGATACTTTTGTAGACAGAAACACTTACATCAATCGTACTGGTGGAAATGGAATGGTCTTAGGAAAAAGAGCTTATGATAGTGCAAGTTTTCTTGATGGCTATATGGCAGAGGTGCATTTTGTTGATGGTACACAATTAACAGCAGATTCCTTTGGCGAGACAAAAGAAGGTGTTTGGATTCCAAAAGCATATACTGGGTCGTATGGAACTAATGGATTTTATTTAAAGTTTGACCAAACTGGGAGTGGTACGCCATCTGCGTCAACAAGGGGTGCAGATAGTAGTGGAAATGGGAATCACTTTACTACAAGTGCAGTAAATGCGGCAGACTGTAATAGACCAGACACACCTACAAATAATTTTTGTACTGTGAATCCATTGTCAGATGTAAGTGATATATCAATTACGATTGGTAATACAAATCTTGCAAACACAACAGATAGTTGGCCTACAGTTCGCGGAACTTTTGGATCATCAAGTGGCAAGTGGTACTACGAAGTAGATACAACAGACCAGACTAGATGGCAGGCAGGATGGGCAACTGGTGAATTTATTAATGGAACAACTTTTGCTACTACTATTGCAGATAGTTTATTGGCACATTCTGAAGACCCACTGAAAGTTTATGATTTTGGCACTAAAAGAGATATAAATGGTGACCCAAGTTTTGACACGAGTGATATACTGCAAGTAGCAATTGACATTGATGCAGGTAAATTTTGGCTAGGTATAAATAATACTTGGGTCAACAATTCTGGTGGTTCAGCAGGAAACCCTGCATCTGGCACAAATGAACTGGAAACATTTACAGCAGGAACAACGATGTATCCATCATTTTTGACTAATGGCGGCAACCTTACTGTTAATTTTGGGGGAGATAGTTCTTTTAATACCAATAAAACGGCACAGAATAACTCAGACGAAAATGGACATGGTGATTTTTTCTACACACCTCCATCTGGCTTCCTCGCTTTGTGTTCAGCAAATCTTCCAGAGCAAACAATAAGTCCACTGAATGGAAAACAACCATCAGACTATTTTAATACAGTGTTATATAGTGGTAATGATTCAACAAATGCAATTACTGGTGTTAATTTTCAACCAGATTTGGTTTGGTTAAAAAGAAGAAGTGGTATTAATGCACATCAACTTTATGATGCTATAAGAGGTGCAGGAAAAGTTTTACACCCTAATACTAACGATGGGGAAGCTGATGAAACAGCATTTAACAGTTTTGATACTGATGGTTTTGAAGTTGATGGTGGTTCAAATTCACATAATGCAAGTGGAGAAACCTATGTTGCGTGGAATTGGTTAGCAGGAAACGGCACAGCAAGCAATTCAGATGGTTCAACAACATCAACAGTATCAGTAAACACAACGGCAGGGTTTAGTATTGTGACCTATACTGGTACTGGTTCAGCAACTACTATTGGTCATGGTTTAGGCGTAAAACCAAACACAATCTGGATTAAAAGACGGACTGTTGCAGATTATGGTAACTGGTCAATATATGTGGATTCGCCAAATATGGGAGCAGGAAAATCTATTTATTTTGATTTAGATAATGCGGCAGGAACATCAAGTAGTATGA
>VTLG01005419.1_pt1 | contig 16182 bp, 15 predicted proteins | sample 4694571 | NCBI WGS metagenome assembly VTLG01 (sample SAMN12604809, study PRJNA352737) | marine metagenome | biome: ENVO:00000447; feature: ENVO:00000209|ENVO:00000569|ENVO:01000036; material: ENVO:00002151; isolation source: viral sequences binned using virsorter ...
TATAACGAATGCTGTTGGTGGTATATGTACTATTAGTTTATCCGCAGCACAAACTGCTGCAATTAAAGCAGGAAGATATGTTTACGATGTAAATGTATTTGACTCAACGAATACTACTATAAGAGCAGTAGAAGGATTAATGACAATCAGACCAGAGGTGACAAGATAATGCCTGATGTAAAAGGTAGCATAGAACAACAAGAGGGTGTAAATCCTACAGTACCAAGTACTGGTACACAGACAACTACGACTGTCACATCAGCTTCAACAACTGGTACAGCTACTGTATCAACTGTTGGAATTCAAGGCACGAGTGGTACTGCTGTAAATTTAGAGCAAGGTCAGAATGTAGATGTGCTTACTGATGGTTTAGAAAATGGATCTATTCTAGTATATAAAACAGCGACCTCTAAATGGCAGGTCACAAAATTAATGAACGAGGGACAACAACTCGATTCAGGAGAATTTTAATAGGAGACAAAGATGGCAGCAATTGTTAGAATAAAAAGATCGTCGACTTCGGGAAACCCCACGACTCTTGCAGCAGGGGAACTCGCATACTCAGGTCTTACCGATAACGGATCCAATGGTGGTGATAGACTATATGTTGGTTTCGGTACGGAAACTGCAGGGAATGCAGCAAACCACTTCGTAATAGGTGGTAAATATTTTACAGACATAATAGATGGAGCAACTGATGCTAACACAGCAAGTAAGTTAGTAAAGAGAGATGGCTCAGGAAATTTTTCAGCAGGTACTATTACTGCAAACTTATCAGGTAATGCATCTACAGCAAGTTCTGCTGCAGCTTGGACTACTGGAAGAACTATTACTATCGATGGTGATGTAGATGGTTCTGCTTCAGGTGTTGATGGTTCAGGTGATGTCACTATTACTACTGCCCTAGATGCTACAGGAGTCTCCGCAGGATCTTATGGTAGTACAACTGCTATACCAATTATTACTGTTGATGCTAAGGGTCGTATTACTGCTGCAAGTACAGGCTCGATATCAACTTCGTTCACACTTACTGACGGATCTAGCTCAGAAACTATTTCAGGTGGTGATACTCTAACTGTCACAGCAGGAGAAGGTATTGATGCAGTAGTTAGTGGAACTGATACTCTAACTATCTCTGGTGAAGATGCTTCCTCTTCTAATAAAGGTATTGCTTCTTTCGGTGGAGACTTTAGTGTATCAAGTGGTGCTGTATCATTGGCCAACAACTCTATTACTATTGGATCCGACGCAGTCGCACTAGGTGCTACTAGAACAGATATAAATGGATTAACAAGTTTAGATGTTGACAATTTAACATTAGATGCTAATGCTATTACTTCAACAGATAGTAATGGAAACATAGAGCTCTCTCCTAATGGTACAGGAACAGTTGTAGTACCAGCTTCTTATGAAAGTAGAGCAGGTTTCTCAAGTCAATCATTAGTAAACAAAGCATATGTTGATTCAGTCACATCAGGTTTATCAGTTAAGTCGCCTGTAAAAGTTGCTACTACTGGAAACCTTAACGCAACTTATAACAATGGTGCAGGTACACTAACAGCAAACTCTAACTTCGCATTATCAGTTGATGGTGTCACAGTATCAGTAAATGATAGAATATTAGTTAAAGACCAAAGTACTGCTGCTCAGAATGGTTTTTATAAAGTCACAGCTACTGGTTCAGGATCTGCTGCATTCGTTTTAACTAGAACTCCTGATGCAGATGCTGCATCAGAATTAGTTGCTGGTGCATTTGCTTTTGTTGAAGAAGGTACTGCTAACGCAGATAATGGTTATGTACTATCAACAGATGGAGCTGTCACACTAGGTACGACTGCTATTAACTTTGAACAGTTCTCAGGAGCAGGTCAAATTAGTGCTGGTGATGGTTTAAGTAAAACAGGAAACGCATTATCTTTAAATGTAGATAATAGTTCAATAGAAATTAATGCCGACACTGCTAGAGTAAAAGCATTGGGTGTTACAAATGCAATGTTAGCAGGAAGTATCGCTAATGCTAAATTATCAAACTCAAGTGTCACAATCAATAGTAATTCGCTCGCATTAGGTGCTTCTTTAACTCTAGACACAGACGACATAGGTGAAGGATCCACTAATCAATATTACACTAACGCAAGATCTCGTGCTGCATTAAGTGTCACTGGTAGCACAGGACTAACTTATAATGATAGTACAGGTGTCCTAGCAGGATTAGATGCTACCACATCAGTAAAAGGTGTTGCATCTTTTGCTTCAGCAAACTTTACAGTCACAAGTGGAGCAGTAGCAATAACAGGTGTAGATGGCGGAACTTACTAAAAGTTATAAGAAATAATTTTTTTATAACTAACTTAATAGGAATGGTTCATGTCAACTGTAATAAAAGTAAAAAGATCTGAAACTGCTTCAAGTGTTCCAACCACTTCCGACTTAGCTGTCGGTGAAATAGCAGTAAATACAGCAGACAAGAAAGTTTATGTTCGTGCTTCAGGTGGTGTAGTAGAAGTTGCGAATGTTGTAGCAGGTGGTGCTTCAGGAGATATTACCGAAGTTCTTACTGCGACTGGTTCAGGTTTAACAGGTGGCTCAACTGCTGGTTCAGCAAACCTAGCAATTAATGTAGACGATTCCTCTCTACAAGTTTCAGGAAATACATTACAAGTAAAAGCAAGTGGTGTCACGAATGCCATGCTTGCTAACTCAGGTGTTACAATAAATTCACAATCATTATCATTAGGTGGTTCACTAACATTAGACTCAGATAATATTGGCGAAGGATCTACTAATCTTTACTATTCTAACGAAAGAGTTGATGATAGAATATCAGCTCTAGTTCAAAATGGTACTGGATTATCTTGGACATATAATGATGCTTTAAATACATTTACTCCTGCAGTTTCTTTATCCTCTTTTGATACTGATAATTTATCAGAGGGTTCAACTAACAAATATTATACAGATGCTCAAGTACAAGCTGTAAGTATTAATAATGTAGTAGAAGATGCTAGTCCACAACTTGGTGGCAACTTAGATTTAAACTCAAGCAATATAACTGGTACTGGTAATATTGATACGACTGGTAATTTAACACTTACATCAACCGATACAGGTTCAAGTGCGTCTCCCGAACTTACATTAGAAAGAGATAGTGCGAGTCCTGCTGACGCAGATTACCTTGGACAAATTAAATTTAAAGGTGACGATGATGGTGGCAGTTCTCATGTTTACGCAAAAATTACAGGTAAGATACAGGATGCTTCTGCTGGTACAGAAGATGGTATTATAGAGTTTGCTAATGTTAAAGCTGGTACGAATACTATTACTGCTAGATTACGATCCGATAGTTTACAATTATTAAATGGTACAGGATTAACAGTTGCTGGTAATACTACATTATCAGGAACACTTAACTCACATACTATACCAAGTGGCTCAGGCACGATAGCACTAACAAGTGATATTGGCTCTACTTCTTTTTCTGCAGTCGGCGAACATATATTACCATCAGTTGACGATACTTACGATCTAGGATCCTCTACTAAAAAATGGAGAAACCTTTATGTAGGTGGCGATACAATATTTTTAGATGACGCAAAAATTATGAAGAGTGGTGGAGCTCTAATGATGAATGCTGGTGTATCAAACTCTATTGCTTCTGTTACAATATCAAACGCAGGAGCAGGTTATCTAACTCAACCAACTCTTACTTTTCCTTTACCTGATACCTCTGGTGTAGATACTGTAGTTATATCGACTCCAGGTGCAGGATATACTTCTGCTCCTACTGTTACAATAGATGCTCCAGCAGCAGGTGGTCGTCAAGCTACAGCAACTGCTGTTATGGCTGATGATGGAAATGGTACGAATACATTTTCAGTAAGTGGAGTCACAGTTGATGATGGTGGTTCTGGTTATCCGACAGCACCTAATGTAAGTTTCTCTGCTCCAGGTGGATCTGGTATTCAAACTGTTGGTAGTACGACAGTTTCTGCTGCAACTAATGGTGGCTCACAAGCATCTGCTTTCGCTGGTATTAATGTAAATACTGGAGAGATTACTTCGGTGACTATGGTATCAAACGGAGGAGGTTATACGAGTGTGCCAACTTTAACAGTTTCAAGTCCTAATGTAGATACAACTTTTAATGTGACAGTATATAACGACTACGCATCAGGGAATAATTATTATACTTTATCTGGTGGCATAAACGAATCTTTAGATATAATACAGGGACAAACATATACATTCGATTTATCTTCCTCTACGCACTCTGGTCATTTATTTGCACTTAGTGCTACTCAAGATGGTACACATGGTGGAGGAACTAAATTAACTTCAGGTGTAACATATAATGGTACACAAGGAACAACAGGAGCAACTATGGTATTAGTTGTAGATGCTAATACCCCAAGCACTCTGTATCCTTACTGTGAAACGCATTCAGGAATGGGTGGTACGACTTCATTAACTAAATTAGCAAGTGGTACGCAGGCAGTATTAACACCAGTTCTAGCAACATATGATGATACTTTAAATAAAAAAATAGCGATGGAACCTTTTGCTCTAGCGATGTCTATCGCACTAGGGGGATAAAAAGGAACTAAATAGTAGTATGGCAAATCCAGCAACAAGAGAACAATTAAAAGATTACGCATTACGATCCCTCGGATCGCCAGTGATAGAAATAAATGTAGCTGAAGAACAGCTAGAAGATCGCTTAGACGAAGCGATAGAGTATTTTAATATTAATCACTGGAATGGTACTGAACGAGCATACTTCTCACATAACATTACAGGTACGACTATAGAGCTTACTTCTGCTGTAGCAGGTAATTTTACTGCAGGAGAAACTTTTGTTGGTACTAACTCTGGAGCGAAATCAGTTGTACATAAAACTTCTGCTGGTTCAAATATTATATATCAAAAGATTAATAATTTAGAGATTGCTCCTGACGGATTTACTGTTGGTGAAACTATTACAGGGGAAAGTTCTGGAGCAACAGCTGTAATTAATACTATTACGAAAGGTGATACTGAGAATGGATACATTCCTGTCACTGATGAAATATTTGGAGTTCAAAAAGTATTTACAGTGTTCTCTAATACTACCGACTCTAGAAACATATTTGATTTACAATATCAACTAAGATTAAATGATTTATATGATTTAACTTCTACAAGTATCGTTTACTATACGACTGTTATGGGTCATTTATCTTTACTTGATATGATGTTAAATGGTAAAACTTTATATCGTTTTAATAGAATGCAGAATAGATTGTTTATCGATTTAGACTGGCGAAGTGATGTAAAGATAGGAGATTTTATTTTAGTTGATGTATATAAAGCATTAAATCCTAATACCTATACAAAAGTGTATGGCGAACCATGGATGAAAAAATATACTACTGCCCTGTTCAAGAAACAGTGGGGACTTAATCTTAAAAAGTTTTCGGGACTAGTTCTTCCTGGAGGTGTATCTATGGATGGCGATGGTATATATAACGAAGCCATGAATGAGATACAACAACTAGAAGACGAACTTATAGGAAAAGGTGCACCACTAGAATTCTTTACAGGGTAATTAAATGGCAGGCAGAAATACTTACATATCTCAAGGAGTAGCATCTGAACAGAATTTAATAGAGTCTTTAATTATTGAGTCTCTAAAAATTTATGGTCAGAATGTTTTTTATATTCCTAGAACGCAGGTAGCCAAAGATGAAATCTTAGGTGAAGATCCTCTATCTAAATTTGAACACGCATTTCCTATCGAGATGTATTTTGAGAATGTAGATAACTTAGGAGGTCAAGGACCATTCATTCAGAAGTTTGGTTTATTTAACGAGTTAAGTGCTACACTAGTTGTAGCTAGATCTAGATGGACGGAGCTCGTTGGCCAGCATGGTAATACCTTTGTGCCTAATAGACCGAACGAAGGAGACCTAATTTACTTCCCTCTTACTAAAGGATTATTTGAAATTAAATTTGTACAACATCAAGATCCTTTTTATCAACTAGGAAAATTATATACATTTAAAATGGAAGTTGAGTTGTTTCAATATGCTTCTGAAAAAATTGATACAGGTGTTGCTGATATCGATAAGTTCGAAGAACTTAAAACTTTCTCAGCAGATCCTACTAGAACTGAAAATATGTTTGTTGATACTATAACTGTAACGAATGTGGGCAAGGGTTATACTACTGCTCCTGGAATTACTTTCACAGGTGGTACACCTAGCACTACTGCTACTGCTACTTGTACGATTGACGCAGAGGGTAGAATAAACACAGTCACTATTACTAATGTAGGAAACGGATATAACGCAGTTCCTACTATTACTATCGACGCACCACCTTCTGGTGGAACTCAAGCTACAGCAACTGCTACTATTAAACTTAATGTAGATAGGCAAGGTGGTTATGCTGATAACTTAGAACTTGAAACTGAAAGACAACCTACCACTAACGAAAAAGTTGCTTGGTCAGAAAATAATCCGTTCGGAGAATTCTAATGCTAGGTAAAAATCCATATTATCATCAAACGATGAGAAACTGTATTATCGGTTTCGGTAAAATGTTTTCAGATTTAGAGTTCGAAAGAAAAGATAATACTGGTGCGGTACAACAAAAAATACTAGTACCGATAGCATATGGTCCGAAAGAAAAATGGGTTCAAAGATTAGAACAAGATCCTGATTTAGAAAATCAAACATATACTACTTTACCTCGTATGTCTTTTGAAATGGCTGCAATATCTTACGACCCATTAAGAAAAACTAATAGACTTGGTACAGTAAAAATAAACAGAAGTTCTGCTGGTGGTGGTACAGGTAAAAGAGATAAATTATTTGCCCCAGTACCATTTAATATGGATATAACATTAAATTGTCTTACTAAGACTACTGAAGATGGTTTACAAATTATAGAGCAAATACTACCATTCTTTACACCAGAGTTTACAATGAAAATTAAGAATACCGACCCTACACTAGAAACCGAGACGGATGTTCCAATAATACTAAATAGTACCAGCTTCATAGATGATTACGATGGTACTTTTGAGATTCGTAGATTCGTGACTTGGACTCTAAACTTCACATTAAAAATATTACTATTCGGTGGAGTTGACCAAACAGGAAATGTAATCACTAGTACATTCGTAGATTTAGGAAACCCAGACGAACAGCATAGATCGACAGGTGACCTAAATAACTTACAAGTGACTGATTTGGGTTGGAATATAACTCAAAAACAAGATTTATAGGAGAAGGAATTAAATGGCAAAACAAGATTTAAATATTGGTACTCTAGCCAACGATGGTACAGGTGATACCCTTAGAGATGGTGGTACGAAAGTAAAGTCAAACTTTGACGAACTATACACTGCACTTGGTGGTAATACTGTACAGATTGCGATCCCAGGATCGGGAGTCACTAATGGTCAAGTATTAAAATACAACTCAAGTAATTCAGCTTTCGAACCAGATGCCGATACTAATGTAAATACAACTTACTCAGTATCAGCAGAAGTTTCTGGTACTGATGCTTCAATTAGATTAACTGGCTCAGACGCAAGTACTGATAATGTAAATCTAGTATCTGGTACAGGTATTAATATTGACAGAACTGATGCCGATAATATTACTATAAACAACACAGTCACAAATACTACTTACGCAACCTCTATCGAATCTGTAACAGCTGGATCTAAAGAATTAAGACTAGCTGGTTCAAACTCAGTAAATGATGATATTACTATTACTCAAGGAGCAGGGATAGAGCTTACAAGTTCTTCTACTTCTCAACTAGGTATTAATGCTGTATCACTACAACAGTTTGAGTTTACTGCTGGTGATGGTTCTAACTATACAGTTTCTGGCTCAGGTCTTTTAACTGCTGGTGAAAACGATCCACAATTATTCGTATATAGAGGTCATACCTATCGTTTCAGACATACGATTGCTGCAAACGGACACCCACTTGAAATCGTTTTGTTTGGTACTGGTACTGCACCTGCTGCTGATTATATCAGCTCAACTAATGCTACTAGAAACCTAGCAACAACTAATGACATTATTACATTCACTATCCCAATGAATGCTGCAACAGGAAATACTTACCAATATAGATGTACTGCTCACCCAAGCAACATGCTTGGTACTATAACTGTTGTGTAATAATCTCCGCAAGGAGGACTAATGGCTACAACTTATTATAATGCAAATCAAAATTTAAAAGCTGTAGGAGTTCCTGTAGAATTTACAGAGGAACAAGTCAAGGAGTATATTAAGTGTAAACGAAACCCAATATACTTTATAGAAAACTACTGTAAGATTGTATCGCTTGACGAAGGTGTAGTCGATTTTAAACTCTATGCTTGTCAAAAAAGAAAAGTAAAACATATAATGAAGAATCGCCAGACGATTCTAATGGAAGGAAGACAGCAAGGAAAGACAGTAGTAAGTGCTGCATGTATATTACACTTCACTTTATTTAACGATAATAAAACTGCTGCCATTATGGCAAACAAAGCAACTGCTGCTAGAGAAGTTTTATCTAGATATCAACTTATGTATGAGTATCTACCAAACTGGATGCAACAAGGTGTAGCTGTTTGGAATAAAGGGGATATAGAATTAGAGAATGGTTCTAAAATTTTTACTGCTGCGACTTCTAGTTCAGCGATTCGTGGTAAATCAGTAAACTGGCTATACATTGATGAAGCTGCAATTATACCGAATACTGTAGCTGAAGAATTTTTTACTTCTGTTTATCCTACGATATCTGCAGGTAAGGATACGAAAGTATTACTGTCCTCGACACCTCTAGGATATAATCACTTCTGGAGATACTGGGAAGCTGCACAAGAAGGACGAAATGATTTTAAACCACTGTTTATACCTTATACTGATATTCCTGGAAGGACTAAAACATGGGCAGAAAAACAAAGAGCCTTACTAGGTGAATTAAAATTTAATCAGGAAGTACTGTGTGAGTTTTTAGGATCTAGTTCAACTCTTATAAGTGCGAGTGCCATAGGAGATATGAAACCTAAACCATTTATATTACAACGAGATGGTTTAGATGTACAAGAGGAACCGATTCCTGGACATTCATATACTATTATAGCAGATACTGCTAAAGGTGTGGGTGGCGATTATAGTGCTTTCGTAGTAATAGATACGACAGCAGTACCATATAAAGTTGTAGCAAAGTATAGAAATAATTCTATTAGTCCTTTACTTTATCCTAATATAATAGATAAGATAGGTAAAGAATATTATAATGCTCAAATATTAGTAGAAACTAATGCTAGTGAACAAGTACCATATATATTGTACAACGAGTTAGAGTACGAGAACATGATTATGGTTTCTCGTACCAATATGGGTCAAAAAATTACTGGTGGTTTCGGAGCAGGTAAAAGTCAGTATGGAGTACAGACTGATAAAAAGATAAAAAGAATAGGTTGCCAAAATTTAAAAACATTAATAGATAATGGCAAATTACAGATTTACGATGGCGATATTATAAGCGAGATAAGTACCTTTATAGAAAGCAAGGGTTCTTATGCTGCTGATGACGGATATCACGATGACTTGGTTATGTGCCTTGTATTGTTTGGTTGGCTTACATCTGACCAGTATTTTACTGAAATGAACGATGTAAATTTACGAGAAGAGATGTATAAAAACCAGATGAAACAGATAGAAGAGGAGTTGACTCCTTTCGGTTTTATCAACGATGGGCATAAACACGATGATGAAGAAGAGCTAATTAACTTCTAAATATCGTAAAAAACTAAATAAAAGCATTGGAGTTTTTATAAACTCTTTTGAATTAACGAATTCATTAATAAGGAGAAACAAATGGCTTTTCAACTCAGTCCTGGAGTAGTTGTCAAAGAACAAGATTTCACTTCAATCGTACCTAATGTGGCGACATCGTCAGGTGCTTTTGCTGGGAACTTTCAATGGGGTCCGATTGAGGATCCTGTACAAATTGTTTCTGAAAATAACTTAGTAGAAAGATATGGCAAACCTAACGATGCCACTTTCAATAGTTTTTTCACTGCAGCTAACTTCCTATCATATTCAAACAATCTTCTTGTAGTTCGTGCCGACACAACTGCTGCTAGAAATGCAGTAGCAACTGGTACAGCTGTCAAGATTAAAAATTTGAACGACTATACTAGTTCTTATACTGGTGGTTCAAATAATGTCGGTACTTTCGCTGCCAAGTGGGCAGGAAGCATCGGAAACTCACTTAAAGTAGAGATCGCTGACTCTGCAACTTTTGCTGCTTGGGGTAATAAAGGAAACTTCGATAGAATCCCTGGAACTTCTGCTTCTGTTGCTGCTGCTGGTGGATCTGACGATGAGCTTCATGTATTAGTAATAGACGAAGATGGTTTATTTACTGGTACTGCTGGAACTATTTTAGAACAGTACTCTCATCTATCTGCTGCGAGCGATGCTAAAAAGTTCGACGGATCTAATAATTTTTACAAAGATGTAATAAACTCACAATCAAGATATGTCTGGTGGATGGATCATCCTACTGTGACTGGAACTGCTTGGGGTTCAGCAAGTGCTGGTACTACTTTCGGTGACCTTGGTGCTGTTTATCAACCATCTTTAACAGGTGGAGTAGATACTGCTCCTACTGCAGGAAACTTACAAACTGCTCTAGCAATATTTGCTAATGACGAGTTGTATGATGTTTCACTCATCATGATGGGTAAAGCTGATGCTGCAACTACGACTGCTGCGATTAATAATATTGCTGAAGTAAGAAAAGATTGTATGGTATTCGCTTCTTGTGAAGACGCAAGCGGAAACACAATCTTGGCTACTGATGCTGACCCAGTTGGCGACTGTACTACTTACAGGAACGCACTACCAAGTTCGTCTTATGGTGTACTTGACACTGGTTCTAAGTATCAATACGACAGATACAACGATGTATATAGATATGTACCACTAAATGGTGACATAGCAGGTCTGGCTGCAAGAACTGACTATGACCAAGACGCATGGTTCTCACCTGCTGGTGCTTCTAGAGGTCAAATTAAAAATGTTGTTAAATTAGGATTCTCTCCAAATAAAACTCAAAGGGATACTTTATACCAAGCTGGTGTAAACCCTGTTGTAACATTCCCAGGAAATGGTACTCAGTTATTTGGTGACAAGACTTTACTGTCTAGTGAGTCTGCATTTAACAGAATTAATGTACGAAGATTATTTATCGTACTAGAAAAAGCGATAGCGATTGCTGCGAAAGCACAACTCTTTGAATTCAACGATGAGTTTACAAGAAACGACTTTAAAAACGCAGTTAATCCTTTCTTAAGAGATGTACAAGGAAGACGAGGAATCACAGACTTTACTGTAGTGTGTGATGCTACTAACAACACAGGCGATGTAGTTGATAGAAATGAATTCCGTGCAGATATCTTCATTAAACCAAACAGAGCAATTAATTTCATTACTCTTACATTTGTAGCTAGTAAATCAAGTGTGGACTTTAGTGAGATTGGTGGCTAAATATAACAAAGGAGAAATAAAACATGGCTAATATTGCTGATTTTAAAGCTAACATGACTGGTGGTGGAGCTCGTCCTAATCAGTTCCGTGTTGATTTGGCTTTCCCTTCTTATGTCACTGGTGGAAGAGTTGCTGCTGTACAAGGACAGTTTCTTTGCAAAGCTGCACAATTACCAGCTAGTACATTAGAAAACTTGCCGATCCAATACAGAGGTCGTGCTGTAAACTTTGCTGCGGAGAGAACTTTTGCTCCATGGACTGTAACAGTTTATAATGACACTGACTTCGGTATCAGAAACGCAATCGAAAGATGGCAAAATGGTATTCAGGAATATGCGACTACAGAAGGTCGTACTAATCCGAATGATTACCAAGCTGACTTACTTGTAACACAGCTAGACCGAAATGGTGCTGGAGTAAAACAATATAAATTTGTTGATGCTTTCCCACTATCTATCGGTATAGTTCAGTTGGACTACGATACAACTAATGCTATTGAAACATTTGATGTAGAGTTCCAGTACAACTTCTTTACAAGTAATACAAGCGAAAGTGGTGGATTAGGAGTTAATATATCAATCGATACTCCGATTGGTTCATTCCCAATCAACATTTAATTATTAATTAAAGGTGAATAAATTATGGCTGAATTTTTCGGTTTCGAAATTACACGGAAGAGGAATAGAGAACCTTTAACACCTGTCGCTCCATCACGAGATGATGGTTCTACAGTTCTTACGGATGTAAGTGCTTATTATGGTGTCACCCTCGACCTAGATAATTCGATAAGAAGTGAAAATGCTTTAATAAAAAGATATCGTGAAGTCTCGCAGTACCCAGATTGTGATGGTGCGATAGAAGATATAACTAATGAAGCAATCACAATACAAGATGATGCTCCTAGTGTTCAACTAGTCCTCGACGACTTACCTGTATCCGATAATATTAAAGAAAAGATTCATGAAGAATTTTCAGATATCTATGATATGCTGGAGTTCGACCACAAAGGTCATGATATCTTTAAAACTTGGTATATAGATGGGAGATTATACTACCATTTAATTTTAGATCCTGCATCTCCGAAAGATGGTATTCAGGAACTAAGGTATGTAGATCCTCAAAAGATTCGTAAGATTAAGGATATTAAAAAAGAAAAGAATGCTAAAGGCATAGAAGTAGTAAAGAGTCAAGAAGAATATTACATATACAACGATAAAGGTATAAGCGACTCTAGTACGAAAGGAATTAAATTAAGTAAGGACTCAGTTGTCTTTTGTCCTTCTGGTAATATAGACCAGAACACTGGTATAGTTTTATCGCATTTACAAAAAGCAGTAAAAGCAGTAAACCAGTTAAAGATGATTGAAGATGCTGTAGTTATATACAGACTTAGTCGTGCTCCCGAAAGAAGAATATTTTATGTTGATGTAGGAAACCTGCCTAAGATAAAAGCAGAACAATATGTCAACGATATTATGAATAAGTATCGAAACAAAGTTGTTTACGATGCTACGACAGGTGAAGTCAGAGATGATAGAAAACACCTGAGCATGATGGAAGATTTTTGGATGCCTAGAAGAGAAGGTGGTCGTGGTACAGAAATCACTACACTTCCTGGAGGGCAAAACTTAGGAGACATTGCTGACATACAATATTTCCAGAGGAAACTTTACCAGTCTTTAAATGTGCCTATGTCAAGATTACAAGGTGAGACTGGATTTACTTTAGGTCGTGCTTCTGAAATTACGAGGGACGAATTAAAGTTTAATAAGTTTATACAAAGAGTTCAAAGAAAGTTCAGTCAGTTTATGATTGATATTCTTAGAGTTCAGTTAATTGCTAAAGGGATAATGACTGACGAGGACTTTAATGAAGCAAGATGCGACATTAGAGTTGACTTCTTAGAAGATAATCACTTTACGGAATTAAAAAATAACGAGTTGCTACAACAACGAGTGGGTATGCTTGGCCAAGTAGAACCATATCTTGGTAAGTTCTATTCGTTAGAGTGGGCAAGAAAAAATATATTAATGCAATCTGAAGAAGAGATGAAAGAGATCGACGACCAGATTGAAGCAGAAAAGGCAGAGCAGGAAGCTGACCAAGAACCAGAAGGTGGCGAAGTGCCAGATATGGATTCTATGCAGACTACTGACGAGCCAGAAGATAATGAAGGAGAAGAATAAATGGGTACTAAAGATTTAATAGATGCTATTCAGTCAGGTGATGCTGAAGGAATAGAAAATACCTTTCAAGGTATAATGTCTGCGAAAGTTGGAGATAAATTAGATACTATGAAAAAAGAAATGGCGTCTAATATGTTTAAGACTCCAGAAGAACAAGATGAGATAGCTGGTGAGCCAGAAGTCGAAGCACAGGCAGAAGAAACTCCAGCTGAGCCAGTAGAGGAACCAGCTGAAGATGGCAAAGAAGTTTAAAGATTTTTACACTGCTTCTTCGGAGGATAGAGAACAACAACTATTAGATAGTATCGAAGTTTCTTTACCAGAAGAAAGGATAGCTGAATGTATCTCACGACATAGTGATGTTGAAATAACAGATAAACTAGTTGAAGAATACATTAATAAAGCATCCTCAACAGATTTTAATATAGATCCTATACTAACTGAAATTAAGTCTGGATCTATAAACGAACTAAGAAATAAACTAGACTATGTACTAAAAGATGGGACACGGATCGCAATTAGCGAGGAAAACCAAATTTTACTAAATAGTTTACTGAAAGGCAATGATGAGATTGTATCTCACATGTCCGAAAACAAACAAAACTTTATGGAAGTTTTAAAAGGAGTGTACTAAATGGCAATTACTAAAACAGTTCTGGCAAAAGACAATCGTAAAGCTATCGTCAGAGTCACTGCTACAGGATCGAACGAAAATGTTACGATCGATATTGACAGTGATTTAAAACTAACTAACGAAACGATTACTTCTTCTGCCCTAAAAGTTGCCATACAGAAAATCGAATACAGCTGTGAAGCTGCAAAAGATATTACTGTCGTACGAAACTCTGTACTCGTAGCTACAGTTGCACCTGGAGCTCCGAAAATAGAAACTTCTATACAAGATGAAGGAGACCAAGATATAGTTGTTACATTTAGTGGCAAAGGTATGATACTTCTTCATTTAAGTAAAATGGGTGGCTTTAATGACCCAGTAGAAACACCAGAGTTTGGTGCTTACGATGACCAGACTGCTGTAGGAAGCTAATATGAAACTAATTAAAGAACATACTGAAACTGTAAACTATCTTATAGAAGAAGATAAAGAAACAGGTAAAAAGAATTACAACATCGAGGGTGTATTCCTCCAAGCTGATATTAAAAACAGGAATGGAAGATTGTACCCTACAGATATTCTTGACAAAGAAGTAAAAAGATATATGAAAGAAAATGTCAAGAAGAATCGTGCGTATGGAGAGTTAGGACACCCTGACTCACCAACTATTAATTTAGATAGAGTATCGCACATGATTAAAGATTTGAAGCTAGAAGATAAAAACTTTATCGGAAAAGCTAAGATAATGGATACACCTTATGGTAAGATTGTTAAATCGTTAATTGACGAAGGAGCAAGTCTGGGTGTATCTTCTAGAGGGATGGGTTCATTGAAAACTACCAAAGACGGAACAAGTGAAGTTCAAAAAGACTTCATGCTTGCCACTGCTGCAGATATAGTTGCAGATCCGTCGGCACCAGATGCTTTTGTACGAGGTGTGATGGAAGGCAAGGAATGGATGTTCGTAGATGGTAAGTTTGTCGAGCAAGATATTGATGCTGTAAAAAGTTCAATAACTAAGGCAACAAGATCTCAACTCGAAGAAGCAAAACTTTTCGCTTTTGCGAAATTTTTACAAGCAATTAAATAACCCATTACTAAAAGGAGACAATAATGTCAAGTATAGAACAAAAAATCGCAGAGCTCCTAGACGAGAGTAAGAAAGCTGAAGAGCAAATCGAAACTCTAGAGGAGTCTGAAGGTTGGAAAAAACCTGCTGGCGAGAAAGCTGAAGAAGAAGCACCTGCTGAAGAAGTAGTAGCTGAAGAAGAAGCACCTGCCGAGGAGGAAGCTCCAGCCGAGGAAGAGGTAGAAGAAATCGAAGAAGGTGAAATGCCACCTGCTTTGAAGAAAGCTATCGAAAAGAAAAAGAAAAAGAATGGCGACGACGACGACGATGATGACGATGACGACGACGATGATGACGATGACAAAGACGAAAAATCTGAAGGCATGATGAAAGCTGGTAAAAAAGCTAAAAAAGGCAAGATGATTAAGTCTGGTTATGGCATGCAGAAAAACGAAGTCGAACATGACGAAGAAGAAGTTGTAGCAGAAGAAGCTGAAGAAGATGAAATCGTTGTAGATGTTTCAGAAGATGTTGAAGCATTATTAAATGGCGAAGAACTTTCTGAAGAGTTCAAACAAAAAGCTACTACTATATTCGAAACTGTAGTCGTATCTCGTGTTAAAAGCGAAGTCGCTAAGTTCAAAAAAGAATTAGAAGAGTCCAATGCTAAGAGCATTGACGAAGCTAAAGAGAGTCTAGTTGAAAAAGTTGATGGATACCTCAGCTATGTAGTTGAGCAGTGGATAAGTGAAAATGAAATCGCTC
>VTLG01015125.1_pt1 | contig 16180 bp, 20 predicted proteins | sample 4694571 | NCBI WGS metagenome assembly VTLG01 (sample SAMN12604809, study PRJNA352737) | marine metagenome | biome: ENVO:00000447; feature: ENVO:00000209|ENVO:00000569|ENVO:01000036; material: ENVO:00002151; isolation source: viral sequences binned using virsorter ...
ATTTTCCAGAATTATAGCCAATTGTAATATTTCTATCACCTGTGGTTATTGCTTCTCCAGCAGAGTAGCCAATAGCAGTATTTTTAGTAGCTGTGGTAGATGCTGTTAAAGCGTTATATCCCACCGCAGTATTGTCAGACCCTGTGGTATTAGCATCAAGGGCTGCTCTACCAATTGCTACGTTGTTAGCACCTGTGGTATTAGCTTCTAAAGCACTTGATCCAACTGCTACATTATAGCTCGCTGTGGTTGTTTCTGCTCCTGAAGAATACCCAACAAAAGTATTTTCTCCTCCTGTGGTAATTGAATGTCCTGCACTAGAACCGATTACAACGCTATCTGAACCTGTAGTCGCTTCATCCATCGCTTGATAACCAATAGCTACGTTTCTTTGTGCAGTAGTTGCAATTAATAAAGCATCAGCACCTATAGCAGTATTGAAACTAGCAGTTGTAACAGCTCCGCCAGCGTTATCGCCAACAAATGTGTTGTCTGAGCCAGTAGTTACTGCATCTCCAGCAGCATAACCCACAGCAGTATTGTCTGTACCAGAACTATTAGCGGTTAAAGCCAATGTTCCCACCGCAGTATTATCTGCTGCTGTGGTTGCTACCAATAAAGCACCTGAACCAATAGCTACGTTATTGCCGCCTGTGGTTAAAGCTCCACCAGCATTATCACCTACTACAGTGTTATCTGAACCAGTAGTGACAGCATCAAGCGATGCTTCACCTATGGCTACGTTATCTGTTCCTGTCGTTAAGGCTGTGCCTAAGTTTCCAGAACCTAGTCCTACGTTACCTGTGCCACCTGTCATATCCAGTACATCAGTAACTGCTGCGCCTGAACCTGCTCCATCTGCCACAACCATCTTAATTCCGCCATTGGGAATAACGACATTGGCACCTGTGCCTTGACTAATGGATACAGCGTAACCAGCAGAGTTCTGAATAATCCATGTTTTATTGACTGTATTGGGTGCAAGCGTAACTGTGTTTAATGCAGTAGTTGAACCTGTTAGCGTTAACGCATAAGCCCTAGCTGCATCAGCAGCACCATCAGCCATAGTGATAGTATGTGTAGTGCCTGTTATTCCTTCAGATCCACTACCCCATGCCTCAGCGATTAACTCCAGATTCGTGTTGGTGGTCGTGCCCCACGTTCCACTGCCATCTCCGGTAGCCATTTCGTTGAGTCTTAAATCATTTACATATGTACTTGCCATTTTTTATTCTCCAGAATACATTTATGCTATATTATTTGTTATCATTCGTAAAGGTATCACGCAGCAATATCCTCCCAATCAGGTGTTTGACTATCGTCTATTGAACTCCAATCAGGTGTTTGTGAATCAGATACTGATGACCAATTAGTTGTTACTCCGGGATCAATTTCTCCCCAAACAGTTACCCCATTTAGCGCAGATGTTCCATAAACACCTGTAAGAGATATATTTGATACACCTGTTACTGTTAGTGAACCTAATCCTGAAGTACTGGCATCTTGCGTAACCGATATAATATTATTAGTGACTAAACTTAGACTTCCTAATGCGCTTGTTCCTGCCAATCCTGTAGGATAGACATTAGCTGCACCAGTTACAGTTTCATCACCTTGAGATATAGTTGATGCTGTTCCACTTACACTCGTGATTGCAACACCATTAGCAATAACAGTACCAATAGCTCCTGTTCCAGCAAGACCTGTCTCAGCGACATTGGCTGCACCACTAGGAGTAATACTTGAAATTGCACTGGTTCCAGCTACACCTGTCTCTGTGACATTAGCTGTTCCCGTTATAGTGAGTGAACTTATTGCACCAGTAGCCGCTACACCTGTCTCTGCAACATTAGCATCACAAGTTACTGTTTCAGTACCTAATGCTGTTGTTCCAGCAAGACCTGTAAGTGTTACTGCGCTAGGCTCATTCCAAGCTCCAGAGCCCCACGTACTACGTCCCCAACCAGATACATAAGCCATTGGCTATTTACGCTATTCTGATTACAGCATTACTCGCATCAGCAGTTGGAAATGAAATAGTAAATGAACCTGCGGTTGAAGTTTTATCTCCACCAAAATCAAAAACAGCAACTGCTGGGTCACCAGAAGCTGAGTCATTAAATATCATACATCCACGAGCTGTTACTGTTGCTGTTCCAAACGTAAGATCTGCAAAATCTGTAAAGGCTGTTGTGCCTGAAGTTGTAGGATCAATTCGCGTAAGACTTGCACCTTTCGCAGTATAGTTTGTTCCACTTACTTCTTGAGAAGTAGAGTAGGCTGTTGTAGATGCTGACATAGTTGCTGAACTGGTATACAGCGCCAGATTGAACGTATTACCCCCTGAGAGTAAAAAATTGTGCTTGGCTTCCATTAATTCTTTTTTGAAACTTGTGCACATAGCTTGCGTTATAGCCATTATAGTCTCCTAATAATATTAGCTAGGTCATTATGACCTTGTTTTTCTAATTGATTGCATATTGTGCAAATATGGTTATTAATTGCTTCTTGCATATAATATACAATGATTTTTCTACACGCATTTTTAAATGCATGTGCTTGTGCCCTTATGGGTGCAGGTGCTTCATCACTAATAGAAATTATCTTATTTGTTGCCATTTCAGAAACTTCTTCTATAGTGTGCCCCCTGTGATGTGTTGTTTTAACTCCAAGATTTCCAACAGTTACATCTGATTTAAGTGAGAACATTAATACACCTTCGGTTCAACAATTAAACCCTCCTTAACCTGATTATCTTTTCTTCCTGCCATTCCTATTGGAATAGCTTGTTGTTTTTCAACTTTAGACCAATTTGTTACTTTTACCTGATCTTCTGGTGTTCGATAACTAACTATTGGGTCTTCAAGTCTATGATACCCGTACATTTTTTCTTGTAAAGGTATGTCAGCATCAAGTAGTCCAGAAGTTACAGCTACTTGAACTATAATTCCGGCATCCATACATTTTGCTAACCAAAATTCACAACATCCGCGCCCTTGTTCCGCAAAATGTAAGTTAGATTTATAAGAGAAATCAGCACCAAACATATTTACACCACCAACTTTATTCCAGCAAGCAAAAGCAATAGCGTAAGCAATAGTGTTGTTAAAGTATCCACAATCTAAATCTGAAACAATATTTTCTATTGGGTATTCTTGAACAGAAGGAACTCTTTTATCTAGTTCACAACTATAAATTGGATAATCTATTGTTGGTAATGCTTCTCTCATCATTTCAGTCATGTTTCCCGCATCGTCTGTATCTAGAAAACGATTCATAGGATCCATAATAAATGCTCTATCAACATTTTTTAAAATACCCACCATAGCATTAATTGCCCAAACTTCATCAAATTTTCTACTATGAACGATCATCTGATGATAATCAAGTTGACTATTTCCCATAGCTATAATTGCTATATTTTTTCCTTTCAATTCAGGTAAAGGTGCTTTAATCATGAAACTGTCTCACGTGGGGCGTCAGTTGTTCCACGGGGATTATCGTATCGATATTCATCTCTAGTTCCTAATCCTTCAAACATATTTTTCAACCCTCCTATCGCCGCAATAAATCTACCTTCGAATGCTTGAATTTCTTCAGGAGCTAATTTTAAAAAAGTTCCGGCTTCTACTAAACTTCCATAAAGTAATGCATCGGGAGCATTAGTTCCAAGCCAACTGGTTCCGTCAGAAGAAGCAGTAATAGATTCAGGTCTATATACATAATGTAATTCAAAAGTAAATCCTGTGTTAGGGGTCGGAGCTAAAATAAAAGTATTGTCATCAAATATCCCATAATACTTAGGTTCTCCTGTTGTAGCAGCTGCAGGGGTATAATCTCGTATAAAAGAAACATGTTTCAATAATAAATAATTATAGTTACTGTCACCGTCAATAACTGCTAAACTCAAAGGGGTTAAAAAATCAGAAGGAGTTGCTAAATAGGTGTTTCCTGAAGTTCCAGCTCCTGTAACGTTTTTACGAAAAACAGGAATCTGTATAGTTTTTAAGATTCTCTCTTCAGTTTCTTTAATAAATACGCTTAAATTATTAGTAAAAGTTGTTTCAGAACTTTCTACATAGTCTCCAATAGCTGTTTTTAATGTTGTAAATGTCCATGCCATTAGCTTGTACTCACTGTTACGCTACTTATTTCACCAGTTCCTTCTTCCCCTTCAAATTTACTACCAATAGGATCATCCGTAAAGGTCATGGTATTAGTTCCTGTTACATCAATCACTGCAGAAGAAGGATTCGTAGTAGTTACCCTACCTAATTGTGATCTTGGTAAACTAACTTCAGGTCTGGGCTCGTAAAGTGCTTCAGGATCAGAAATATTTTTAGCCGGAGTTAATTGAGGCTGTTTAGACTCATAACATTCAAGACAAACTTTTAATCCATTCCACTCTTTTTTCATTTCTAAATATTCACATTGCCAACCACAACGATCACAAATTCCTAAAGCATATTTTCCACTTGCATAAGCCATTACATAGTAATCCTTGGAACTAATTGTACGATTGCTCGATCTGTGTCTTCACTTGCTGCCCTATTAAATAATTCTTCATATTCAAATTTTAACATTTCAGCTTTTGCTGGATTTTTCTTTAAAGCTATTTGATATGCTAGTCCAGCAGTCATAGAAGGAATAAACCGACTAGGAACTTCTTGATCTTGAGCAGAAGCTGTTACATCATCTATTCTTTGCATCCTATAACTTACAAATTTATAAGTAGTTACGCTATCTGGAGTAGGATATAGATAAAGAACAGGCGTTTCTTGTCTATCAATAAAGAATTGAGAAGGTCTCGCTGTTGTTGTTTTATCTGGGATATTTAGGTAACTTAATCTATTAATTCTAGTAATAGAAATATCTGTATAAGTAGTACTGGTAGTACTATCATAAACACGAATAATTGCTTCTAATACGTCTAGATCATATGAATTCAGCGTATAAGATGCAGTTCCAGAAGTTAAAGATAGGATAACCTGTTCCACTGTCCAGAGGTTGATGCCACGATTAGCCCAATCAGCAAACATAATATTTAATGATCTTCTTGCTGTCGCTGCGTCGTACCCTGTCCTTAATTCTAGACCTGCAAGCTCATACGCTTCTTCAATTACGTCTCCAGTATCAAGACTGAATGTCTTTGTGCCCGAAGTAGCCACTATTTATGATCCGGGAGCTTCGTAATACTTTAAGAATTCACACCAAACTGTGTATTCATTCCCCGCGTCAGAGGTAGAAGGTATTACTAAAAGTACATCCCCTGAATATCCTGAAGCTGCTGTATTTCTTAATCCACCAATCTCACTAAAATCAAAAGAATTATCGTAAGATAATGTCAAAAAAGTTACATCTGTAGTTGCATCCCAATCTAGGGAGGCAGGTGCATCAGGAGATCCACTTACAGTGTACCAAATCTTATTTAAAGAAACATGAGCACATGATCCACCAGTTAACGTAGATGTATTTAAAGCTGAAACATCAACTAAGGTTGTACTACTAGCACTTCCGTCAGAATAAATCGAACAATAAACAATTAACTTTTTCTCACCATCAAGTTGATTAGTAGGACCTGTGACTGAATTAGCCATAGTTTATCTCCTATTCGTAAATTAATCTGCTAATTGCTTGGTGATGTACATCTAAGGCTTCTGCTGCTCCATCCCCTGCTTCAATGCCAATATATGGAATAAGATTGATATCATCGGTCAAAGCTGCCGTAGGAGTCGTTCCCTTAGTTACTGCTGTACCACCAGTACTACCAGAAGTTGTTGTTACATTATACTGAATACCATTAACAAAAATAGACGCTTTTCTATTAGAATCTATGGTTATTTTAAGTCTATATAATGTATTAGCTGCAACGGTAATAGGTAAAGCACTAATATAATCAGTACCTCCTATACTGTGAACAAAATGAAGCAATGTATAATCTGTGAATGCTTCTGAGTTTGTTGCATCGGTTTGGAATTTGAAAAATGCTTGATTAGCATCTGTTGCAATTAATTGATCATTGGTTAATTTAAGACCTGCCCAAAGTTTTTGGTTATCAATTGCATTAGTTGAAATTGCGCATTCCCATTCCACCTGATTTTCCGTTCCCCAGTTCACCTTAGTCCAAGCTGTTTGATTAGTGTCTAAATGAGGAAGAATAATCGACTGATCTTGATCTGCACCAGCAGTGGTTATTGTAAGACCTGCTCTATCTGAATCAAAAGTTACTAAAGCAGTGGTCATGTTAGTGCCCAATACTTCAAAATCTAGATTATATGCAACAGCGATTGCTGCATTGAGTGCTGGTTTTTGATTCCAAGATTCGTTTAAATAATAACGACGAGTATCTCGGGTAGAAATTGAGGTACTTGAATTATCAGAAACCTCTCCTGTTGTTGCGTTCTCACTTATTACCTTAAAACCATTTTTGGACCTGACTGGTCCGCTAAAAGTTGAATTTGCCATAATTAAGTCTCCTTAATAATCCTGTCGTCTTGGCTTGTCTGCTAGGGCAGTCGACAAGTTAATTATAATATCCCTAGTTTCCTGCTCCATTCTAGCTCATACATCAAGAAAAGAAAAGGGGACCGAAGTCCCCTTATCAATTATTCACATAATTATGTAAATAAATTACGCTCCCGGTGAGCCAAAAATGCCTCTCCAGTCACTCCAACCGAAGCTGTATCGTTCACGAGCTTTGTATCTAACATTTCCGGTTTCAAAATCACCTTCCATATTTGTAGATACCGCTGTGCGAACAAAATGCTTCAGTCCGTTTGGTGCATCTGTCTTAAGGAACCAAGCATCAGTATCTGTTAGATAATGATTTACTGCATATCCGCCTGAGACCATTCCCATATTTCGGATAGCATTAATGTCATTGTCTGAAGTACCGACACGTCCTGGAGTTTCCATAAGTCTGTCAGCTACGAACTGCAGCGCAGGCGGAATAATCATCCTTTGAGCCTGTGCATTGATCTTTAGATTCCTTTCATCTTTAAAACCAGCAATATCGATCAGTGCTTGTTCCAATGAAGTTTCATTAAGATCTGAAGCTGTAGATAACTCATTCCTCATGTCCACATTAGCTACTGTGGGGTGATCGGTAGTCATAAGAGCCTTACCATCACCTCCCACGTACGACGAACTAAAGCCATTGTTCAAGACATTAGCTGCCTTGACCTGTTTGCTTTGTTGCATTGAACGTGCCAGTGCTCTTGTATATCTAGAAGAAAGTGTATCGTAGAGGTTATCTTCGATTGCTTCTTCTGTCAATGCAAAAGCCATTGCTATTGTTTCATGAGTATAACGAGCTGTCCAAGATTCTTGTGCAGTATCGTAAACTACGGCAGCACCTTCTCCTTTAACAGGAGCTTCCCCAAAGCCACTCAACATTACTTCTTCCTCGAATGCTCTTTCAGAACTTTCGGTGTCGAAGATGTCTTCGTGCTCATTATTGTAACGTTCGTACTCTAATCCAAAAAGAGCATGAAGTCCGGGGACAAGTTCTTTAACGAGCTGCGCTCTATTTATCGCCATGTCATATCTCCTCTAGGTTAAACTGCGAATGTACTGGTCGGGAAGGTAAAGTAAGCTCTAGCATAAGCCCCTATTGCGTTGCTTGGTGCTAGATTAAACCCTACACATAATGCCACACCACTTGAAGTAGTCGCTGTAGCTCCTTCTTTTGACCTACCAGTAGTTGAACTACCAGCAGTTGTAGAAAGAGTATATTTTGAGCCAATAAAACTTACTGCAGGAGTTCCTGCGGTAAATTGAGCTTCGAAAACGATGCCCGGATCACTATATACCAAAGCCTCAGCGTCAGCACTACCTTGAGTAGCTGTGTCTGCCGTCCATACTTTAGAAAACGTAGGGGTTCCATCAGATGCATTATAATATACCCCGTAAAAAACACCTATAGGAGTACTAGTCGCGCCTGCTTGGTTAATATAACCGCTTGCCAAAGTAACTACGTCACCGCTATAAATAGCTGTATCATAGGCACTTGCGATTCTCATTCTTGCAGGACGAATAACACCACCATACATGTGATACGCAGGGGTAAAACCATCAGGTTTATCTGTATTAGCCATTGATCTTCTCCTTTGTCTATTACAATGTTATTATTAATCTTCGGAATTATTCCTACTACCAAATGCGACTTTAGATGACCTGTTGATGTCTCCACCTCTTAAAGGCATCTTAGAGTCGCTTTCCCGCATATAATTCTGATCAACACCTTCCAGTTGCGTTTTAGTCTCATTACTATAATAAGCATTGCGCTCCTCGACGGTTTCAACCGGAACTTTAGCGAGAATTAAACCTCCAACCCCTATGACTCCAACATTTGATCCACTATCAATAGTGGGAGCTTCAAAATCAGGATAATCTTCTGCTCTCACAGGTTCATATCCTTCACGAATACGTTTAGACATATTCGATTTATCATCTTGCCCTCTAGTAGCTTCACGAATCCACCTGAATTTATATCCGGGTGGTGGTGTGGGTGCGTCTAACATCGACGGGGGTTTCCAAGGCGTTCTGCGAGTTTGAGAGACTCGTGTCTCGGCAGACCGTGAGTTTCGATCCGGTGTGACTATTGTTTCTTCTGTCATTTTATACTCCATCAATATGCTTTGCATATTCTTCAAGTGGAACATTAAGTCTCTTAGCTATTGCTACTTGACTCGGTGTCAACTTTATCTTGCGTGCCGCTCTTTTACCACTAGCCCCTCGACTAGAAGCAGCAACCTGTTGCACGGGTGTAGATTGCTCTTTTGAAAACTTTTGTGGAAAATATTCTTGCATACGTTTATCTACCTCAGTGTAATAAGAGTCTAAAGTAGGATCAACCCCTTCTTCAACTAACTCTTTATGTATACCAAAAGCTGCAAACGTCATAGCTTGATCATCTCCAAACCATTTATTCCTAGCCGCCCATTCCTCAGCCTTTGGATCAGGTCCTTTATCCCAATTACTTGGGTCAGGTCCAGCAGGTCTAGAAGCCTCTTGAGACTGTCTCTGTTCTCTGATCTGTTGCTGTGCAGATAATCTTCTAAGATTTTCTGCTTCTGCACTTGCCCTAGAAAGTTTTTCTGTTGCATTAACAACAGCATCTCCATCTCCTGATTCTTGAGCGTCTTTTAAAATAATTTTAGCTCGTTCAATATCGGATTGTACCCTGTTATCGTACTCTTTGAAAAGGGAAGAATCCGAATTTTTTAATTTTTCTTTTAAATGCGTATTATTTTGATTAATATTTTGAGCATAATTAACGGCTTCATCACGCTGTCTTTCTGCCTCTCGCATCTTATAAGTTAATTTATCAATACGTTTTTGTACTGATTCACTTATTTCATCTAATTCATCCTTCTTAACTTCTTTTATAGACGCAGTTTCAACAACTTCTCCTTTGATTGAATCATCTACATCGGCTGCTCTTATATCTACTTCCCCTTCAGGAAGTTCTAGTTCTATTTTTTCAGCTTCTTGTTGCATGGGGTTCTCCATGAGTGGTTATGATAAAATTGCTTCTGGGTCATCTATAGTTGCCAAAATTTCGTCATCATTTAAAAGACGCATATCTCCGCCTTCTATATTAAAACGCGCTCCAGCATATCTACCAAAAATAACCCAATCACCTTTCTTACACCAAGCACCTTCTGGAAATTTATTTATATCTCCATAAGCATCTGGTCCCATTTCGACAACATAACCAACAACAGTTGCAATTCTTTCTTTGTCGAGTGTTGTTTGAGCTATGTGTATACCACCTCTAGTTACTTCAGGCAGTGTGAAAGGTAATATTAAGATACGATACCCCGTAGGACGTGGTAACTTATCTGCATGAGAGTCTAAATTTTCTGGGGTAATAGTAGCTCGTTCTTTCTCTATTTGAGTTTTACCAAGTTTTCCATTACTTCCAAAATTATCTACTCTATCTGGAACAGTATTAGTCATTTGCATCCTCCATATTAGAATGTAAAGTTTGAATTTCCTGTTCAACGAAAGTCAAACCTGCTATCTCACCAACTACTCTTTGGTATTGTGAAAAACCTTCAATACTTCCAGCAGCTAATGTTTGCGAGAGAGCTTCTTTCCTCTCTCGAATTTTACGGAGTAAATGCTCCGTTGCTACGATATAGTCCATTATTTAATTGATCTATACCAAAGAAGTCCTTTTGTTTGTCCATAAGCAGCTTTTACTTTTGCCTTTTCTGGTTTATCTAGGCAATATCCTGCTTCAATAGATTTTGTTTTTGTAGTGTCTTTCACACTAGGAAAACTAGGATCAGCCTTTGCTTTCTTAGGTGAAGGAGACGGATATTTTTTTAACTTATCGTAATACTCACGCATTATCTTTTTCTCCTATTCTGTAATCTTTTCTTTTTATAACCTGAAGCATATATAGCTTTAGCCTGTTTTGCTGCTCCACTTTTCTTCTTATAAACCTTCCCTGATTTTCCCCACTTATAACCGCCCTTTACTTTCCTAATAGGCATTAATCTTTTTCTCGTGTTTCTTTAACAACTTTAACTAATTCCGTGTAATTCTTTTCTGCATCAGTTTTTGATTTTTGTTCTAATTCTTGTAACTCTATAGCTGCCTTCGTATCTTCTTTTCTTGCATCAGCTTCTATTTTTTCACGTTTAACTTGTGCGTCTAATTCTGCTTTAGCCATTGCAACTTCTTTATCTCTCACATCATCTTGTTCTTTTTGACTCAACTGTTCTTTTTCAAGTTGTAATTGAGCTTCAAACATCTCACGTTGTGGATCAGGAGTAGCCATTGCATTTGCTAATGCTTGTTCTTGTCCGGTTATTGTTGCTGTTGCCTGTGCTGCCGCAATTGCTATCTGACTTTCTACTTCAGGCGGTATTGGTTGTCCCGGAGGTGGTAACTGTATTCCTTGTTGTGATAAAATAGTTTCAATTTCAACCCGATATTTCAAAGCATTATGTTGTTGTATATGAGCTTGTAAGGCGGCAACCGCTTCTGGATTTTGCGCTGTTTTCGGATTTTGTAAGAATGATGTATGAGTAGCTACATGAGCATCATGATTTTGTTGTGGAAAGGCTTGTAAAGGAGTTTGCATTAACGAATCCATGTTTTCCAAAACAGGGTCTTTAGGCACTGCTTCCTCTTCTGGTGGCAATACCGAATCTATATCCTTTATATTTAAAGCTATGTACATTTTACGGTAGGCTTCCCTTAAATCGTGTAATTCAGGAGCTGCTTGCGCCATTTGTAACTGAGTCTGCGCTAAAGTAATTCTTTGCGTCATACTGAAGATATTAGGGTCACTAACTGGAATTACATCTACACTACTATCAAAATCTTCCTTAAATACGTTTTCAGACGCTCCTTGTACCTGATATGGGTATTCAGGCGGTAAAAACTCGCCAAAAACCCTTTTTAGGATTTTAAACTCAGTTTTTTGTGCATAATGTAGCCGTTTATGGATAGCAGACATAATTCTTTGCCCTTTTTCCATTAATGCCACCGTAGTACCAACAGGAGCTTCAGAATTACCATCTCCCGTTGGATCCTCTACTGTTGCCGCAAAACGCTTACCAGAATCAACTAAAGCCCCTAATAAAGTGGTCAAAGTTGCACTTGGCTCCTTATAAGGCAAAGGTAGAAATGCATCCTGTAATCTTCCTCCGGGAGCATCAACATCACGCCATTCTCCGGGCTGTATGGGATCACTATTACGTTGAATGTTCAATCCACGAGATTTAAATCCTGCAGGAAGGTTAGAAAGGGTTCCTGCATCAATTAATTGACGTAAAAGTGCCGTAACTGACTTAGTTAAGCCTCCCATCATGTGAATTAAGCCAAAACCATAGAATCCTAGCCCCGGAAGGAACTTATAATGCACAAAATACTCAATTTTCTTCCGCATGGGGTCATTTTCGTCATAATTTGGGCGTATTGCCAAAATTTCATTGTTATCCTTGCAAATAGTGACGATATACGGTAATCCTAGTCCTGTTTCTTCACCATTTTCATCAGTATCTTGATAACCTTCTAGGTCTAAATCAACATGTATCTCCAATAACGTGAATTCTTCGTCATTTATGGTTCTAGTTAAGCCTTGAAGTTCGTCAATTTTGTCATCAACATCAGTTTTATCAACACTTGTTCCGGGAGAACTCATTTCTACGTCTTTATAGAAACCAGAAAGCTGTAATTTCCGCAATTCATTCTCATTCATGTGAATAACGTGCGTAATTCGCGGTGCTGTCAATAAATCAACCGTATAATATGGCACTACTAGGTGTTCTGACTTCACAAAACGTGCAACAGCTCGCCCTACGGCGGGATCATAGTAAATTTTCTTAAAAGTGGAGCCTGATAACGGTAAATAAAACAAAAGTTGGTCCATTTCTGGATCATATTCTTCCATTTTATAGGTAATTTGGTAATTCATGAAGTTTTTGACGCGATTTGCCTTTTCTAACTTGGCATCGTCAGTTATTCCCAAAACTTCGGTATCTACTGGACCTCCTGCGGGCAATAATTCCTTGTAGGCTTGCGCTTGAAACTGAGTTACGGCTTCTGCAAGTATCGGATGATGCACTCCTGATGCTCCTACAAAAGGTTGAGTCCTAGATTCGGAGTTAATACCTAATAAATCCAAACCTTCAATATAAGTCTGAAACCAATCATCCCTAGATTCCAGATCCTCTTCATAAGAAGACACCAATTCTGAAGCTATGGTATTTAATTCGCGGTCATCTATGGCTTCTGCCAGATTCTCCCCAAATTTTGTTGAAGTTTGTTCGGTTAATTCACTACCCCGGATAATAGACCCATCAGGTTGCAGAAAAAGTTCAGTTTCTTCTTCAGCTTCTGGCATTATTTCTAATTCAATTTCTTCCTGAGCATTAGGAACTAATGATAAAGGTTGTTTTTCAATTGCCATAGTTGAACATCATAGTATTAATTTCATTAATAATAAACCCTTTGAGGAGTATAGTGTATTTCTTCTTCAAAATAATCACTGGTTAATTGTAAAAATCCTCCTTCCCTGAATCTTGCCAATGCTAAAGTTGTTGCGTCCACCAAGTCGTCATTTTCTCCGTTGGGAAAATCCGTAACTTCTTCCATCAGCTCTTCTCCCCAACGATTTTCTGGTATCCAGACCCTTCCATCTTGAAAAATAGGCGAAACAGAATTTAATCTTGCTATTTTATCCTGCCCTTTTCCGGGAGAAAATGTATTTACAGGAATACCAACTCTGCGTAATTCCTGCACCAACGGAATCCCTGACGCTTTGGCTTCGATAATGACCGTATCGGGTTTCCAATACTCAAATAAGCGCAACGCTTCATTTTTAAGTTCCGGAAAATCAAACCTTTCCTTGATACAATCAATCAAAATTAAATGTGCTTCCCCACCTGCATATAAATCTTCCTTGATTTTACCTTCAGGGTAAAAAACACCCCACGTGGTTATCGCGGTATAGTCTGCCCTTTCACTTTTCAGGAACGCGGTATCGTAACTTTGAATGATATAATCACATTTAGGGGGCTTTTCTTCCTCCCAAGTCTTGAACCATTTTTTGGGGATGATGGAAATTCCTTCACCTGTCGGTCTTTGCATATATTGAGACGCCCATTTGGAAGGGCTGACTGATGCTTTTATACTTTCCAATTCCTCCAATTTCCAAAAATTTTCCCAAAGTGGCTTACCTGACGGTAAAATAGCAGGAAATTCAATGACTTCCCATTGATCTGCTACTTGATCTTGTGCCATTCTTTTAATTAAACGTCCTGTCAAATCTTTTTTGGACCAACGGGTCATCACAATAACGATGGCTCCTCCGGGTTGTAACCGTTGGCGTGGTCCTGTCATGAACCATTCGTATGCTTCTTCCATCGATCTATCGGACATCGCGTCTTGTTCCGAATGGGGATCGTCAATAATGAACAAATCCGCACCCCGTCCAGCCAATGCACCACCTGTACCTGAGGCATAGTATTCGCCACCTCTATTGGTCAACCATTTACCCGCACTACGGCTATCGGCTTTTAGCTCAGTATCAGGAAACAGGGAGGAATAATCCTCACGGTCAATTAAATCCCGTACTTTACGCCCAAAGTTAATGGCTAAGTCAGCGGTATGTGTGGCTTCTATAATTTTTAACTTGGGATTTTTGCCCAATAGGTAAGCAGGGAATAAATGTGAAGCAAATTCTGACTTGGTGTGACGTGGCGGCATATTGATGATCAACCGCTTTAATTTACCCTCGGCTATCTTATCAAAGGCTGCTGCCATTTTATAGTGGTGATCCCCTTCTATAAAATCAGACCAAATCACTTTTACAAACTGCATGAAGGTACTGGTGGATTTTTCCTGAAATTCACGCTTACTTAGTTCTTCCAAAAGAACCGTGAATTCTTTGGCTTCGGCTTTACCTAAATGGGTTAAATCAATTTTGCGTAATTCAGCAAGCCTATCAGAGGTGATCGACATTATTAATCAGGAGTGACTATATCTACAATAGTGCGTAACAGATCATCTGTTAGTGATTTTTCATCACTTCCTTGACTAACTTTCTTAGCAGCTATTCCACGTTTATCATAGGGAGAGAGAAGTTCACCTGTTCCAGCTTTCCTAGATGCTTCGTTAGCGTTAAGCCGATCGCTAATAGCACGAAAATCTTCTTGACCTTTACTTATTCGAGGATCATTCTTTTCATAGAGAGGTAATTCACGTTGTTGAGGTTTCTTTTTAAATGATTTAAAACGTTTTAAAATTTCATCTATTATTTTTGCACCTTTAATCGGAGGCACAGCCATTAATGCAACATCTGTAGCATCCTGTGGAAGGAGAATACTAGCTATCCCTTTTGTTATAGGACCCCAAAGTGCTGGATCATAATCATATGATTTTTCGGCTTCGTATATGGAACCACCGTTGGCTTTTTTCTGACTGTAATATTCATCCATAAGCGCTTGTTCATCGTGTTCAGGTATATTTTGTGGTCCAAATTTAGATAACCAAGCAGTACCCGCTAATCCCATTCCACCTTTTCCTAAACGACCTATTTGTTTTTCAAATTCTGCGGCAACTTTGGCAGGATTCTTAAAGAATCCTTGTTCAATTAAGTTTGCAAAGGTAACTTTGTCAGGATTCCTATTTTTCAATATATTTTCTTTGACATACCGTGATATATTTTTTTGAGTTTGTAAAGTATTTGCTACCTTCTGAGCTCTAATAAAGGGAACTCCAAGCGTCATTAAACCTAAAGCACCAATAGCTACATCAGATGATTTTCCAGTTCCCTTATAGTATTCATCCATGAAGGCTTGTTCATCATGAGGAGGAGTGGCTTTGGAAGCTAAAGTCCTGATACCGTTTTTTACATCAAGTTCAGTCACGTTCTAAAATCTCATATAATTTCTCGTATAATGTTTTTTCTTTTTTCTTTTTAGGTCTTAAGAGTCCACGATTCCAGAAAAAGAAGGAACCCGGAATGTCTTTCCATCCTGTTAATTCTAATTCATCTCTGCCTACAGATAAAGCTCGAGAATTAGCTCGCTCTATTAATCGGTTTTTTTCTTTATCCTCATCAAATTCTGGTATATCAGGTATAGGAATATTTTTTTCTTTTAATTCATCTAGTATACGTTGGCGCATTCCTTTTCTTGCTTGAACTTCTAAATTAATTAATGTGAGTGCGTTTGCGTTTACCGTCTTTTTTAAATCATCTGAAGCTTCCTCTTTAGTTGGATACTTCCACCCAATTCCTCCACTAGCAGACTCGTCTTTAGTTAATTTTTTATTTTCAACTTGCCATGAGCTTATCACCCTTTGCCAATCTTCAGGAGTTCTGGCTCTCCAAGCATCAAAAATAAGATTCCACCTTTCTTCTGGAAACTGCGATGCAGTAGTAATATCATTTGGAATATCACTCCAATCTTCATCACGCTCCATGGCTTCTTGTTCTAATTTGTCAAATGCACGGTGTCTAAATTCATGTGCCCATGTTGAATCAGCTGTAGGGGTTATATCTGATGCAAGACCATAAGCAGTATCTGGTGTCATTTCTACCCCAGCACTTTTAAACAGTTCACCATAACGCTTTTCTCGCCCCTCTCGTCCTCTTTCCCAATTACCTTCGGCTGATTCAGGTGGGATATACAACCCCCTTATACCATACGTCCAC
>VTLG01000245.1_pt1 | contig 16178 bp, 33 predicted proteins | sample 4694571 | NCBI WGS metagenome assembly VTLG01 (sample SAMN12604809, study PRJNA352737) | marine metagenome | biome: ENVO:00000447; feature: ENVO:00000209|ENVO:00000569|ENVO:01000036; material: ENVO:00002151; isolation source: viral sequences binned using virsorter ...
TCTGGATTTTGTTTTAACTTTTTAATTACCCACTTGTATGACCACGCACTTAATTGAATTTGATTTTGAAACCAGTAATGAGTTTGTTCCGGCATCATTTCAAATAAATTTTTTTCATTAATCTTTTTTTTCTCTGGTCCTTCGACTAATGATTGCAGCCATTCAACAAGAATACTTCTAGCTTTCTTTCGTATCTTTTTTATTTTCTTTCTATTCATAATCAACACATTTAATTGGGTCTTTAACCTTTTCGCAATAAAATTTTCTTGCTCTTTCCTTTAAAGAATCTTTCTTTTTATTTTTATTATTTAATATTTTCTTTTTCTTCTCTGGGTTTTTATCTTCTGTCGTAATTATATCCACAACTTTTACAGTTTCTTTAGCAACAAAATATGTACAACCCATACAAGTAGAAAGTAATATTAATATTAATAATAACATAACAAAAAATTTATACATCTATTTTTATCTCTTCAACTTTTGGTTCTTTAACAACTTTAGTTAAATATACATCACTCCTAGCATACTTAAATAATCGTAAACCCTTACCTTCATTTGTATCAGAATGACATTCAACTTTATGATTACAATAAAAACAACCTTTAGCTATTTGCATATTACCACCTTTCTCATGTGGTATAGGTTCATAACATTTTGCAGGTGGTTCTTTTGATTCTAGTTTTTCTTTAACATCTTTAATTAAAACTGAAACATTTGGTTTCATTAAATCATCTGGTCTAAACAAAGCTAACTGTCCTGTTGCTTTATTAAGAGCAAGGAAGCCACCTTTATTTGTTGGTTCATTTTCTTCATAACCAGATAGTTGTGCCACATAACCAAACGGGTCATCCTCATATAACGAACCATCTTGAAATTTTTTAAAGCTATGTGATGAAGCAGTCTTAACATCAACAACTTCTCCATCAATTTTACTATCCATATGTCCTACAATTCCATCCACAGTAACTTTCTTTTGTTGGTCAGTTACTTCATGCCCTGCTAATTCTGCAAGAAATAAAATAAGATGTTCCATAAAATGTCCGGTTAAAAATTTTAATTGTAATGCAGGGTCTGGTGTAGTTTTCTTGAATGGTCTATTCTTATCATACCATAATTGTCTTGCCGGTCTTCCAAGTATAGACATTCGTAAAACTTTTTTATCTGCTTTAGTAGGATTTGTAAAATCCATTACGACTTCTTTTATATTATTTAAAAATTTAGATAGCTGTTCTTCACTAACATTAACTTTCTTTTTATAAGTAAGATTAACAAGTAACTTATTTATATCTGGAATTAATGTATCTAAACTTTTAGTGTGTTTCTTTCCAGTTGTTTCCAATTTTATATTCTCCTGTTAGTGAACAACGAAGACCTAACTGGTCTCCTGCATTCACGATTGATTGTACTGCTAGTTTACCAAAACTATCAGCTTGGTTTTCCTTAACTTGATATTGAAATTCATCATGCACATTAGCAACTGGTATAGCTGTAAGACTATGTTGTTGTATATATTCTTCTAATAAAACAAGAGCTTTCTTCATAGCTATAGCACCACCACCTTGAACTAAAGTGTTAAGGGCGGAATGCCTTTGTCTGATGATGAGCTTTCTTTGGTCGAGTCCTTTGAGGAAACCCTTTCGAGTAGCGATGTCCACTCTTTCTCGTAATCTTGCAAGACTTGGGAGACGCTTAAGAAATCTTTCTTTAATCTGTCTTCCATAACTCTCAGACCTTCCGCAGATAGTTCCGAGTTTTTTGTTACCTGCCCCATAAATGAACGCATAGATAAATGTCTTTGCAATATCTCTGCTTTCCAACCCTGCAAGAGTTTGATTTGTAGTGTGTATATCTCCATTAATGACTTCATTTATATATTCCTTATCGTTCATATAGTGGGATAATATTCGTAATTCAAGTCCACTTGCGTCAATCCCCACTAATTTATATCCGCTTGGTACTACCCATAATTCCCTACATTCCTTACCATAAGGAGAGTACACGGCAGGGATTTGAGCCATATTGGGCGATGAATGACTCATTCTCGAGGTTATAGCCCCATTGGTTACAACTTTTCCATGCACTCTCCCATCATCTTTTACTGCTTCAATCCATGACTCTATCATAGCCACTCGTTTCTGTAGTAAAAGAAACTCGTTAATCAATTCAGCTTCTGGAATATCTTTTATCTCTGATAAAACTTTCTCATCAACTATTGCTTGTCCATGTTCAGTAAACTTTTGAGGTTTCCAACCAAGATTAATTAATCGTTGTCCTATTTGTTGTCTTGAACCAAGATTAAATTCTTGATATGAAACTTTAGTAAATGGTACTCCTTTCTTATAACCCCTTGCTTTATTGTTTACCTTTGGTGTAAAAGTTTCTTCAATCTTTATTGGTTTAAATGTTTCTCTAACTTTAGTTTGAACTTCAGCTATCTTATCTTGTAATCTTGCAAGAAAAATATGTGCCTTTACATTATCAATAAGAAATCCATTTGATACTTGTTGTTCAATTATCCTAGCTACATCATGTTCAAGTTGAATAGACTCTTCAGAAAATCCTCTGCTCTGTCTCATTAATAAATTGTAAACTTGTATTAATAATTTAACATCACGAATACAATACCTTAACATTTCTGGACTGAACTTTGTAAAGTCATTGAAGTCAAGTTTACGATACCCAAACTTTTTTCCAAATGCTTCTAACTTATGTCCTCCTTCTCTTACTGGATTAAATAATCTTGATAAGATTAATGTATCAGTAACCTTTCCAAGTTTAAATAAATCAACACCTAATACTTTTTTAAGTACAGGTCCATCAAATCCTATGAGGTTGTGTCCAATAAACTCCGAATAATTACTCGCATCAATCTTAAATTGATGAAGATTATCCGGAGTATAATGTACAGTATTGCCCTTATCACAAATAGTAACCACGCACCATATCGTATTAGGTAATTGACCTTTAATAATTTCGGTAGTCTCAATATCCAAGAATAATTTTCCCATTTAATCGCCCCTTTAAAATTTATCGTCTGCATTATCATTATCTGTAGGTTTTTCTGTTTCATGTAATCTTCCAGTATCCTTGTCATAAAATAAATAAGTTGCAGGTCCAGTCATACCTACAAATCTATTCTTTAATACTCTTAAGGATGTTGTATTACGAACAACCTCATTGTCATTCTGTGCGTCTCTCTCTAATCCGATAACCATATCAGATAGTTGAGCAATAGAACCACTACCTCTTAGTTGAGATAGGGATGTAACTGCTCCCTCTTCATGTCCTTTTCCATCCGGTCTTTTAAGATGAGAGACAATAAGCAAAGCCATATCTGTTTCTTGTACAAGTGTACGAAGCTTTGTCATAATTTCATCCAGTCCTTTTCTTTCATCCCCATATTCTTGGGATGATACAACCATACTAATATGGTCAAGAACAATAAACTTACACTCTAAAGCTTTTGCCATATATCTAACCCTTGATATAATATTATCTACAGAATTAGAACCAAAGTGATTATAGAAATAAAATCTACCAGAGCCAATAGTCTTGTTAAAGTATTCTATCTTATCATCTTTACTTAATGATATGTCTGGTCTTCTAAGTGGTAAGTTTGCTTCAACACCCATAATATCAAGTGCTGTTATCTTTGGACTTTCCTCAAGCATAATCATACCTATGTTTTGTTCAGTAGTTTTATAGATATGATAAACTAATTCTTTTAATACAGAAGTCTTACCTAATCCTGTACCTGCTGTAAAGGTTACTAACTCTCCACTACGAATCCCATAAGTTAATTCATCTAAACCTTTCCAACCATAGTCTGTTCGTGATTTAACAACAGGTTCTAATACTTCATCAAGTAATGTAGAACCTTTTATAATTCCATCTGGTGCATGAACAGGTGCGTTCCACCAACACTTCATATATTCTTCAGACTTTCTAGCACGAAGCATATCATTTGCGTCTTTGAAATTCTCTGGTAACTTAACTATCTTTGCCTTTGCAGGACCAAATAATTCTGCTACCTTTTTACTTTTCTCTCTACCTATCTCATCATTATCAAAGTTAATAACTATATTCTCAAACTTATCAAGCCATGTATAACTTTTCTTAATGTCTTTAATAGCAGACGCAACACCATTCTTAATACTAACAACAGGATATTTTGAACCGAGCATTTGATACACACTCATAGCGTCAATCTCTCCCTCAGTTATGGTCACATACTTACCCCCATTAAATAATTGTTGTCCGAATAATCCAGAATTACTTGTTGAACCATTAACAGAAAATTGTTTATCTTTTACAAATCTATTCTTATATCCTATGATAGTTCCTTGTTCATCATAGTATGGATAGATATGTTTTGATATTAAACCTTGACCATTATAAGAAACTTTAACTCCATATTTCTTTACAGTCGATTCGTTTATTCCTCTATCTTTTATTGGATAGAAACCTCCAGATAAATTAGAAGAATAACTACTTAAAATATTATTTGGTAACTCTTTTACTAACTCCATATTGTCGCCCTTCTCTTTGATTAATTGTATGTCCTCGTTGTCCGGTGGGAAGTAGTTTTCACAAGCAAAACAATAACTACTACCATCTTCGTTAATGCTTCTTGCGTCACTACTCCCACATTTATCACAAGGTACATGGTATTCTACAAAATTTGATTTGTCATCCATGTTCGCCCTCTCTATAGATTAAAAGTCTTCCCCATTTTCTTTGTCAGATGTAAAGCCTTCTGCTACATCAAAGTCCTCGCCATAAGGAACTAAATCAAGAACTTGTACTGCTTGTAGGTCTAAGCTTTTACCACTCTTACCTGCAAATGTCCACTCAAATTCTTTGTAAAGAACTTTGATTTGTGAACCATTACCTACCAATACATCAATAGGATTTTTCTTTGCGTCAACAAGTCTTGGTATCGGATTTTTTGTTCCGTCATTTCTTGCAACTTTTCTTTTAAGCTTAATGATATTACCTCTATCATCAGTCTTAACTGTTATCCCTCTGCTTTTAAATTCATCAGCAGTCTTATCATCAATGGCTAAGTCCACTTGATAAACTGGGTCGAAAGTTGTATTGGGTCTAGTAATAGCACACCAATATGCTTTTCCTTCTACTGTTGGCATAATGCCCTCCTTTATTTAGTTTATTTAATTACCTATATTATATCATACTTCTTGTTTCAAGTCAAGAAGAAAGTTTATTTTTATTTAAACTTTCGTAAGGAGTGTGACGGGATTATCTTTTCTTCACAATCAGTTTACTCGTCAGTAAACCCCTCTCCTTACGGAAATTTAAGTAAGTAGTTTTATCTTCTAACTCTCAAATCAAAGTGGTCTTTCAATTCAACACTAGGACTCTAACGATTATCAGATTGGCACTACCCAAGCCATTTGTTACATCTGTATGGTTACCCTTGTCTGCCATATCTATTTCACTATGGTCTGAGAGGTGGACGGAGACGTTGCCACGAACCATTGCCATTAATTTCAATTCCACTGGAATCCAAATGCAACAATTAACTTGGGTGTGTTTTATACTCACGATGTCAATTCATCGAGACTGGAACTTTATTATTGACCCATATCCAGTAGTGTCATTTAAGACTTTTCATTAGTAGTCAACCAAGTTAATTCTTTTTCGGTATTCTACGCAGGACTTATGGATTTACCTGCAACCTTTCACGAGCTATCCACCTATAAGATAACGCTACTCAGTACATAACTTTAATCCCTCATGCATTTGCACATCAAGATTAAAACCACTACCTTACAACTAGCTTACTGTTGTTCAGTCAGTAGAAACATATGCTTTGCAAAACATATGTCCGAAACCTTTATTATATTATTAATTATATTATTAATATTATAATTAATATTATAATAATAACTATTAATAACTTTAACATAGTTATTTATCTTATATATAATATATATATTATATCATAGTTTGTTTTCAAAGTCAATAACTATTTTAATTTTTTTTATAGCTGCGACACTTGGTCGCTATAAAACTCCTTACTAAACATTTCTTTTATAGGGATAAGCACACATTTACTTGCCTTATTATCGCCTACATTCTTTGTCAACTTATTTTTATACTTATCCACAATTTTTTTTAGTGTTGATGTTTTAAATACAAGTGTACAAAATTCTTCTTTGTCTTCTTCCAATCTATGAAACCAATAGTCAGATTTTGTTGCATAAATACCACTAGGTTTCCCTCTATATTCATACTCAATGGCTATGTTTCCAGTCTTCTTCCACCAATTTCTCTCTGACTTAACTTCAATGGTGCAGTTACTAAACATATCTTTTACTTTCTGTTCCTTAATCTGACCATACTTTAAATCAATATCAAAATCTTTAAATCCCTTCTGCATTTTTTTCATTCCTTTCAATGAACAATCCTAACTTTTCTTTTTTCTCAAAGCAAATAGTATGTAATTGTTTTGCTAATGCAACACCATATCTTCCATGCAATCTCCAAACCCATTGAGGTTTTTTACTTAACCCAGATATTTTTTTAGAAATAATACTACCACCAAATGTTTCTTGTATGTATTCTAATATAGTTTTATTTGTATTTACTACTGATATTCTATCTTGTATTTTCTTTGGACTAAGTTCAACACACCCCTCACCATCAAAAAATCCTGCCATATATTCTATTGTTAGTTTAGTCATACTATTTACCTCTCCTAATTTTAAGTTTAAGTCTTATGCGTCTGCGATTGCGTCTCTTACGAGAACCTATCTTGCGTCTGCCCTTATGCTTTTTTCTTTTTAAGTTTGCTCTACTCATTTCTTTTTATCTGTAGCTAACAACCATTCTTTCTCTGCTTTACTCAATCTATTCTCAATGTCTGCTTGTTGTTGTTCTTTAAACATCTTGATAGCTTTGTCTAACAAATCAGCAATCACTACTAATTGCCTTAGTATTTTTTCATCCGTATTTTTCTGCATATTATTACTCCTTTTCATAACATATACCCTTTCTATTATAGCATATTTATTCTGTTTTGTCAAGCAATTCTCTAGCAGAATAAGTCTCAGTTAATATACTATCTAACTTTTCTCTTAAAGTTTCTCGGTCTGTCATTAATCCTACTTCTATACATTTAGAATAACTTCTAATCAAATGAATTAAATCCATATCTAATATGTTCATATACTCATCTTTAGATTTTGAGTAATGGTCTGATATATCATCCTTATTCATATCACTAGGTGTTGCTCTCTTAGTAATAACCCTTTGTAGTTCTAATAGTTCTTGCACTTTCATTTTACTTTCCTTTCTTTACATACTCAGATACAATCTGCTCATCAGAATAACTATCTAAATATTTATCTGTATCTACATCTAAGATACTGTCGTCTTCTACTGGAACAAGAATTTCCTCGCCTTCCCAACCAATAGTAATCCAATAGTCTATATTGTTTTTCTTTTTCTTTTTAAATGTATTAAACTTTATCACTTACTCCTCCTCGTCTTCATCCACACAAAAATTAACTCTTACTAATCCCTCTGTGTCTGTAAAAATATCAAACTCTACATCCGGAAATGTATTGTCTAATAGTTTTATTAACTCATATGTTGTCATTACTTACTCCTCTTCTATGTTAAATCGTTTCATAATTAATTCTTCAATAACTTCGTGTGCTGACCAGTTATAAACACCATTACCTTGCACATTACCGGCAGTTAACTTTGACTGTGGTTTTAAATATTCGTATTCATCTTGCAAAGTGTGTATGATTTCCGAAGTTAATCCTTGCACATCTTCATAAGTTTTTAATTCACACTCATCCAGTTCTCCTATTCCGATTGTGTTATCATCAATCATCTGTTGTGTTGGTGTTGGACTTATCATTTTACTCCTTTCAGTTGTTGTAATATTTCTTTCATCAGTTTTGTTTTCCTTATACCTTTCCATAATTTATTATGAAACTTATAAGTCTTGTTATCTATGATACATTTTGCTGTATCTAAATTCCAATTCTTTAAGTAAGCATACTTCATCTTCTCACTACTTAAATACAATCTTCCTTTAACTGCATTTAATTTTATTTTCTTATACTCTCCGTCTATATGATAGACACAATGAAAATATTTTTTGGATGACTTAACAAACCAAAGGTAAGTTCCACAATCAATTAGTTTCCACATAAAATTATCCTTTCAATTACATTCTAAAATAAAATTGTGTCAGAATTATGATGATGTTTCTTTCTCCATTTCTTCCATAGCTTTATCGAAGTCATTATCATAATCTTTTATTACATCTTTTATTCTATTAATAAAAAAAGATTTATAATATTTTTCTTCGTTCTTAACAATCACTCGTAGTCTATCAATATATTTATCTGCGTTTAACATTTTATCTCTTCAACTTTCGTTTCTGTAGTGTTTTCTAAATCTTTAGTTTCATCTATAAATCTGCCATTCATACAAATATCAATAGCTTCTTGTTCGTCTTTTGCTTTAACATTTTCCCAAATGTCTTGCACTCTATATGTTTGAATAACTTTAAACTTTTTCATATTAATACTCCTCTCTAAATAATTTCTTAACAAATTTTATTAACTCTAAAAATTCTTTATTAACATTTTTATCTGACCAATCTATTTTAGAATTAATTTTTAAAGCATTAATAATTTCTCTTTCTAATATGCTTGTTCCATTTATATATCCCATAATAATTCTCCTTATATATCAATTAGTTAGGGCGATACACACTTCGTGTTCCACTCCCTCCAACATACCCAATATCAAATTCTAATCTATTAAGTATGCCCTCTTCAGTCGTTATATCAAACTCCGGATGAACAGGTAAGTCTTCATCATCAAAAAATTCATCAAACTTTTCTTTCAATGCGTCAACACCTACATTACCTCGTATGATTTCATAAATTATTTCTTGTTCCTCTTCAGAAAAATATTCGTTGTAAAATTCTGCAACGTTTTCTCTCCACCTATATAATGCGTCATCCATTTTATTTTCTCCTTACTTATCTAATGCTGGTATGTATGTTGCGTTATTCTCTCTTAGTATATCATCAATGTGAACACCACCCATTTCATCAAAGAAACCGGCGTCTGTTCCTCGCACATCCATAAGAACGATAGTCTTATACCCTCGCCCTTGCCTTGCACTTTCAATTAACTTTGCTCGTATATCATAACCAAAATTATTTATAATATACCAGTTACCTTTAACTAATTCACTTGCTTTCATTTTATTTTCTCCTATCTAAACAATTCATTAACTTGTTCGATTGCCAAGTTAGTTCTACATTCTTGGTTATAATAATCTGTTATATCTTTTTTAGTTACAACATACTCATAACCTCGTATGTTTATTTTAGTTCCAACATTCTCTTTAATGTTTTCCTCTAAAGTTCCCTCGAATATTAACTCTCTAATACTCAAGTCTAAGTCACTCATAGCTCCCATAATTTTTTCTCCTTTAGTTTATATATACTATAACATTGTGTCAACATTATGTCAACACTAAGGTTATAATAAGATTATTCTAAAACAAAACCACTATAATCTTTAATGGCTTTCCCTTTAGCTTTTAGTCCACAGATAACATTCACATCATCTGTAAATCTTAAATCACTTTCATCTGCATTGATAACTTTATAACTCTTATAAGTATCCGGTACTTCATATCTAAATACAGCTGATATATTGCCACCCTTACTTAATATATCAAAAGCTTCTTTTATATTGTCCTCGTTTAAACTATATGTCAAGTGATAATTGCTAGGTAGTTGTCCATTCACATATTTAACAGCCCTCTTATAGACTTTTGTATAATCATAGAATTGTATGTGAGGAAACTCCTCAAATATTCCAGTTGTTTCCCACGCAATATCACTTGTTCCATTTAATCTTACGCAAGGAATTAATTCTTTTTTCTTGGTATACTTAATAAAGTTATTTATTTCTCTTTTTAATTGTGTCAAGAATGTGTCACGCTCTTGTATAAACCACCTCGTTTTATTTATTCTGCCTAACTGTACATTACTGAATGCTCCGTGTCCAGCTGTATTTAAACACGCAGATTTACAGCCCTTACTTGCCATAGGACACACATTAAACCCAGACAAATCACTAGGAGCAAGGTATAAAATCGCTGTCATATATCCATATGCTTGACCTTTAATTGTCTTAGCATTCTTGTCAATATTTAATAACTTTTTAGACTTTGTAAACTCTAATTGTTTCATTTTTACCTCGCTGTTATTAAGAATACAACCATTACTATTAATATAATCATTGTATAAGTAAATGTTATTATATCTATTAGCATTTTATTAACTCCTTGTCAAGTAAAATATAGCAAGTCACAACCCATTCATAACTTGCTATATCTTTTTATATATTATATCTTATTGTTGTATATATTTAAGGTATAATCATTAACTCTTACACCATTTTTTCTAGTGTAGTTAGGATAATACCAGTTTTTGAAGCCCTTACTAACTCTAACAAAGCCCTCGTTAGACTTCCCACCATTTGTTAAGTCAATGAAATATCCATTATTAATTACTTCATTTTCTCTATATCTTGTTGGTTTAATTCCTCTTATTTGAAACTTAAAGAAGTGAATTAAATATACTTTTATTGTATTAAACATAATTTTTTCTCCTTGTTATTATGTTATAGCATACCCTTAACACTATGTCAAGGGTAAATCTTTATAGCATTGTGTATAACTTTAAATGCGTATTGTTTGTTTGTTCAGCGTATAATTTTATTGTTGCTCTTATTTCTTTATTAAGATATTTTACTATGTCAATATCTTTTTTAGGATATACAATAAATATATCACGCCCTGTTAATTTACACCAATAATCTAAACACTTTTCTTGCTCTTTTATATCGTAAAATTCAACTAATCTTTTTTCAAATTCTTTTTTATTCATTTTACAAGCTCCTATTAGTTAATAAATTCACTATCTATTAGTTCATTTATATCATTTATTTCAGATATTTCAATATAATATTGTTTTTTATTTAATGTAAATAGTATATCTGAACCACTATTATCACTTAATATTCCACTATCAACAATACTACTGCCTAACTTTATTAATTTATTTTCAATTTCTTTTTTAATTTTTTTCATATTATTTTATTTTAACTCCTACTATTTTATATTCTATTGATTTAAAGTTGTCAAGTATTTTTACATAACTTATTTTATGTAATTTCTTGGCTGTCTTATTAAATCGGGCAATCCAATTTCTTGCGTCATATTCATTATTAAATCGTCTAATACAAGTAATTGATTTGTCTATATATTCTATTTTGTCTTTAGGTTCAGTCCATAATTCATAATTATAATTCATAATTTTACTCCATTTTTTATTATATAATTCCTTTATAACATAACTTATTTACATTGTAAAGGATTATTTTAATTAAATTGTAAATATTTCACTTATATCTATTTTTTTGCAGCTTAAATAATTTGTTCTATTACTTGTAGAATAATTTAATTTATATTTAATCTGCTTTTCTAACTCCTTTAGTAATTGGCTTTTTGGCTTAAATATAACTTTTTTATATGGTATTGTTGCTTTTATATAAGTTATTTTATGCTTTGTAGTTCTAATATATTTCATAATTTTACTCCATTTTTATTTATTTTGAAATTGCGTCTCTAAAAGTATCTTGGCAAAATCTTGGATTGTCATTTTCAAATATTTCAATAACTTCGTCTAACATAGTTCCAATAATATTGTCAGTAGCATTAGCTTGATTTTTTGACTTTCCTTCGTATTCTTTTTGTAAGTCGCTTTCAATCCAAGCTTTTTTAAATACTTTAGCGAATTTTATATAATCTTTTCTAGTCATTTTAAACTCCTTTATTTAATTTAATTTTAAAATTTGAATTAATTTTAATATATTTTAATGCTGTTAAAAACCAATTTGAAAATAAATTAAATTCAAGAATATGTTGTATTTCTTTTTTTTCTTTATTTTCAAAAAATACTAGATAAAATTTCATTTTAAACTCCTTTATTTTTGTTTATATGCCCATTATACCACAGATTTTATTTGAATTATGTTCAAATTGTGATTTAATTAAAAATAATTTTAAATATGAATAAATCTAAATAATTAATTAAATTTTGTGAGATATAGCAAGGAATTTTTAAACTGTAAGATTGTGTAAGATATATTTATTATTCTTTACAAATCTTTACAAGCTGTCAACTAGAATTATGTAAATCTGTAAAGTTTTGTAAAGTCTGTAAGAATGTGTCAGAATTGTGAATGTGTCAAGAATGTGATGAAGGGCTGGGCAGGTGGCAGGGTGGGTAGGATGGCGTAATATATCTTACTCATACTAAATTAGCCAATTAGAGTGTCAACCAGATAGGTCGGGGGTAAATAGAAATAAAAAAAGCCCTGTCAGGTTATGACAGAGCTTGTAAAAACTATATAGTAATAAAATAAATTTAAATAAATCTATACCTGTGTATTAGGTGTTAGTACCCCCGGAGGGTATACTTATATTATACACCTCTATGCAGATTTGTCAAGAGAAAAAAACTACTTGACAAAAGTGTCAACTAGGTGTATAATAGTATTAGGGAGGAAAAAATGAGAACTATCTTTAAAAAACTAAAAAAACTATTGAAACATTATTTTAAATACAAACCAGAGAAAAAATATCTTAGAGGTAAGGACTAACTATGAGTTTTTTAAAGACAGTAGAACCAAATCAGAATAGAAAACTTACAGCAAAACAAGAGAAATTTTTAGATACCCTAGGTGGTGAAGCAAAGGGAGACCTAAAAGAAGCTCTTAGACTTGCTGGATATGAGGAAACAAGCTACTATGCAGTTGTCAAAGCCCTAAAAGAACAGATAGTGGATGTTGCCAATACAATACTAGCACACTCTGCTCCCAAGGCGGCACAGAGTTTAGTAGAAGTATTGGAGAGTGACAGACCAATTCCTCAAGCAAATGTAAAATTACAAGCAGCTCAAACTTTATTAGATAGGGTTGGTGTTTCAAAGAAAGAACATTTAAATGTAAATCATAATGTAACAGGCGGAATCTTTCTATTGCCAAATAAAAAGGAAGTTGTTTTAGAAGGAGAGTATACCGATGACGACAGTTAAGATATGGTTTATGCTCGTATTAATATCAATGCCCAATGCACCTTCAGTTAAGTATAATGGATTTATATATCCAAATGAAGCTGAATGTCAAATGGCAAGATATGAATTATTTGAAGTTTACCAAACAAAACCACAAGACTACAAAGCAGGAGTTATGTTAGACGCATACTGTGTTGAATTTGAAAGTTTTAAAATTCCCGGAATGAGAGGAATAAGTGACACTAAAGCGTAAAACAAGTTCGACTATCCCTTTTGGCTACAGAGAATCAGATGTGGAAGGTTTCCTAGAACCCATCGAGAATGAAATAAAAGCTCTAACGGAAACAAAGGAACACATAAAAAATGGTTCTCTGTCGCTAAGAGGAGCAGCAGAACAATTAGAATATGATACAGGTAGAAAAATATCAGCAGAAGGACTGCGTAAACTTGTTAATAAAGATAGAAATAAAATAAAAGGTTTATTAGACAGACAGGAATAAGTATGGCAGGAAGACCAAAAGGAACTACTGGTATACCTAGGCGTTCAAGTGTAGCTACGAAAGCAAAGATACAAGCACGAAAAGAATTAGCTGATAAAGAACGAGAGATTAGAAAGCTTGAGAATAAACTTTCAAGAATTAAAGGTAGCTATAAAGGTAAGAAAGAAGTTTTAGAGAAAGTTGAATTAGCTGTTGACCCAGTAAAAGTAGATAAGACAACAAAGAATACAGTTATAACTGAGGAAGAATTTGATAAAGCTCCGAAGAAAGTAAGAGACTTTATAAAAGAAAACAAAGAGTCTATTGTTTTTAAACCAAACGAAGGACCTCAAACAGATTTTCTAGCAGCTTCAGAACAAGATGTTCTCTACGGAGGTGCAGCAGGAGGTGGTAAATCATATGCCATGCTTGTTGACCCACTTAGATTTATGCACAGACCTAGCCATAGGGCGTTGCTTCTTAGAAGAAGTATGCCGGAATTAAGGGAACTTATAGATAAATCAAGAGAGTTATATGTTAAAGCATTCCCCGGAGCTAAGTTTAGAGAAGTAGAAAAGTTATGGAAGTTTCCTTCTGGAGCTACATTAGAGTTTGGTTATCTTGATAGAGACGCAGATGTCTATAGATACCAAGGTCAAGCTTACAGTTGGATAGGTATTGATGAATTAACTCAATACCCTACAGAGTTTCCACTCCAATATTTGCAATCACGATTAAGAACAACCGATTCAGAAATAAAAACTTATATTAGGTGTACTGCAAACCCGGGTGGAGTTGGTGGACATTGGGTAAAGAAACGATACCTTGACCCGAGTCCTCCTAATACTTCCTTTGAAGGTAACGATGGATTAACAAGAAAGTTTATTCCAGCACGATTAGATGATAACCCATACTTATCAGAAGATGGTAGATATGAAGAAATGTTATCATCACTACCTCCAACACAAAGAAAACAATTATTGGAAGGTAACTGGGATGTTTCGGAAGGTGCAGCATTTACAGAATTTGATGCAGAGATTCATGTTATCCCACCTTTTAAAATTCCACTTCATTGGATGAGAGTAAAAGGTGTTGACTATGGTTATGCAGCAGAGTCAGCTTGTGTTTGGGCAACAATAGACCCAGATGATGAAACTTTAATTATATATAAGGAATTATATAAAAAAGGTTTGACAGGTGAAGACTTATCAAATATGATGATTGAATATGAAAAAGAAGAACGAAGAAGTATTCAAGGTGTACTAGACTATGCAGCATGGAATAGAACAGGAGCTGGAGGACCAACAGTAGGAGAAACTTTAGTTCGAGCAGGACATAAACTTCGACCAGCAGATAAGAATAGAATACAAGGTAAGATACAAGTTCACGAAAGATTAAAACAAAATAAAACAACAGGTAGACCAAGACTACAAATATTTTCTAACTGCGTAAATCTTATTAGAGAATTACAAAGTATACCTATTGACCCTAATAAACCAGAAGATGTAGATACAAAAGCATCAGACCACGCATATGATGCACTTCGTTATCTTATTATGTCAAGACCACAAACTCCTTCGGCATATACAGAAATGAGAGATATAAAACGATTTGCACCTTCAGACCCTACATTTGGATATTAAAATGCCAGTATATAGTTTTAGGAATACAAAAACAAATGAAGTTTATGATTTAACATTATCCTATGAAGAAATGTTAAAGTATAAAAAGAAACGAAATGTAGAATATATTTTATCTGCACCAAAGATATTTCGTTTAAATGATATGGGCGGACCAGAAAGTCAATTTCGAGAATGGGTAAAACAAGACCCAGATGATGTTGATATAAGTAAATCCCATAATTTTAGACAATCAAAGAAGGAGTATCTGTATGGTGACAAAGACGATAAATAATAAAAAAATTAAATTAGGATACACAGATATTCATATAGATGTAACTCCTCCTAATTTTAAAAAAGATAATTTAACTGACTGTTATGGACAGTATTTACAACGAGAAAATAAGATTGAGATACAACCTAATCTTACAGATATAGAAGAAGCTAATACTTTACTCCATGAAATACTTCATGCAATAGCTTATACTTCTGGAGAAACTTTAGAAGGTGGAAGATTACATGGAGATACAAATGAAGAAAGTGTGGTAAATAATTTCGCAAATTACTTGACACAAGTATTTCGAGACAATAAGTGGATTTTACCATATTTTAGTAAGAAATTACTTGACAAACATCACAACTAGGTGTATAATATAAATAAGGGGAAATGATGGCAGAACAAGAAAAACCAACAAAAGATGACGAACAAAAGCAAGACGAAACTCGTCTAGCTGGTTTTGTCTATAATAAATTTGAAGGATGTGAAAGGTCTCGTAGAAATGACGAGGAACGATGGCTACAGGCATTTCATAATTATAGAGGAAAATACTATAAGAATGTTAATTTTAGAGAACACGAAAAGTCAAAAGTTTTTGTAAAGGTTACAAAGACTAAAGTATTAGCAGCGTATGGACAGATTATTGATGTTCTAT
>VTLG01003707.1_pt1 | contig 16177 bp, 24 predicted proteins | sample 4694571 | NCBI WGS metagenome assembly VTLG01 (sample SAMN12604809, study PRJNA352737) | marine metagenome | biome: ENVO:00000447; feature: ENVO:00000209|ENVO:00000569|ENVO:01000036; material: ENVO:00002151; isolation source: viral sequences binned using virsorter ...
TCGTGTCCTATAGCTGTGTTATCTGCTGCTGTTGTATTAGATGCTAATGCACTTTGTCCTACTGCTGTATTATCACTACCTGTAGTGTTTGCAAACAAAGCATCTGCACCAACGCCTGTATTACTAGCACCTGTAGTATTTGTTTCTAGGGCTTGATAACCAATACCAGTATTAAAATTAGCTGTAGTGTTTGCTGCTAAAGCTTCTTTACCTAATGCAGTATTACCACCACCTGTTGTATTTTCCTCTAAGGCTTGATAGCCAACTGCTGCGTTATTAGATGCTGTGGTAGTTTTTTGTAATGCTTCAGTACCTACTGCTGTGTTAGCACTACCTGTTGTTAGTTCATCACCAGCATCAGCACCTACTGCAGTATTGTTTGAGCCAGTTGTAAGTTTAGTTAAGGCTTGATAACCAATACCTGTATTGCTATCACCACTTGTTAAGTCATCAAATACTTCATGTCCTAAACCTGTATTATTAGAAGCAGCATCTAGTGTGCCTGTACCAGCATCGTTACTAATAAGTAAGCTGTTTGAAAAGTTTGTAATATTGTAAGAAATACCTACACCATTTACAGTTCCAGCAGTTAAAGCACCAGATACATCTGCTGCACCATTCATATCAATAGTTGTAGCGTTAATCTCTATTTCAGTATCAGATACTAAGTCTAATACTCCATCTGCTGATTGATGTATATAAGTTCCAGAATCACCAAACTGTAATTGTCTTGTGCTATTTAAAAGTATGCCTGTATCTGCAACATGAGTAAGGGTGGTATCTGTATCTGCACCAAAACCTAATACTGAAGCATCAGATAAAAGAGTTAAATCATCACCAACAAAAAAATCACCTGCCACATTCAAATCAGTAAAGGCATCTACCATAGCTGCACCAGAACCAGCTCCGTCTGAATATATAGCTTTTACATGACCATTAGGTATGGTTATGCTTGCACCACTGCCTTGAGAAATAATTATGTTTTGTGAGCCAGAAGTGCCGTTTTCTATAAACCAAAGTTTAGATACGGTATTTGGACCAATAGTAATAGTACAAGCACTATCAAGAGTACCTGTATATTTTAAATAAATTGATCTGCCTGGATCAGTAGATCCATCAGCTATCGTAGTTGTATGTGTGTCTGCGTTTGTAGTTATCGCCTCTGTACCAAAGCTAAAGGCCTCAGCTATTAGTTCTAAGTTTGTATTTGTAGAAGTGCCCCAGGTTCCTGACTCATCACCTGTCGCTATCTCTTTTAACCTTAAATCATTTACATAAGTTGCCATATTCTATGCTACCTCTTCCCAATTTGGAGTTTGTGTTTCATTTATTTCAGCAAAGGATGAACTTTGGTCAGTATTTATATTAGCATAATTTTTCGTTTGTGTATCATCTATTAGCGACCAGATTAATACTTTACCTACCTCTCCTGTACCAAATACGCCAACTAAGGTTACAGTGGCCTTAGATATTGTTGTTACAGATCCAACGTTACCAGTAGCAGAAACACCACTAATATTAAACTTGGCGTTATGATGCACTGTTACAGATCCTATAGCAGAAGTAGCTGCAAGTCCTGAAATTACTACATTTGCCTCTCCATCAACATCTACGCTGACGCTACCGAGTGTGGCTACGGCACTAGGGGCGTTTGCAACAGCATCACCGTTTACCCCAACACCACCAACTGCGGTTGTGCCTACTTGTGAACTAGGAGTTACATTTGCCTTAGCGACAACTGTAAGGGACCCTACGGCACTTGTACCTACTTGAGAAGATGGTGTGACATTAGCTTTTGCAACTACTGTTAGGGTTCCAAGAGCTGAAGTAGCAGATACGCCACTTGGACTTACATTAGCCTCACAATCAAACGTAGGTGTACCTACTGCTGTAGTGCCAACTTGTGATGATGGAGTAACGTTAGCTTTAGCTACAACAGATACAGTTCCTAAAGCACTTGTAGCTGCTAAACCTGTAAGAGTAACTGGATTTGGTTCACCCCAAGTATCAGAACCCCAAGTTCCTCTACCCCAACCAGTTATATTAGCCATTTTTGGCTAACCTTAAGCTATTCTTATAATAGCTGTACTTGCTGCTGCTGCTGGAAAAACAATGGTAAAATCGCCTGCTGTTGATGTCTTATCACCACCAAAGTCAATTGTTGCTACAGATTTATTACTATCGCTTGAATTATAAATCATGCAACCTCTAGCTGTAACGGTAGCTGTACCAAAAGTTAAATCAGCAAAATCAGTAAATCCTGTAGTGCCGCTTGATGTAGGATCTACTCTAGTTAAATTACTACCGCCAGATGTGTAATTAGTACCACTTGCTTGTCCTGTTGTAGTAAAAGCTGTAGTAGTTGCACCTAAGGTAGCAGAGCTTGTGTATAAAGCTAATTTAAAAGTATCTCCGCCTGAGTTTTTAAAGTTATGCACAGCTTCAAGTAGTTCTTTTTTAAAGCTAGTGGTTAATGTTGATGTAATAGCCATATTAAATCCTTTTTATAATATCTGCTAACTCTGCGTCTCCTTGTTTAATGAAATCTTGTATCAGAGTAGCTTTATAGGATTTTAACGCATTTTTTATATAAATCAAACAAACCTTGTAAATCAAATCTTTATATGCTTTAGCTTGCTCCTGTATATAGGGATCTTCGCTATCACTACCGCTTACTATTTTTTCTGTTAATCTTTCTGCCCAAAACTCTGGAGGATGACCGCCATGATTGGAAGTTTTGGCTTCAATCAAGCCTAAACTAGGCATACCTGCTGGTGTTATCTTATCTACCATTTTTTTGGTTCTGGTGGTTTTAAATGCGAATCGTGCCTATCTATAAGTACAGGCTCTTGTGTTTTTTTAACAATATCTAAAGTATCAATTCTTTCTAATTTAACACCGTCTTTTCCAACTAAAATTATGTAAGGATTTTTTAATCTATGATACCCATACAACTTTTGTTCTGCTGGAACATCTGTATCTAATAAACCTGAACTGTGAGCCACCTCTACCTGCATACCAGCAGAAATACATTTGCTTAACCAAAACTCCACACACCCTCTACCTGCTTCTGCAAAGTGTAGATTACCTTTGTAACTAAAATCTATACCAAACATCTTAAGATTAGCTACCTCGTTCCAATAAGCAAACGCTACAGCATATGCAACTGTATTATTTAGATAGTGGCAGTTTGAATATTCGACAACTTCTTCTAACGGATATTCAACAAGACCTGGACATCTTTCATCTAATTCACATGTGTATATTGGACCTTCATGTTCTTTCAACATGTCTGCCATACTTTTAGTTTGGCCTCCTGCATCATCTGTATCTAAAAACCTTGATGCGGGATCCATCATAAATACCCTATCATGATAAATAACCGAAGCTACACCATTTATAGCCCACACTTCATCAAAATGTACGCCGTGTGATTTTGCAAGATTGTAATCAAACCAGCTTTTACCCATACCAACTATAGCAACTGATTTGCCCTTAAGACTTTCTATTTTTTTCATAACTTTTTAAGTAACCGTTGACCTCAAAGAATCATAACGGTACTCATCTCTCCTTCCGCGAGCTTCTGCAAGGTTTTTTAACCTAGATATTTCATTTGTAAAGCGTTGCTCGTATTGCTGTAACAAATCATTTTCACCTTTCATAAATATATAAGCCTCTACTAAACTACCGTAAAGTAAAGCGTTTTTTGCATTATTTGAAACCCAAGTCCCTGTAGTATCTGTTACTAAAGAGTTTGGCTTAAATAAATAATGTAATTCAACGTTATAGTCTGCATCTGGAACAGGGCTTACAATTAACGTAGAGCCGTTGTTAGAGGCTGTAGATAAATCTTTGTCAAAATCTGCATAATACAAAGGTCTGCCTCTAGCGGTTGAATCTGTTGGATCTACAGAGTATTCACGCATAAAAGTCACGTGTTTTTTATCTAAATAGTGATAATCTCCACCACTATCTATAATTGCTAGTGAGAAACTTAATTGATAATCAGTAGGCGCAGTTAAGTATGTGTTTCCAGTGGTTAAAGTTCCTGTAACATTTTTTCTAAAATAATCAAATTGTATTAATTCAAATATTCTTTCCTCTGCATTTTTAATAAAGTCATCTAAGGTATTTACAAAAGTAGTCTCTGTATTCTCAGTATAATTTTGTATTAAAGTTTTTAACTCTGCTAAAGTCATGATACAACTATTGTAACCTCACCAACGCCACCTGTCATCTTATCAACTGTAAAGTTGGTAGGTAGTGTTGCTGGGTTTAAAAAATCTGGTTGAAATATGTTTGAACTGACTACAACAACAAAACCCTCTCCTTCTTCTTGGTCGTTATTAGGTCTTGGCTTATATAAAGCCTCTGGATCAGCTGTAGCGGTTAAAGGTTCTAATTGTGGATGTTTTGGCTCATAACAATCTGGACATACTTTTAAACCATTCCATTCTTCTTTTAAATCATTTAATTTGTATTCAAAAGCACATCTATCACATAAAGCTTTTGCAAATTTACCAGATGCGTAAGCCATTAATTCATCCTTATATCTGGTCTAACTCTATATGAAGCTCTATCTTCATCTTGTGACATAGCTCTATCAAATTCTTCCTCATATAAAGATTTTAACTGTGAAGTTCTTTCTGGGGCTCTTTTTAAGGATATATAGTAAGCTAATCCAGCTGCAAAACAAGGATAAAATCTAAACGGCATATCCATAGTATTTGTTGGTTTGTCTGCGTCATCCATTCTAACTATTTTGTTAAATACTAAAATATCAGTAGAGTTTTCAGGTGCAGGCCATACTTTTAATGTGGGTGTAGATAATTTATCCAGAAAAAATTGTGACGGCCTAGCTTTTGTGGTTTTGTTTGGAATGTTAATAAATTCAGACCTGCTGATACGGTTCATGCTTATATCAGTCTGAGTTTGATTAATTGTTCTACGTAGAACAACGTCTAAAATGTCAATTACATTAGAATTTAAAGAGTAATTTGTTGTGCCCTCTGTAACTGTTTGTGTAGCTTCTTCTATAGTCCACTGGTTTAGACCTCTATTAGCCCACTCAGCTAACATAAGATTTATAGATCTACGTGCAGTTTTTAAATCATATCCTGTTCTTAGCTCTAAACCACATCTTTCAAAAGCTTCTTCAACAAACTCAGCTACATTTGGTTCAAAATCTGTACTATTTGATGTTGCCATAACTAATCCTCATATAAATTATCAAAAGTTATTGAGGGATCTAAATAACTTTCATGCCCTTCTGCAGAGTGTTTCCACTGCGAAGGTTTAAACTGTGGAGGTCCTTCACCCGTTACCCATAAAGCAGGGCTAGTAGCTCTTACTCTATTATTTGGTAAAGCAACTAAATTACCTTTCCATTCACAGTCTTCAGTTATATATAATACATGACTTTGTTTATGTTGTGCAGGGTCATCTGCAATATCAGTATTTGTATAATCTACGGTAAATAAATATTTTGCTTGGTAAAAATCACCATCAATTTTTGCAATCCAAGGCGAAGAACTAACTCTATCCATTACAACAACACTATGATCTCTAGCCTCACAATCCCAAGGTTGTGCTAAATGGTCCTCCATAGGCCTAGGGAAATCGTCCATAGGTATATCTGCAACTAAACCTTGGATAGGCATACGAGCCCACATAGCACCACCGTGGATGTTGCCTTCGTCCCAATCTTCACAATTTGTTTCTTCTCCAGTAAAAACTACTTGGAAACTTAAAGACCTATCAGGTATTGTATTAACTGCTATCGCCAAGGCATGTAGATACTCGCCTTGGTAATCTTCGTGATTGTGCGTAAACTCTCTCCTTACCCAACATTTAAAATGTGGGATATTACTTATCAAATACGACACTTTAGAACTTGTTTCTTCTTCTATTAGCGTTGCCTGCAATCATGACTGATCCTCCCTTAGACATTTTCATCATGCTTCCGCCTTTAGATTTCTTCATCATGCTCCCGCCTTTTGACTTCTTCATTAATGAGCCACCTTTAGACTTTTTCATAAGTGAACCGCCTTTGGATTTTTTCATCATCATGCCGCCTTTAGACTTTTTCATCATACTGCCGTACTTTGAATTTTTTTTGCCTGGCATAATAGTACTCCTTACTTTTTACTTGGTTTCTTTTTTGTAGTTTTTTTTGCAGGAGCTTTCTTTTTTGGTTTCATATTTATGTAAATACGATCTTCCTTTACTGGCTCATCTGGTCTAACTTTTGCATCCAATCTTGCTTGCATTTTTGGATCAACTTTTGATTTTTGTTTTGGCATATTTATCTCCTAACTAATTGTTGTAAATTTACGCCTATTAGACATAACTTTACCACAACCTCTAGCTATCTTGCCACCATTCTTTTTTTGTGCACGACCACCATCAACAAAATAACCCATTTTATTACGCACTTCTTTAGGTAATTTTGGCAGTCCTTTGTTGCCTGGCGGTATTGGTTTTAGTTTTTTAGTCACCTTGTTTCCTCCTTTTAATGAAACTCTAGCTTTTTTAGTATTAGCTACAACAGTTTTACCTTTTCTGCCTGCTGCTTTTTTCTTTCTTGCAGTTTTTGCTCTTTCTGCTTTACTCAAACTTTGTGCTTTTGCTTTTGGCAAACAACGATCTGGATTTTTTTTATCTTTACTAGTGCCACAAGGTCCTTTAATAGATCCGTCAGTTCCTATACGAACCCAATTTTGTTTTCTCCACTCGGCTAATTGGCCCATTATCTAAGTCTCTCTTTCATGACTATACCCTGACCTTTAATTGGACCACCAAATCTTTTACCTTTTCTTTTACCGCCTTTGGCTTTTTTTGCATAATCGGGATCTTTACAATACTTTGATGCAGCCATATTTGCGTAAGCTGAAGGATATGTGTCAAAGGTTCTTTTTGCCCAAGCTATACCTTCTGGACATATCTTGCCTTCACTTTTAGCTTTTCCCTTTTTTTTAGCCTTACCACCTTTTTTCATTTTAATTGACTCTAATGTTTCAGCCTGTTTTGCATGTGTTTTACTTGCTTTTTGCAAACCCTTTATAACTTTTTTTAATTTTTCTTTAGCCATTATTTAATCCTCCCAAACTTTCTTCTTATAGAATCCTTACCTCTCCTAAATATTTCAGCTTGTTTTGGTTTACCACCATATTTGGATCTTTGTTCGCCTACGGTTAGAATTTGTATTAATCTTGCAAAGGGTTTTCTTGTTTTTTTTACCTTTGCAACCGTATCTTTAGCATCTTGAACACTAGCATATTTTATTGATACGGTATCTTTAGGGTTTTCATCAGTATATAGTCTTCTGCCGCTCCCTTTTGGTTTTTTACCTGTGCCTTTTTTAGGATCTGCCATTTTTTTTATATCTATAATAAACATTCATTAATTTTTTCAAATAGTATAATTTGACATTAGCAATCCCAGTCTCTTCTTGCCCAATAATTAGCTTTCATGCGGTCATTACCAAGCTTTTCACTTCTTTTGCAATATGATCTTTTTCTTTTTGGATTATTTTTATGCATGCCTAATTTAGCATCACCAAAAGCTATGCGTTTTATCTTACCTGAGGATGGATTTTTAACAAATACTTCTTTACGTTTTGTTCCATATCCAGGGCTACCTTTTCTGATAGCCCTAGGCTTATTAAGAGTTACGGTTTTGCCTTTGTACTTTGCCATTCATTAATAATTCTTATTCAAAACAAGTATTATTGAATAAGCATCACCATCTGAATGAGCTACTGTTGTAAAGTCAATATCACCAGTTACACCTGATCCTGCGTTGTTTGGAATACCGCTAAATCTATCATCATAGTATTCATCACCTGTGCTATCTGCTGGTAATGGTATAGCTAAAACATTAGTAGTTGCATCAAACTCTATATCTACGCCCATACCTCTGGTTGCCCAATAAATACGAGCTATAGATACGCTAGTACAAGTTTCTCCAGCACTATTAGTAGTAAGTGCTGATACATCAACTTTTTTTACAGAAGATTCTCCTGTACCGTCAGATTCATTAGTAAACTTTAAGATAGCAACTCTTTCACCATCTTGAATAGTTTGCGAAGTTACTGTATCTGCCATTGTTTACTCCTATCTTTCTACTGCTGCTACAACGTAGTCAATAGTCATAGTTTGTGCTGAAGCTTCACCATTTTGAATACCAAAAGAAACGGTTAATTCTTCATCATCAGGTAGGTTAGTGATTGCAACACCAACTGGAGCAGCATTATTTATTGAGTAATATACTTTTGAAGCATCTGGATCAATAAACCATGTTGTTGTGATAAATGTATCATCTGCCATAGTTGCAACGTCCTCTGTAGTGGTTGCACTGTTATCTTTCTCAACTAAGAAATCTAAACCTGCGTCACCGTCTGCAGAAATGAAGAAAACACCGTCAGTAGTATCAAGAGGTGTTGTATCTGTTATACCAAGACCCATAACAAAATCAGATTGATCTACATCATTAACTTTGAATCTAGCAGAAAAGTATGCTTTCTTACTTGTGCTTAATTTAAAACCTTCACCTTTTAATTGTAAAAAGTCTAAATCGTTATCACCTGCAGCATTAGTGAGCAATAAAGCTCCACCAGCTGAAGACGTTACAGCTTCAGATGCACTACCAGTACCAGCCTCAGTAGTTGTTATAGTCCAATCACCAGAGTTATATGTAAAAAAGTCATTATGATACATATAAAATGTTTGATCTGATGGATATGGTGCAAACATAGGCTGGTTTTTTTTGTGCTCCGTAGCAACAGTATTACCTGCCCATAATATTAAGTTTTGAAAATGTGGATTAGCCATTATGAACTCCTTTACTTGTATTAATGGAAATCTTTACGATCCTCATTAAGCTAATTAATTTAAAACTACTTAAAGTTTACACCTCATAATCAAATGAATCAACAAAAAAAGGGAGCCGAAGCTCCCTTAAAATTGTAGTTGAGTGAGAAACGCTACAATAATCCGTTCCTTAAGCTCCTTGAGAACCGTAAACGGCTCTAAAGTTAGAATATCCAAAACTATAACGCTCTCTAGCTTTGTATCTCATATTACCTGTATCGAAGTCACCCTCTAATGCAGTTTGCATAGGAGATCTTTCAAAATACTTAAACCCGTCTGGGCAGTCAGTTTTGATGAAATACGCATCTGTATCTGTTAGATAGTTGTTAACAACATATCCATCAGGAATCATACCAGTATTTGATATAGCGTTAATGTCGTTGTCAGATGTTCCTACTCTGCCTGGGCTTTGTAGTAATCTGTCAGCAACAAACACTAATTGTGGTGGGATAATTAACTTCATACCTTTCAACGCAATATTAAGACCTCTATCATCCGTAAATGTAGAAATATTAATAAGTGAGTCTTCTAGTGAAGTTTCATTAAGATCCGCCATAGTGGTAGCTCTATTTGCTAGTGAACCGCCGCCGCCTAGTGGATGATCTGTAGCCACAAGCACTTTACCATCACCGCCTGTTGTACTAAACGCGTTGTTTAATACTGAAGCTGCTTTGATTTGCTTTGTGTTAGCCATAGATCTTGCTAAAGCTTTGGTGTATCTTGCTCCGAGTCTATCATAAAGATTATCTTCAATTGCTTCTTCAGTTAGCGCGAAAGCTAAAGCCACTGTTTCGTGGGTATAACGAGATGTATAACCTTCGTTAGCTGTATCAAATCTGATACCACTACCTTCAGCTTTTACTTCTGCGTTACCAAACCCTACTATTAGGGTTTCTTCTTCAAACGCTCTATCAGAAGACTCAGTTTCATAAATTTCTTCATGTTGAGATTCGTATCGGGCATACTCTATACCGAACAAGGCATTAAGACCTGGCTCTAATTCTTTCGCTAATTGCGCTCTATTAATTGCCATTATTTATACTCCTGTTGGATCGACATAGAAATGCTCATTAAATTTAACAATTACATTTACGTTTGCTGAACCTGTTGTACTGTTATCTGGGTCACTCGAAAAGCCCATAATTCTGAACGTAGCAGTTGTAGCTGCTGTTGTTCCAGATAGTTCCATAGCTGACATCCCTGTTTTCACAGAGCCAGCAGTATAGGAAATATCTGCGTTCAAACCGACATCAGTTTGAGCTGGAGAACCTGCACTTTGAATTTCAAATACAGCATTAGGGTCATCTACGACAAATGCTTTAATATCGGACGATACAGTTCCATCAGGGAAGTGAGAACTAAAAATAGTTTCACCTGAAGAGTTTGTAAAAGTACAACCTCTAAATACACCAATAGACTCATCCCCAGCACCAGCTACTAAAATAGTACCAGTATTGAGCATTTTTACTAAATCGCCAGAAAAAATATTCCCAGAAGCACCTGAGGCAATTTCGTATTCTGTAACTCCACCATTTTGGACTCCAGAACCTAATTTACCTACTACTCGTGCTCCGAAAGGGGCATTTTTGTTAGCCATAATAAGTCACCTTATATTTGTTATTTAAAGTTTGGTAATCAACTACGTTGACCACCGCCAAAAGTTACTTTGCTTTTTCTCTCTGGATTTAAAATCGGAGAGCTTGGATCTGATTCCCTCATTAAGTCATTGTCTACAGCATCTTGCTGTGTCTGAGCACGTGCAGCATAGTAGGAGTTTCTCTCTTCACGTGTTTCATTAGGAATCTTAGCCAATAGCAAACCACCTCGTGCTACAACTCCTGCGTGTTTGCCTTGTTGTACGCTATCAAAAAGATCTTGATCAGAATCTTCTAATTCTTCAGATCTTACTAGGTCGAAACCTTCGCTTAATCTTGAAGAAACATTCTTACGATCTTCTTGGCCTACAATTTCGGCTCTAATCCACCTGTAAGTATAACCTTCAGGTGCAGGAGGAGTATCCAACGTAGATGGTGGGCTCCATGGTTTGCGAGCTTCTTTTTTAGCTCGTGTGTCGGCAGAACGTGGTGTTCTGTTTGAATTGTTGTTATCTTTTTCAGTCATAACTATTACCTTTTAACATATTTTGCGTACTCTTTCAAAGGTACGTTTAATTTTTTTGCCATTTGAACTTCACTTGGAGACAGTTTTATCTGTTTTTTACCAGAATTACCGCTTACTCTACCAGCTGAAGCAACCTTTTGTGATGGCTTAGTTTGTACTGATTCTCCAAAATAATCAGGGTGTTTATCCTTAATTCTTTTGTTAACCTCAGTAAAATATTCATCACTTTCAATTACAAATCCCTCATCTTCTAATTCTTGATGTATTTTTATACCACTTTCATGCATGATTGGATTATTTAAAAACCACTCATTACCTTCATCAATCCATCCCTGCATTTTAGAAGAAAAAGTACTTTGTTGTTGAACTGGTTGTTGTGCATAATTAAATGCATTTTGATCTACTTGATTTTTTTGTCGAGCAATATTTAATTTACCCTCTTGAACTTTTTGTTCTTGTACTGCTAATTTAGCTAAAACATCTTGTGCTTGAGCTACTTTTTCATAGTCAGACACTTCATGTGCTTTTTGTAAAGATGCCATAGCTTGTGCTTTTTGTGCTTCTAATCTAGTTTCTGATTCTGACAAGCTATTTTGTTGGACCGTATTTACAGAGGACTCAAGTCTACCAACTTTATGTTGTAATGATTGAGCATACTGCAAAGCAGAATCTTGACCTCTTTCAGCCTCTCTTAGCTTTCTAGTTAGTGTATTTATTCTTTTTTGTACTTTATCTGAATAATCTTGTAATTCTTCTTTATCAGATTCAGCTTCAGATTCAACATTATCGTCACCTTCATTTTGTACTAATTCATTTTGTTCTTCAGGTGCATCAGCAGACTCAACACTATCTTCAAGTTCTACTATTTCACCCTCTTCAACTACTTCTTCTTTTTTTACTGCTTCTTCAGACATTATTTCTCCTTATACTGCAAGAATATCATCAGGATCAAGTATGGTAGCTATAACCTCATCATCATTTATGATACGGCACTCAGACTCGTCTCCAAGCTTAAATCTAGCTCCTGCATACCTGCCTATTAATACCCATTGTTTTTCCTGACACCAAGGATGATCAAATTTACTTTCATCCTTATAGCAATCAGGACCCATTTTTACCACATAACCAACCACAGTAGCTAGAGATTCTCTATCTATTTGTGATTGAACTAAGTGTATTCCACCTTCAGTAACCGCTTTGCCTTTATAAGGTAGAATTAATATTCTCCACCCTGTCGGTTGTGGCATGCGATCTAAAAATGATTTTTCTAATAATGTTGGATCTAAAACTCTCGCTGATTGTGATACATATGCTGAATTTTTATCAGAATCTTCAACCTCATTTTCTTGAGAAGTTTCTTGTTCTTGTTGTTCTTTGAGTTTTTGTTCTGCTTCTATTGACTTGGCTACGTGGTCAGGTACCTGTATCTTTGATGTCATCTTGTATGTTTTTCCCTAGCAGCTCTCTAAATATATTTTCTGCGTCAGCGAGAGAACTGTACCGCCCACGCAAAAACTCGTACTGAGAAAAATCACTACAGCCTGCTAACATAGCATCTTTAGTGTCTTCTCGCCTTGCTTCTATTTCTTTTAAAAACTTTTTAGCAAGCCAAACCGCATCCATCAATAAACACCAGAAAACTTACCGCCAAACTCTGCAATACCCATTCCTCTAGCTTTACCTTTGCCCATCCCAGGTTTAGGTTTTACATTTGTATCAAAAGTTCCTTGGTTTGTTTTCAAAGACACGCTGCCTTTGTTACTGTAAGGATTTTTATTTTTCATTACAGTAGGTGTTTTTTGTTGATTGATTTCTGTTCTTTTAATCATGTTTGCTATTATGAATACTTAAATTAAATTTTGCAACTATTAATTTCTAGTAAGTAAATCCAAATTTTTAAATTCACGTTGTTGGTCTAGCCTAGCTCTTGCTGTTTCATCACGCATTTCAGCTATTTCTTCTGATGTGTCAATTCTTTCTCGATCTATTTTAGCTCTAGTTGCAGCGTCTTGTGCTTTTCTATTTTCTTGTGCTACAAACTGTTGTTGCTCCATGGCCAGTTCTTGTCCTTTTAACGCTAACTCTTGTTTTCTTATAGCTACTAATGGGTCTTCATCATCAGGAGATGCTATTTTAGATGTATATTCAGCAATAAGCTGAGACATAATTGGAGCAGAAAATTGTGCTAGCAAATTACTAGACTCTCGCATAATTGTTTGTTGTTCAGCTGGGCTAACTTGTTGGGCTTGCTGTTGTAATTGTTGAAACTGCTGCATAGCCTCTGGTGGCATTTGTTGTTGGGCTAAAATATCAGCTTTCATTTGTAAATGCTCCATAATGTGTGCATGTATTAAAGCTTGAACCTGTGCGTTCATTTGAACTGGAGGTGTATTTAACAAACTCATGTGTGTTGCAACGTGTGCGTCATGGTTTTGTTCTGGAAAAGCTTTGGCAGGATTACCAAGTAATAATGCGTTATTTTCAAAACCAGCTTCTTGTGGTTGAGGCTCAGTTGATGGAGGCGGCATTAATATTTGTTCTATATTATCTACTCCAATCGCTGAATACATACGTTTGTATGACTCGTAAATACCTGCTGCGCCGTGAACTTCTGGGTTAGATTGCACTAATTGCATCATTTCTTGAGCCATAGCAATACGTTGCGACTGACTAAATATGTCTGGGTTAGATATAGGAAAAATGTCAACCCTGTCATCAAAATCAGTTAATTTTATGCTGTTATTAGCATTTGCAACATTATATGGGTACTCTTGCGGTAAATATTCTTGAAATACGTTTGCAAGAATACGAAACTCTTTTTTTTGTGAATTATGTAAACGCTTGTGTATAGCAGATAAAACTTTTGTAGATCTTTCAAGCAAGGCTAGTGTTGTACCAACAGGAGCGTTTGGATTACCTTGACCAACGTTTATTTCAGAAATAGAAGCAAACCTTTGGCCTGCATTTACAAGTAAATTTAATAAACTTAAAAGTGTTTGACTAGGTTCTTTAAACGGTAAAGGCTGTATAGCTTGTCCTAAAATACCACCTGGAGCATCAACATCTCTAAATTCACCTGGTTGTAAAGGTGTATCTTCGTCTCTAATCCTAATTCCACGTGTTTTAAACCCTGCAGGTAAGTTTGCAAGCGTACCAGCGTCAATTAACTGCCTTAATATGCTAGTAGATGCCTTTGAAAGGCCTCCTATCATGTGTGTTAGACCAAAACCATAGAATCCTAGGCCAGGTAAAAACTTAAAATGCACAAAATACTCTATTTTTTTACGTAATGGGTCATTTTCTGCATAATTACGGTAAATACTTAAAATACTATTGCTGTTAGCATCTATGGTTACAATATAGGGTAGTTTAACACCAGTTATATTACCGTTCTCGTCTACGTCTTCAAAGCCGTCTATATCTAAATTACAGTGTACTTCGTATAAAACAGATACTTCACCCAGATCATAACTAGGTTCGAGACCTGATAACTCGTCTATTTCTTCTTGAATTTGGCTATTTTCAGGAGAATAACTATTGCTTACGTCAACTTTTTTGTAAAAACCTATAGCTTGCAGTTTTTTAAGCTCATTTTCAGGCATTTTAACTACATTTGTTATTCTTGGACAAGTTTCTAAGTCGGTTGAAAAATAAGGAACAATTAAATCTTCTGGTGCTATAAATTTAGATACAGCACGACCAAGGTTTTCATCATAATATATTTTTTTAAACGCTGAACCCGCTAAAGGAAGATAAAAAAGCATTTGATCTAACTCTTCGTCAAACTCTTCCATCACGTGCACAATTTGATAGTTCATAAAATCAGAAACTCTTTGTGCTTGTTCTTCCACTACTGAGTCGTATTTACCAACTACTTGGGTCTTTACAGGACCACCTGAGGGTAATAGCTCTTTGTAGGCTTGTGCTTGAAAATTAGTAACAGCTTCACCCAATAATGGATGTATAACACCAGATGCACCAGCAAAAGGCTCTGATCTTTCTTGATCAAACTTCATGCCTAGATATTTAAGACCGTCTGTATAAGTTTTTTCCCAGTCTTCTCTGGAAGATTTATCTTTTTCAATACCTGCAGTAAGTTCTATAGATATTGTATTTAGTTGATTGTCGTCCAAAAACTCAGCTAAATTAGATCCAAAACCATCATCTATTGGCATGTCATCCATACCACCTAAAATAGCACTACCGTCTTCTTGTAATTCAAAATCGTCTTCGTTTGCTTCTTCTATTGCCTCCACAGCAACCGTCATATCTTCAGTACCTTGTAAAGAATCTACTGGTTCTGGGGTATTGTCTTGTTTTTCTATTGCCATTAGTAATATGCCCTTTTAATTACCGCTCTTTCTTCGTCTGCATAATCATCATGTAGCGAAACCAAACCGCCCTCCCTAAAACGCATTAGGGCTTGAGACATAGTATCACATAAATCGTCATTTTTACCAAAAGGAAAGGCTGCACATTCTTCAATCATATCCTCTGCAAACTTTTTTTGTGGTGCCCAAACCAAACCAGATTCAAATATAGGTGCAACAGAGTGCATCCTAGTTGATTTATCGTGTCCTCTAGTAGGAGAATAATTCACGACAGGAATACCTAATCTACGCAGTTCATGGGTAAGTGGCGTACCAGATGCCTTAGCTTCCACTAAAGTCATATCAGGATCCCAATATTTATATTCCTCGTAAGCTACCCGTTTCAGTTCAGGAAAGTCCCATCTACCTTTTTGGGCATCAAGCAAAATAATTGAATCTGGATCATCTGGGGTAGGATTAAATACACCCCAGGTAGAAATAGCAGAGTAGTCGGAGTTTTGCTTCTTACTGTAGGCAGTATCATAACTTTGAATGATATATTTAACTGGTGGCAAGGAATCATGCTCCCAAGGATTCCACCACTCACGCTTAATTATAGAGCCTTCTTCTGCAGTTGGTGTTTGCATCCACTGGGCGTTCCATTTTTGTGTAGGGAGTGAAGCTTTTACTTTATTAAGTTCGTCTATATTCCAAAACTCAGGCCACAAAGGATTACCAGATTCTTCAAAGATAGCAGGAAACTCTACAATATCCCATTGGTCAGCCAACTCTTCTTTTTGTGCCTCTAGTAGCTTTTCTGTAAGATCTAGTGAACTCCACCTAGTCATAACCAATATGATAGCTCCGCCTGGTTGT
>VTLG01006372.1_pt1 | contig 16177 bp, 18 predicted proteins | sample 4694571 | NCBI WGS metagenome assembly VTLG01 (sample SAMN12604809, study PRJNA352737) | marine metagenome | biome: ENVO:00000447; feature: ENVO:00000209|ENVO:00000569|ENVO:01000036; material: ENVO:00002151; isolation source: viral sequences binned using virsorter ...
AAAGGGAGGGCACTCCTTCTACATGGAGATCTTTTGTACTCCCCCCTTCAAAAAGGTTATGGATTAATTTTTGGCCCGAATTTTTTTTCTGGGTTTTTTGAAATTAAAAGATCATTTTCATTCTATTGTAGCATCATTATTAGTGATGTCAATACATTACGAAGGTTTTGTTGGCCAAGTTGGATTCTCTGGATCTTCTTCCGTTGCGGGAAGGTCTCTCAAATTCTGACGATATGTTTTCCATTCAGTTTTCTTTGAATCTGATAGGGGAGAGTCATTGAATTGAGTCCAATCACTATCTCTTAATAACATATTTCTCATAAACCTTAAAGCCTCCACGTAATTGGGTGCAAAGTCAGATTTTATTAATGAGAAATCAGGATCCATACTTGTTTCTAGATATTTATACTAGAAAATACAATTAGTTTCACCAATTGTATTGGTTGCTAACCACCCAGTTGCAATGTACTTAGTTTCATATGGAGGATTACCACGATGCAAATGAGTAAAAGAACCAGGAAATATGACTATTCTACCTGATTTTGGTTTTATTTTTTGCTTTTGATATAAAAATTCTGTTTCTCCACCCTCTGCAACATCATTGAAATATACAGACCACACTAGAGTTCTTGATGCGTTTGATATCTCACTGGTCTCAGAGTGAAAATTATGATAACCCTGTGTTGGTTCAGTCTTTTGTAAAAGACATCCACTACTATGAAAATTCCAGTTAACTAAAAATGGATACCATTCAATGTACTGATCCAAACAAATTCTTACTGCAGACAATATATGCTGAGTTGCCTCTAAATTAAAAGTTTCTAAATTTATTTGTTTATCTTGAACATAGAATTTATTCCTTCCATTTATATGAGTGGAGTTATTGATCGTGTCAATTATAAAAGAATTAAAATCTTCTTTAATAACATTGTCCCACACTCCGATAAAGTCTTGGTTTAAAAAGACTTTAGGATTATTAAAATTCAAATCATACATAATTAGGTTTTGATAATGTAAGTTAGTGCATAGTATGGTGGTTTGTTTTCATGTGCTGTACCACTACCTGTTGTTGATGTTCTACCTACGTCAGCATCATTGTTAGAGTGAGTTATATTATAACCCTCATAAAGGTTTGAAGCACCAGATCCACTACCAGCTGTTCTAGTTGAATTCAAATTACTACCAGTTCTTGCTGATCCGTGATTTCCTGATCTGAACACAAGGTGTCTATGAGATGGTAAGTGAGTTTCTGATAATTGCACAGTAGATTCACCACCAGTGGCATGTCTAGCGTATGCATTACCTGCACCAATAACAAATTTATCTCTTAAATCAGGAACATTCGTTTGTCCAAGAAGTGTTTGTAAGGCAGATGTAGAAGCACTGCCACCATCACATAATTGCCAACCAGTAGGAGCAGTAGTTCCACCCCACATCATAATCATACCAGTTAAAAATCCACCTGTTGTTCCACTAATATCACCGACAAAATTACCAGCAGTTAAAGTGTCTGTGCTAGGATTATAGTTAAGAGCAGTATCAACACGAACAGGATTGTTACCAGAAGTTGAACTGACAAATGCAAGATAATGAGTAGCGTTTGTGGAACTTGCATCATTTGTTCCAACGTTACTTGCACTCGCAACGTTTGCCTCACTTGTATTAATCCAACTTATACCAATTCCAATTGAAGAAAGAACTTTTCCCGAATCTCCTGTGTTACCATTACTATCTTTAATTCCACCACCCGCATGAAGAAATCCATCAACAGTTTGAATTCCTGTTATATGTGTATCACTTGAAATACCAACACCATATTTTTCCGAATCAGATCCAATACCTACAACAGTCTGTTGGCCTGCAGCATTATCTAAAACAAATGGATGGAATATAGTTCCTGACATCTTTATTCTTCAGTGTAAATTATATCACCACGCAACTCAGCAAGTTTTGCAATTGCTATTGATTCAATACAAGTCCAATAAGTTTCACCACTTACCATATTTTCATCAGTAAAATATTCTGCAATGTCCTCTTGCAGATATTGTAACTCTCTTAACTGGTGTCTTTTGATGTGCATAATTTGCTAGCAAGATGTTTTTATTTAGGTTTACCTTGTTCCATTATTGTATCGCTTTGGTACTCAACCGTCAACTTATCAACATCTTTTCTTTCACCATAAACGATATAACTACAATGAATCGAAGTGTTACTAAAGTTTCTCACTACAATTTTATTTTCAGCAAGTGTGTAATGTAAGTATTGGTAATTTTCAATCGGAGTTAAATGCACTGTAATTGTGTTAGAATCAACTAAATCTTTCCAGTAATCAGGAAGATCAATTATTTGACTATCTTTTAAAACACCCCGATAATAAACACCTATCTCTGGGCCTTCGAGAGATGCGTGAGCAAGACGATAATTTCTTTTTGATGGATGTTTAATATCAAATAACTTACTAGTAGCAACGATTGAACTTGACCAAGTGGCAAACCCAGCTCGCATCGTACCACTGATTGTAAGATTTTTTGTAATTGTTTGACTTCCGTTTACTGCTATGTCTCCTATAAAAGCACTATCACCTTTTACATATAGAGAGGGAAGATATGATTGTTTTGATTCTGAATTTGGTGGATAGATTGTAACTGTTGCTTTCTGGCCTGCAATCGCATCTCCAAAGATTGAAATACCAGGATTAGTTAAATATCCAGCTTTATTATAAATTGCCGATATGTCATTTAGTTTTGAATAGTCTTTGTATCCAATATGAAGAGCTATTGTTTGTAATGATAGATTTTTTATTGACATATTATTATCCTACTGCATTGTAAGAATCAATTTTAGATAAAGATGGAACATTTTCATCGTGAAATGGAGTCACTTCTTGATAAAAATCAGGTGCCATGAACTCATCAAGTCCAGAACTAGTATGAATTACTTCAGATTCACAGTGAATACCAACAGCACCACCACCATTTATGAATAATTCTTTCGTTGCATCAACAGTGAAATCTGCTTGAGCAACTATCTCTGTATCAGCACCCGATCTTGTTTTGATATTTTTTCCTGCATCTAAGTAGATATTTTTCTGTGCAACTAAGGATATATTTCTACCATTTATTTCTATATCACTTGACTTTGATTCAATATGAATTACTCCATTTTTACATTCTAGTTTAATTGCAATATCACCCTCACCAGTTACTTCACCGTTATTAACTTCAGGCAAATATCCAGAATATATCTCAAAAGATTTATTTGATTTCATTTTACCTTGCCCACCTTCATAATAATGAAGTCCTTGTCCTGTATTTGTGCTTACACAATACTCAGATCTCCCATGCAAATCGGTAGGGCCACCACCAGTAATAGAACAAGTGGGTTTAGTATCACGAAAAAATCTTGCGATATGTTCTTTAAAATCATCAGAGTCTAGTAACTTTTGTATCTCTTTCTCGTCCATTAATAACCTCCCCCATATCCACCACCACTTGGTGGGTCACTTGGTGGTGTCGGGTCACTTGGTGGTGGTGTTGATGTAGTAGTGTCTGTATTCATTGTAGAACTAGAAGTCGTCGTTGTCGTGGTATCTTCTTCCACTACTATAGAAGTTGTAATAGTATTGGTTTGGGTAGGAGTTTCTGTCTCAGGTGTCTCTTGTGTTGTAGTTGTATAAGAGGTTGGTGGAACATACTTTCCTAGACTCTCTTCTATTGTATCATAAATTATTGAATCTGTCTCCCCATGAGTCGCACCTGTCATTTTTCTACCATCCGACATTACATGATATGGCCCAGAGTAAGCAATACCATCAACATATCCAACAAACTCTTTATTATCACCAATACAATCAACAACACTTGTAATTCCAATAAGTGGTGTTTTCTTCCTTTCCTCTGCACCAACGTCAGTTGGAAGTTGACCTTTAAATGACATAACAGGAATTATATCTGCACCTGATCCAGTTCTTGTCTTAACAGTAAGTATTGGAGCAGAAGTATATTCTGTGAGTAAATTTGGTGGTAGTTCAACAATACCTATTGATCCACTTGGAGATGTCACAATTGGAATATTTGTACCATCCTGAAGAACTATTGAATCATTAGGATCATAATTAATACCTGGTGACACGATATAAGTGCTTGTAATCACACCAACTACATTTGTTCCAACTCCTACATTTGGAGCATCATTCAAGCAGTAACCAGAACCAGAAGAGAGAATTACAACTTCAGTTATAACACCATCTTTGATTATGGGTTTTACATCTGCACCATGACCATTTCCAGTATTATCAATTATGGTTATACTTGTATTGTTTTCATCATATCCACTACCTCCGTTGATAACTTCGATAGAAAATATTCTTCGACTATTACCAACAACAATAAACAATTCTGCTCCTTGACCTGACCCAATCACCTGATATGTTGGTGGAATACACATAGGATAGATATAACCTGGTGCTCTAGGAACAATATCTTCTTGCGAAGTCGGATTGTCGTTCTTCTTATTACATACATCAAACTGATTATTTCCTGCACCAAATAAAGATATTTGATCTATTGCTCTTTCAATCGAACCAGCAGTTGTTCCTGCAGATACTAATGTCGTTTCACCTACTCCAGAACCATCAATCACTGTTTCATTAAATCCACCAGCAAGAAGATTCTCTGCCTCTGCTATGGTTATACCGTTATCATCTGCATATGCTCTTACCTCTGCAGATGAAAATATTCTATCTGTAAAGTTTTGTATTCCAGTGTTTATTGAACTTGCAGCATTTGCAAGTGGTGTTCTTAGTGATCCAATCGCATCCACACCTTTTAATAAACCACCATAATCATCTGGAGGCATTAACTTTTGTCCTTGATATGACACCCACTCTGATGGAGTTGCACACTTATCTGCATTACATCCAATAAAATCAAATATTTTCTTTGCTAATCCACTTACACTTCGAAGAACACCCTTTACTGAACTCAAACCACCTAATAACCAATTCAGTCCACTCATTATTTTCCCTAACGCACCCTCCAACATATCAAACATTTTTGCAAATATTCCTGCAGTAAACTGTTCAATCGCACATAACGCACCGTTTATAACTTTTCCAAGAAGATTCTGGAACATGTTACTAATAAAGTTAGTCATCTTTCCAAGGATACCTTCAAAAGCACAATAGATTAATTGCATTGCACCTTTGAATCCTTTTTTCAATTTCAATTCTTCAAAAAAGGAATCAACTCCTTTTGCACCTGCTTTGATTGGGCCCAAAAGTTTTTTAAATTTTTTATTTAAATTTTTTAAAAGATTAGTTTTAACAGAGTCTAGTGTGCTTTTCATGATGGAACTCACCTGACCAGTCACAAAGGCAAGTTCTGCTTGCATATTAACTATCGAATTTGTGAATGGACTAATCCAAGCATCTCCAACATTCTCAAGTTCACCTAATAGTGCAATAAAATCGGTGATTGCTTGAGTCATTTTTCCAACTGTGGTATCATTACAAGGTGTCCACTTTGGAGTTTTTTTACTTGTATCCTTTTCTACCTTACTTGCAGATGAATCTTGTTCATATTTTTTTGGAACATTATTAATTTCTTCTCCTTTTTTTGTTTTATGAGAATTGTGTCTTCTTCTACTAGATCCATATAGGTCTGCTTGGAAAGGAACAAATCCGCTACTACTTACTGTATCAATTTCATCATTCCATATTTGTGGTTCGACATTTGCAGGTTTAGATAGTAATCCCATAATAACTGGTTGTTGTGCATCATCACCATCTAAAAAGAAACCAACACAAACTTCTCCTCCAGCAAGAGTCAAAGATCTTCCAAGGCCTGCTTGACCATCTCCATCAAAACCATTTGCCATCACTTCTGCCCACGGTAAGTCCTCATCAGGAAGTATTGTTCCTTTTGGATCAAAAGGATGATACCCGATGATGCGAACTTTCACTCGGTTATGTTTTTCACCTTCGCCCGCAAGATAGAAATTTATGTCTCTCCAGACTTTAGGTGGAGCGATTTGACCGATCCACCATTTAAATCCATCTTTACCTGCGAAATGTGTTTTACCTAAAGACTGATCAATCATTAGTCATCGTATACTAAACACTCTGGTTCATCGGGGTGCATCTCACAAAATAATTCTAATACATTAGGATCGTGATGATCACCTGCCTCTATCTCATCATGATGATGATCTGCATATACTTCGAGTTCATGCAACTCTTCAAGCATATGCCTCTTCATTGGTTCAGAGGTTTGTGGGTCGGCAAGAATTTCCTTGTCGTGTTGAATGTGATCTTCTATGCTTTTCATTTTTTTCCTCCATGTACAGTATGTACATTTATATTTATCCCTCTATTATACATCAAATTAATCAAACTGACTTTCTCTAAGTCTTCTCTGTTTGTCCCTATGACTCTTATAAGCAGGAATTGTTTTATTTTTCTCGACTTTAACCTTTGAATACCCATAAGAATCTCGAACTAAATTAAGTGATGTAAAACTTGCATTTCCTTGTATGTGGTGATTTAATCTTACGATTAAGTAATTACCACTAACTTGTGCATCTAAATTTGTAGATTGACCATCATTCATCTCAGGGAATATACAATTTATTAAATCACCTGCTTTAATGTTAGTGTTTAATGGAATCTGAATATTTAAAGATTGAGAAAATAATGCATTGTATCTTGAAAAGGATTTTGCCATATCTGCCTCATCCCTTCCAGATGTTCCTAGTCCACCAGTTCCAATTCCAAGTGCACCATGATCAGAAATTCGAACAAAAAGTCTACTCGTTAAACTTTTGACGTTATTAGGTGCAGGAAGTTTGGAACCGTCTGCTTCTTTTGAACTACCCAACCTATTTTCAACATGCTTTTCTAACTGATAGTCATACTGTGATACTCTTTGTGTTAAAGAATCAAAGAAAAGAGTTTTATTTGCGAACTGACCAACCGATAATGATTTACGAATATCAGACCCTCTATCAATATGAAAATAATTTATTCTAAAATTCTCTTCAAGTCTATATGCATTTCCAACTGCACCAAGACCTTGATATTGATAAGGGCCATGTATCTCAACTCCTTGTTCTTTCACATCTGATAGACCGATATTTGATCTGGTATTAGAAACTAATCCTTCAATACTTCTAAATTGAAATCCTTCTCTGGTTTGATAGAAAAAATATCCTGCAGTTCCAACTGCCTCTGCGTATTCACCTTCTCCTGATACTCCTTGTTTTGAACTTGCGATAGATTTAGGACACAACCATTCAATAGTATGAAAGGGTTTTTTTGTATTACCAAGAAAAGAATAAGTATTAGTAGTTTGATCTATTTGCCCAATTCGACTTTTCTTTACTTTCATTGTATTTTCTAATATATCTTCTACATGTTTATCAATGGTTGCTGATTTATATTTTTTCATGCACCTTGTTGTTTCGTTTGAAAAATACTCTGGTGATGTCACCTTTAATGTAAACGACTGTGCCATCGATGGTGAATCTAGATTCTCCATCTTGTACACATATAATTCTCCAGATCCTGGTTCAATACCTCCTTCTTTTGTAGATTTTCCAAATTTAAAATTTTTATCAAGTAAAGTATCCAAATCAATTGCTATCATCTCACCACCACGAATTGGGAGATTACTAACAAAATTATATGTTGATCTTAATTTTATATTCATAGTGATTGTAGGACTTAATATATTTTCAAAGTATTCAATATATTCAAGATGACCAGTTAAGTCAAATGGTTTCGTTCCAGACTGTGGTGACTGGATATCAACGTAATTATACTTAAGTGATTGTGATGCTAAAGCCATTATTCGTTAAGATTGTATAAAAGTATATCTTCCCCTATATTTACTGGTTCATAGGGAACAAAACTTATCTTATCTCCACCTTTCTTAGTTGGTGTATTATCTATTAAGTTTGTTTGTTTGCCACCTTCATCAGTGGGAACAACGATTATATTATTACCACCACCTTCTGATTCTGCTTGCTCTTTTAATTGTAATATTTTTTGATTCCTTAAAATTTGTTTTGTTCTCATATTATCATTACTTGATTCACTTATATAAAGTTTTAATTTAGAAGGATCATCTTCATTAATAGCATTGTTAATTGATACATATAAATCATAAAGTGAATATGCGAGATTATCTTTTAAATTAAATACTTTCTTACCTGATTGATATGCTGCATAAGCATCTAAGATAAAAAATCCAGCTTTTGCGACTGGGTGATTAACAGCTGTAGATAAGAAAGATAATTTTGGCCCTTTATAACTAAGTCCAAGAAAAGAATCTTTTGTTATATTTTTATTTCCTCTTAAAAATGTTCTTGTTATATTTTTAAATGGCCCTTTATCATTAAAAATATTTTTGCTCAAGGTATCAGTTATTCTTTTTACTCTTTTAGCAGTAAAGTTTCTGACATTAAATCTTGTTTTTTTAAATTGTGAACTAGGTAGTGGTTTGTCATTAACTTTTTCTACTTCATCTAATAATTTATCAAGACCCTTATCAATTTTATCTAGTTTTTCTAAATCTGGATCCATTTGTGCATCCAATATTACTCTCTCTACTTCTAGATCTTGACCATCAAAAAATTGATTTGGTTTTATTCCTTTTTTCTTTAAATTTTCTAATTTATATAATTCTTTAGTTACTTCATCCATATCTTTAATAAAATCTGGATCAGATAAATCAAATCCACCACCAACATTTGAAATTTTTTTATTACGAATAGTCTTTCTGATGTTGTCTCTAAATTTTCTTACACTGGTTTTATCTGGACGATTAGTTACTCCAGATGAAGTTGTTTTATTGGCAAGAGTATTTCCACTTAATTCAGCTTTTTTTAACCTTACTTTTCGTTTCTTTATATTTGATCTACGATTTCTGGATTCATTTAAAGTTACACTTCTTTCTGCTTGTTTTACTTTTGTCTTTTCTGGAGTTTTTATAGTTTGTCTTTGCCTTGTACTTTTAGTTACTTTTACTTTTGGATTCGCATTAGTTCCTCTTGTTGGGTATATCACTGGTCTTCTTGGCCCAATAGGTGACGTTGGTTGAATTCTAGGATCATCAATGTTTCTTCTTCCAATGGCAAAATCACCAATACTTCCATCTACTTCATCATCTTCTGAGTCTCCTCCTCCTCTTCCACCAAATGCAGAGAGAAGTCCAATAATTCCAAGACCACCTAGACCAACTGCACCAACCTTTAAAAATTTTTTAAGATTACTATCTTTAGGTGTTTGTATTTCTTTTAGTTCTTTAGTTTCTTTTTTAATAAATTTTAAAAACTTGTCAAAATCAGATTTACTTTGAAACCTTAATGATGAAATAGATGATTTATTTGTTGCTGATTTTAATTTTTCCATACTTATACAATATTAAAATTAACTTTATTGAACATGTATGAAAAATTATCATAATCGAGATTACTATGCACTACCATAGTAGGGCCACCATCAGGGTTTCCAGAGGTATCAGTTCTCACTAAATTTTCTTTTGATTTGTTACCCATTGGAATAACTGATACGTTGTCACGATTTTTTCTTGCTCCACCTCCTCTAACATTTTTTCCACTTTCATCAACAGATTTTATTTTATTTTTTTTGAACTCTTTATTATAGTCAATTAACTGTAAATCTTTTAAAAATTCTTCTCTTTTCTTTGGATCAATTTCCCCTAAAGGATTGGCACCAAACTCATCAAGATACTTAATTATATCTTGTGCCTGTAATTTCTTAGAAGCATCGCTATCCAAAGAACCACTATCTAATTGCCTCTGATATACTAATTTTGCTTTATTTAAATCCTCTCTAGTACTAAAATCTTTTAAAATTTTTCTAATTGTTACTAACTTATCATCTGGTTTTAAACTAGCATACCCACTCTTTGAAGAAAAACTACCTTTTTCAGCAGTCAATCCAGATCCAAACAAACCCATTGGGTTTATGATTCTTGAACCAATACCAGTATAACCAAAATCATACTTTCCAGTTTTTAATTCTTTTATTCTTTTTTTATAAGCATCAACTACCGCATTATACTCTGTTGGATCATCTCCTTTTTTATTACTTTTTTTAAAATCTTCTAATTGTTGTTCTAAGAGAGAAATTTCATTATTTACTGCAGTAACTGTTGCTGTTTGTGTATCACCTTCAGCTGAAGACACAGCAGAATCAATTCTACTTTCACTCTCGTCTCTAAGAGTTTGCAACTCTGGGCTAGAAGTTCGAGATACAAGAAAATTTCCTACTATTTCTTTAATAAAAGATACAAATCCAGATGCCTTATCTTTAACAAATCCTAAAATTTGATCTTTAAATGCAAATAACAAAGTTCCAAGACCACCAAGAGCAACTAACCCTAAAATTGCCTTTAGAATTGGACTTGCAAGTAAACTAAAAACTCCAACTCCTGCTTTTAATCCACCAAATATTTTTCCAATAAATCCAAAAATACCACCAGCACCTTTACTTACTGCTTGTTTTAAAGACTTTGCGATTCCAAAAGTGGCAACCATTGAATCTCTAATGGTTTTTAAACTCTTTTGTAAAATTTTAGAGTTCTTTTTAGATCCAAAGAATTCAATAAAATTCATACCGAATTTTTGTTGTTTGGATACTGCAGGAGAAGATATTGTATTAGTAGTCCTCTGAACATTACGAACGCTATTTCTAGCAGCAGAAAATAAACCTACACTTGCAGATCTTGTAATTCTTCTCGGTGCAATATTTGGTCTAAACATTTACATTCCTGCTTGTTGTGCTTTTAAGTTTTCCTCTTCAATATACTGATTTAATAATCCAACATAGATGTCTCGTTCCCAAGGCATCATATTTTCAATTTCGGTCAAAGAATATTTATGGTGTTGTATCAAAGCAAAGTTAAGTTTAAAGTATGACTCAAGATCAATATGAGCCATAACTATCCGAAAAAACTCGTTATACCCTCCAACGCAACGTCACTTTCAACTTTTGTTTTTGGATTAACTACCTTAACTGTATGAGATAATTTAGGCATTGTTTCAAAAAAAGTTTCAACTTCTTTAAATTGATTTGAATTTAAAGTTTCTAACCATTCATTCAATTCTTTCTTTGTGCAGTCAGATGCTGCCCAAGATTCTTCCTCGTTATAAACAACATCAATACAAGATGCAATGATGTCTAAAGAGGATTCAAATGAAATGTTATCAGTATCAGAAACATCAAAATTGTTTTGAACAAACTCATTTAATGATGGATATTTCATTCTTAAAACCAAATTTTCATCTAATTTAATATCACGTTTGTGTTTTTCATTTTTTTGAACCTGTATTTCATCAATATAAATCTGAGTTTCAACTGTTGTTTCTCCATCATCAGGGCAAGTTACAATTACTTCAACAGATTCACCCACAGATTTACCACGTATATTCAGGAAGATGTATTCAATATCAAATGTGGGAAGTTCTTCAACCTTGATTCCTCTTGTCAATATGCATGATTTTAACGTGGATTTAATTGCAGTTGTAATCTGCTTTGTATCCTGACTCTCTAAAGCAAGAATCAAAATCTTCTCCTCTCTTACAAGGAATGGTCTATATTTTATTTTTTTTCCCGTTGATGGTAAAACCAACTCATGTGTCGGGGTAGATATTTTTGGTAAAGGCATAATATTATATTCAGTATTGTATATAGCAGGGTTTTAGGAACCATATCCAGGTGAACCTCCACCTTGGTACTGCTGCTGTTGGTTATTGTTATTATCCTGTTGCTGCTGTTGCTGTTGATTATCCTCTTGTTGCTGCTGTTGCTGTTGATTATCCTCTTGTTGTTGCTGATTGTCTTCTTGTTGTTGTTGCTGTTGATTATCTTCTTGTTGCTGCTCCTGTTGCTGGTCATCATCACCACTAGGTGCACCATCAGTTATAACTGTATACGATGCACTTGCTGGTAAACTCTCTGCCATAGTATCATAAATTATCTCATGAGGATAAGAAGAATGTTCTGCTCCAACCATTTTTACACCTGTATCAGGGTGAACATGGAAAGGCCCATAATATGGTTTACCATTTACATATCCTTTTAATTCTTGTGGCCCAGAAGTACTTACAGATGTTCTTATTTCATTACCAAATCTTCTTGGTATAGTTGGATTCACTTGAGTTAATTGACTATTGTAAACTTTCTCTCTGACTGATTGCTGTAAATTACCATGCTTCTCAACTGTATGTCTTAAGTAAGTAAAAACAACTGTAACTTGTAAAATAGTACTACCATCATAAGACATTGGGACTGCATTAATATTGACAGGAAACGTATCTATAAAACGATAAGTCAACAATGGCATATTTTTGAATGTATTATTTTTATCATTTGGATTCTGTAAAAAATCTCTCTCGAATTTAGTAATTGATATTCTTCTTCGATAATCATCTGGATATCTAAATCTTGAGTAAGTATTTCTTTCCTGATATGAGTCTAACTGACTTGATTCTGCTCCATCATATCTACCATTTGTTTCATTATAAACTGGATTTATAAAATTCATCCATTCTTCAAACATACGTAATACATTATAATCATCATCAATATAAAAAGTTAAATCAAATTCATTATAGATTCTTCTCGATGCAAATCTCTCTGTCATTCCCTGACGACTTCCCATCTCTTCTGAAATATTAAAGTTTGAACCTGGTAATGATGCTTGAGAGCATAAGAAATCATACTTTTGACTTGTAGATGTGGTGTCGTTAAATAATCCACAGTTAGTTAAGTATTCATATAAACCAAGATTATCTCCTATCTGACTTCTACGCACAAGATCTAACGATACCTTAAACTGACTTGATATCGCAAGTTTTGAAAATATTGGACTAGCATTAGGTATACTTAGATATAAGTCTTCCGATTTTATTGCCATCTAAATAGTTTTAAATTGTTCCTGATAATATATGTATGTCATATAAAGGAAAGTATTATCCTCGATACCCGAAAAAGTATAAAGGAGATCCCCAAAATATTATTTATAGGTCTTTGTGGGAAAGAAAGTTTATGAACTATTGTGATTTGACTGAAACAGTAAGTGAATGGCAATCAGAAGAGTTCTGGATTCCTTATCGCTCCCCAATAGATAATCGAATTCATAGATATTTTCCAGACTTCTTTGTAAAGTATATTGATAAGCAAGGTAAAAAAAGAACTATGGTTGTAGAGGTCAAACCGAAGAAAGAAACAAAGATGCCAGAGGTAAATCCAAAGAAAAGAACAAAGTCATGGGCAACCTCTGTTCAAAAGTTTGCAGTTAATCAAGCAAAATGGAAAGCAGCAAAGGAATTCTGTGCAGATCGTAATTTAGAATTTAGAATTATGACTGAAGATAATCTTGGTATCAAATGACTATTGGAGAAAAAATAAGAGAAAGAGCACAAGGTGTTGCTAATACAGGGCCAGATTGGTTTGCAAACGAGTTGTATTCTGAACTCTCTGAAGTTGCACAGGTTCGTTTACCAGAAGTTGGAGAACTTTGTTTCTTCTCATACACTGCACAATTTCCAGAAAAATATCCTTACTATGATCGCAGACCACTTGTTTATGTCATGGATTTACAAGAAGATAAGATACTTGGTGGTAATCTTCACTACCTAAATCCAGACTACCGTGATGGAGTTGCAAAAGGTCTCATAAATAAAACGAGTGCTATCCTACCAAAGAAGACATTACATAGATATTTTTACAGTAACATCGGAGATATTTTTATTATTCCACCTGACCCCGAAGAGTATGCAAGTGTTGCACAGTTAGTAACTGAGAATTTTTCTAATAAATATGGGCAGAAGGTATCACCACAAAAAGCTTGGGACTCAATTTAAATGTCAAGAACCAATAATCCAAATTTAAATAATACAAATGCTGATACTCAAGTTGAAGTAAAAGTCAGATCTACTGAATTTAATAATATCAATAATGGAGGTGTTATTGATGATGCGAACCCAAGAGCTAGATTATATTTGTCAGAAAATGGAGAGGCAAGATTAACTCAGGGTAATTTTTTGATGCAACAAGCAGGACAATTATATGATTTTAAAAAGGGAGAATGGACAACACTAGGAAAAAAACTTATTGAAAATGAAAATGATCGAACAAATCTTTTAAATGCAACAAAGATAGAATTACAAAATGAAATTATAAGAAGAAAGAAAACAAACCCAAATCAAAAAGATGTTAATATAGGTGCTGAGAAAATTACTAACGCAGGCGTTGAGGAAGATAATCTCGGTGGTGATGACAATGGAGATAAAAATGGTGAAGATACGAATACAGATGGAACACCTATAGAATTTCCAGAGTTTGGTTTAGTTGATGATATATTACAAACACTAAGTTTAAGAAATCTAAAATATCCAATTGATGCTGACTATGGCAATACACAAGACTATATGCAGATAAATCAATTTACATACAAAGCACCACAAAATAAACTGTTTTTTGGTACTAGACCTGAAAAAGAAAAGGGTGGATATGACCCCAGTGATATAACAAATAATGGAGTTCCTACAGGCACACCATTGGAGAAAGCAATTGGTTTAGTCAAGTTACCAATGCCAAATAGTTTGGCAGACTCAAATAATGTTTCTTGGGGCCCTGACCAACTCAATGCACTTACTGCTGCTGTTGCTTCAGGAGTGATGGGAAAGTCAGGTGAAGCAGTAACTGCTGTAACAGATTTTCTTAAAGGTATGGGAGGTAGAAATCCTGGACAAAATCTTGCTGAAGCATTTAGAGCACTTACAAGCGGAGTAGGTGGTACATTCAATGATGTAAAAGGAGAAGGTAGTGAAATGGTGAAGCAAGTATTAGAATCTGGATCAAATTTAAATGTTTTAGGTAGATCAGTAGTTGGATCTGCAGTGCTTAACTTTTTACAGTTTCAAGTTTCACCCGAATCAATTCTTGCAAGAGGATCAGGTGTAATTCCAAATAACAATCTTGCTTTACTTTTCAATTCACCTACACTAAGAGAATTCACTTTCAGTTGGAAAATGAGTCCTCGCAGTCGAGAGGAAGCAATTCGAGTCAATAACATACTTCGTTTCTTTAAACAAGGTATGGCACCTAAAAAATCTGAAGGTACTAAAAGTGGTGGTGGTTCATTCTTTTTAGGAACACCAAATATATTTGATATACATTTTAAAACAGCAAGAGAGAAAGGTAGTGGTTATAATCAGTTATTTGATCGTAATGATTCTGTTCTTCGTATTAAAACATGTGCATGTACTGGTGCTGCAGTTAATTATACACCAGAAGGAATGTGGAATGCCTATGAAGAGGGACAACCAGTTGCAATTACATTAACACTTAGATTCTCAGAACTAGAACCAATATTTGATACAGATTATGACAATAATTACTTTAACTTTGATCCTCAGAGAACTGATTTACTTCCAGTTCCAACAGATGCGGTAGGTTACTAATGGCATATTTCGAAGAACTACCAAATATATCCTACCCTTCTTTACTAAGAGGAAGAAATAAAATTGAGGATAGGGTTGTAGTCAAAAATATTTTTAAAAGATCAAAGTTAAGAACTGATGTCAATCAAGCAATCACTGCTTTTAATTATTACACAATCAAAGAGGGAATGAGACCTGACATGATTGCTCAAGAGTTATACGGTGATCCCGAATTAGATTGGGTTGTATTAACATCAAATAACATCACAAATATCAGAGATCAATGGCCATTGAGTCATAATGACTTACATGAATATATGTTAGAGAAATATGGATCGGAAGCAAACATAGCAAAAGTTGAAATTTATGAAACAAGAGAAATATTAGATGAATATAAAAGAGTCGTAATGCCTGCAGGTTTACGAGTTGATAAAGATTTTAGTTTTGAATATTTAAATTTTTCAAAACAAGTTGTAAAAGTTCTTTCAAGTGAAGTCGTAGCAGGAATTTCAAATTATCAATATGAAGTTAAACTTAATGATGAGAAGAGAAGAATAAGAGTATTGAAATCTGAATATTTAACTGCGTTCATCACTGAACATAGAGAAATTATGACTTACGAAGAATCAACAGATTACATTTCTGATAGGTTAAAGAGAACATATAATCCAAGAATCGGAGGGGTATAAAAAAACCCACCTTGCGG
>VTLG01008160.1_pt1 | contig 16176 bp, 20 predicted proteins | sample 4694571 | NCBI WGS metagenome assembly VTLG01 (sample SAMN12604809, study PRJNA352737) | marine metagenome | biome: ENVO:00000447; feature: ENVO:00000209|ENVO:00000569|ENVO:01000036; material: ENVO:00002151; isolation source: viral sequences binned using virsorter ...
TCTCTAGGGCTTACGTCAGGGGGAATGTCCGTTACAATTTCACCTCCGGGCATTGTCATACTGTATGGCTCATCTATACTAGCCACTATTCATCATCCTCATCATTCATGTAATCCTTAGCATGAAGCATCCTTTGCTTACTTCCACTTAAGGAATTATACGTCATAGACCCTATAGAAGCGTCTTCTTTATTTTGTAGCACGCTTTGAGTCACAACATCACTAAGGTCTTCAGGGGTAGGTGCTCCCACATCCCATGTCGCTACAAACTCTTTTTGGTCAGCTAGTCCCATTGTGTCCCAGTTTTTCCATTCTTTACCGTACAGCTCATTAAAATATAGTTCATCTGCACTACCACTGGCTATCATCTGTTCAGCTTCATGACGCATACGTGTTTTTAGAACTCTTTCTACTTCTAACATAACTGCTCTAGCATACTTTGGATCAGAATCTGGATTAAGCTCTAGCGATGACTTCCATGCTTGTTTTTCACTAGGGGTTAAAGTAGCACCGAACATCTCGTTTCTTTGTTCCATTGTGTAGTTAGTTGCCCATGAAGCGTAAAACCTAGCTGCTTCTTTAACCTCATCCTTTATGAACGGAGCGTCTACGGTAGCCAGAGCAATCATAGCGTCGCCAGTCCATGGGATGTTCATTTCCATATTAAACTGCTCTCTAATGGGCTGTGCGTACGAATCTTTATACCTAGCCTGTGCGTCTTGTACAAAGGCCAGTCTGTGCCTTTGTCCGCCTATTTTAGCTTCTTGGCTTGCTGTTAAATCTACCCTACTACCTTCTTTTAAGACTGCGATCTTTGCCATTTCCTGCGTGTGGTCTAGGTTATTATCGCGAATCGTTTCACCCAGCATATCCTTTTCCCACTTAGAACGGGATTCTGATCGTGTCTGTTTTATATCTAAGTCTCTTTTTTTATACTCGTTGGTTATTCTATTTTGCTCTACTTCTATTATTCTATCTTCTGCTTTTTCTAACCTAGCCATCGCAGCAGCCGCTTGGGTGTGGATTCTATCATCGCTGTGTCCAATGCCGAGGCTTACTTCTGATTTAATTCTACCAATGTTGTCTATTTTTTCAGAAACAGAGTAAGGAACAGGCTTTTTAGCCCCCCCTCTTCTAGAAGAGCTCATAATAGGGGGGCGTTCTACTGGTTGTGTAGCTACTTCAGAAAACGCTTCTCTGCCTGTCTTTATCTGTTCTCTAGCTGTTTTTACGTCTTCCCCCTTTTTACGTACTTCCCTTCTACCAGCCCACTTTGAAAGACCGTGGCCTATGTGTTCCAAAGGGTTAGCCGCTACAAACACCCGACCCGCTTGTCTGCCCTGTGGACCTTGTAGGGCGCGGTAGTCTTCTCGTGCGGTGTCATACCGTCCCTCCATAAGGTCTAACTGATCTGCGCTTACCCCAGCCAGAAGAAGTGCTTGCCTTGTTTTTTCATCCATGGCCACTAGGTAGTTCCTCCTCTAAAGTCACCCATGCCCGTCATTAGTGAGCCAGCACCGGACATCATACCTTGTAGTGCAGCTTGTTCTGCGTTAAATGCGTCAAGTGCTGCGTCACCCTGCATCTTAGCAGCCGCCAAGTATTGAGTAGGTTCTGCCTTAGAAGCAGCCGTAAAGCTCGGCATTGACGGCATAGCCACCTGACCACCAGACAGTAAGGCATTAATCTTGTTAAGGCTCCAGCCTTCTCTTTGCATTTGCTCAACAATAGCTTGCTGTCTAAGCTGCTGCTGGTATTGAGCCCGCTGCATGTCCTGGGAAAACCCTTGCTGTCCGTATGCCAGTTGTTCAGACACTTGCTGCGCTCTTTGTTGGTCAGCGAGTTTAGACTGTAGTACAGATTGTTGAAACTCAGCCCCTGCCCCAGAAGCAAGCTCACCTCTAAGTGCTGCGGCCTGAGCAAACGCTTGTTGTTGCGCCTGATTGGAAAATGTGTTAGCGGCTACGTTTTGACCAAACATCCCCTGTTGTACTTGATTAAACGCAGCTCTTTCTGCTAGTTGTCTTTGTAGGTCGCCCGCTCTAGCTTGGTTTTGAAAATTAGCCATCATTTGATTTTGTGCAAACTGCTGCTGCTGCGCTTGATTTGCGAACCCGCCAGCCTGAGCTACTTCCCCAACCGTTTGTTGTCTACGCCCCAAGTCCATACCAAACTCACGGGTAGCCTCTGCCCCGCCAGCTATAATAGCGTCTTGCCTCGCACTCGAGTAGGCATCATTTCTAGCGCGGTTAAAGTTATCCATCTGCGTTTCCCACGCAGCATCACCAGGACGCAACCCTTGGTTTGCCAGTTTAGACTCCAACCCAGAAGCAGCCTGTTGCCATTGGGGGTCCAAGCGCGATGTACTCCGCCCATACATAGCGTCTTCTACACGGTTGCGGGTAGTGGCCCCTGTACCAACGTCACCAGCACCCGTAAAATCAAGCCCAGGAGTCATCATGCCGCCTGGACTAAAGGTAGTGGTTGGATCGAACACAGCCGCCCTACTAGCATCCATCCTAGGCATTAAACTAAAGTCAGATACTGCTTGTCTAGCAATAGAAGCGCTAGGGTCTGGCCCCATTACCTGTGAATAGTCTGGGGGCTCAGTTCTAGCGGGTATGCCTCCCATAGGAGTTAAACTATCGCCGTAGTACGACGGAAGGTCAGGGGCTTGGGCGGCAGTTGGTAGTGTATCAAAAAAGCCCTGTGGACTTTCTAATTCTAAAGCGGCTTCCCCCATAAGCCCTTGGCCTAGTGCTGCTCTACCCGCTACAATACGCTGCTGTGCTTCAAGCGCCTGTTGGGACGCAGGGGTAAGTCCTATGGTTTGCGCCCACCTAGTAGTAGGGGTTCCTGTAGCTGGGTCTGTAATAGCCTGTGCTTGCCATGTAGAAGCGCCAAAAGGGGTAAACTGATCTGGCCTATTAGCATAGGTCTGCATACGAGTTACTTCTTTTGCAGCCTCACCTTGCTCTACGGCAGCAGCCGTATAATCAGGGGCTTCGGGGGCGTCCTTAAATAATCCCATTATGCAGCTTCCTCTTCAGCGATTTGCGGTAACCACCTTCCAGCATTTTCTACTCTACCTTCCATAATAACTTGGTCGATACCTACAGCATAGCCATCTTTAACCCTACACACTTCTACAAAGCCTAAGTGTATAGCTAACTTAATGGACTTAGTTTTATCTGCGGGGATCAGTCCTATCATTATCTGTTTTTTACAGACTACAAAGATGTAATGTGCCACTTCTTCAAAGAACCCATGTCTTAGCACCATAGGCGTGTCTAACCACCAATGCACACAGACACTATTGTGGGTCCAGTTATCAAACACAGCGACAGCAACAGGCTCTGTTTTACCATCTTCATACTCCCGCACAGCTACAATACCTTTTGTTTTATCTGTAGCGGCTATTCCAAACAACACTTGGATCCATTCCCAATCCCTACCGTAGTTCATAGGTAAGAATGCCACCTTCACATTAACCCCCCGCCCTGTATCATCATATCTACTGCAACAAACTTAACAGGAGAGGCGGAGGAGCCCCGCATAGCGTATCCTATATATCTTCCCATACCAGCACCCCCCGTTGGAGTTACAGCGGAGGTTGTTGTTCCAGACCAAATAGACTGGTTCCATTTACCAGAACCCCATAACGAAGCAGTAGAATCTGTAACAGCGGGGACGGTGGTAAGTTCCTGTACATCAAAATCATACTTAGGCGCAATTGCCACGTTTGGGTACGACCCAGAAGTAAAAACAGGGCGTAAAAACTCAGCCTTTTTCTGAACACTAGGTGCGCCAAAGTTACTGAACGCACCTAGTACAGACCAGTTAATAGCAAGTGAGCCAGGATCAGAAGCAGATATTCTAACATCATCTACGAAGCCTGTAAGGTAATACAGTCTATTTTTACTATCTACAGTCTTACAAAAATAAAACTCATTACGAAACATACACCCGTGTTCAATAGGTACGTCCCGCCAAATGCCCCATGCCTGTGTTGTCAGGTTTAGAACAAACTGAACTCTATCATAGGAAGAAACTGCGGGCGTAGTAATAATAAGAGTTCTATCAGCAGCGTTGACTACCAGCCCCCAGCCAAACGTGGCCCGTCCTTGCGCCATCACAGCTCTAACTTGTGGAGCAATTTTGTCCGTCAATAAGTTTCGTTGGTTATCAACTGTCTGCCCTTTAATAAGTGAAGACATGGAAACCACGCCATTAATAGATAGTATGTAAACATCTCCGCCATACTCTAAACCACAGCGTCTACCTACCGTTGGAACTTCGCCAACAAACCACAGACCTCGCATCCCCATGTTTGTTGATAAGTCAGTAGCCCACCACAAACTTACATCGCCCGAGCTAGATAAAGCTACTAAAAAGTCATCTTCCCCATGCCCGCTATCGTGTGTAAAACTGTGTAAACTAGCTAAGAACCCCCCGTGTGGATGCTTGTTACCAAATTCAAATTTAGTCGGTGTACCGTAGATAAGCAACACGTCAAGGTACCACGCCGTCTGTGAATCTTTCTCTATAAACCACACGTTTTCTTTCCACTTCATAACGTATGCAAAGTTCGCAGGGTTGGCGGGTGAAGCTATTTGGGTTCCCCCGCTGCCTTGAGCAATCTTAGCCCACGCACCACTAGATTGTGTATACGTGTGGTAGCCGTTTACTTTATCACAAACAAGCAGGAACATTGCACCATTTGTATCCACATGCTGGATGTGAGAACAGATACCCGCACCTGCGGCAGTAGAAGTCCATGTGTGGACTTTAGTGGGGGAAGTATCATCTTTATCAGTGGCATCCCAAATGCCCGCACGATCACACAAAAACAGCTTATCATCTGAGCCATCCTCTGACAGCCCGTTAAACGGTATGAGGGTGTACGGATCAGCCCCCGTAGAGCCATTGCCAAACTCAGCGTACCCTTTCCGCACTTCACACCCTTGATCGGTAGGCATAAGATTGTATGTAAACAAACAAGTTTCAGGGTCCATAAGGCCTAGCACCTGTCGGGTATCAATGCCTTTAATTGGGGCAGGAAGAGACTCCCCTAACGTTCGTCTTTGTTGAGCAGCCAACTGCATTACACGCCATACCCTGTATCAGGAACATTACGGAGAACAGTTAAATAGGGGTAACTCGTACTTGTTCTGCCTGTGTTAAGTATTGGAGCACTCTTGTCCTTAGTAGATCTAGACTCTAGCGTATCTTTAAAATCAGCTAAAGAGGTAACAGTGTCAAACCCTTTAGCATCTTTAAACGCTAGTTTAAGATAGCGAGTTATTAACGTAAATGGATATAGAACAATGTCATCTAATAAAGTAATTTTATCTTTATTCGCCGTTGTAATGTCCGCAGGGTCCCAGTCTGTCGGAGCAGCCCAGTACGTGCTAACATACTCAAAGTTAAGGTTTAGTCCGTCAATCACAGGGCTGTTAGGGTGTATCCAAAATTCATTCTGATCTAAACGAAACGAAACGTATATGGTGGTCCCCCCAAGATTTCGCCCCAACAGGAAGGTCCAATCTTGAGCAGAAAGGGGACCATAAACTGGTGTGTCATTCGCTCTTTCCCATCCAGTTTGTTCAATCATATAATTAAAATCTGAAGGGAGAGGGTACTTACCGTCATCTGATGAAGAAGTAGTTTGCTGAAACTCCCTCACTTGAATCTGCCACTCGTGCATTTCACCTAGACGTCGGCCACAGGTATTTAACAAGTAGACTAAAGAAACAAACGCAGGGTCTGCGGATGACATAACATCAGTAACCGGCGACAGCCCAACTTCTACAGCTACCTGATTAACGATGTTATTAACTGTTTCATACCTTGTTGCTGCCATCTATTTTTTACCTTTTGGCTTACCTTCCAGGGCTTTAATCTTTTCAGCCATTTCTGCAAGGGCATCTTCTAGCCCTGCTATCTGGTTATCTTTAACAGACATTTCATCAACAAGTCTGTCTATGCTCCCGGTTCCTTCAGCTAAGTCCATAAACGCTTTAGCCTTCTGTTTAAGAACAAGTAGGCCAGAAAACTTTTGTAACTCAGCATCATTAATGTTTGCTAATTGCTCAACTGTGCGGATATTAAAAAACCCAAGTTCTTCAATTTGAGCTTTAGACATTGCGGGCCACGCACTAAGTGGTGTGCCAGATTCTTCATTTTGTCTACCCGCAGTCCAAGCGTCCCAATACTGTTTAAATCTACGCTTGTCAGCCTCCCGGACAGGACGGTCAACAACGTTAGACCTATTTCCAGGCACCATGATTCTAATATAAGGGTGATCATCGTACATGGGCCTACCAGCCTCTGCGGATGCAATTCTATTGTGTCTTGACCCCTCATAAAATTGAACTAACAAATGAGCATCACTATGGAACCTATTATTAGGGTCCTGATTAGCGAGTTCAGTTACTACTAAGTCTGCTTCTTGTAGCTGTGGCATTTACGCCTCCTTTAGCGTTGTGGACGTGGTTTGGGTTTGGGCCTACTTTTCGGTGGACGCCCTTTAGTACCACCATAAGTTCCTTTACCTCTTGGCATAGCGCCTCCTATAAAAAAGACAAAAGGGGCCGAAGCCCCTTTGTCAGTTAGTGGTTAATCAGCTAACGCATTATTAACTTCAGGGTAGCTAATTTCTAGTTCCGCCAACCCTGTAGATGGAGTGCCAATAGCAGACGCTCCTTTACAGCGTTGAACTCTGTCCCCTGCAACAACGGCATCATCTAAAGAACCTGCTGTAGCGGTTCCATAACAATTACCATTGTCAGCAAAGCCTGTCAGAACTTTACCAACAGCCTTACCTTTGATTTGATACCAGCCAAAGCTGCTCGCCACATTGATAGACATAGCGAAGGCCACTTGACCGATATCATTAGCAGCTAGAAGGGATGTAGTAAACCCATCTTCTGCAATCAGCACAGCAGATCCAACAACAGTTGAAGCTACTCCTTTAAGGTAAATAAACTCCCCGACACCATAAGCGGTTGAAGCTGTATCTTTAGCCTTCATAACAAGACCAAGATCATGGTTTTGGGTAGTGCTGGTTTCAGCAATCGCCTGATGGCCAATGACGCCGTCAATACCTTGAAAATCACTCATTTAGGTATCCTCCATACGCCCTTGGAACTGAGCCCCTGAACTAGTCAGGTTCCCTGCCCAAGCGATGATTTGAACCTCAGCGTCCTGGTTAGTAGCATAGCGACGGTTGGGGCTTAGAGGCACCATATTTCGCTGCGCGTGAGGTCTAAAGTGTAGATAATTAGTATTGAGCATAAAGCCTGTACTAGCGCTCATAAAGCCCCCAATACCACCATCAAGAACAACGTCTGCGTGCATGAACTTAACAGTTGGAAACCCAAGGTCTCCAGTTTCAGTTCCATTAAAACGTTGCTGCGATTGTAGTGACGCTATATAAACCAGCCATAGAGCATTATCCAAAAGAATAAGGTCTGGGTGATCTGCACCACGAACACACTTCACCCACAAATTATTCATAGATTCCTGAATATTAGAAGAAGATGCTGTGCCTGTATCGTGGATTTGCGACTTCCAAAACGCATTGGTTGAAGTTGCTCTATTGATACCACCGTAAGTTCCAGTTGTGGGGTCGGTAGGTACCGCAAGATCCAAGCCGGTGATTTCTTTACCACCAGAGCCAGTTCCATCAGCGTACAAACCTTGACAGATGGTATTTGCAAGAGTAGCCTCAGCTACCCCCATTCTACCTTCCATAAGGTCAATCATTTGCTCGCGCCCTGCGTTTTGTAATTGCTCCAATCCAGAGATTACTACAGGAACCGCAGCCTGTTTCCAGTCATACTCAGCGGCAGTGATTACATCTGATGCACCAACAGGTAAGAAATCATAACCCGAATACCAACCAGCATTCGAGTTTTCCGCAAACGTAATCTCCTGATAGATTTGATTACCACCAGCAGCGGTTTTCACTCTACCATTTTTTTGAAGCTGTGCTAACAAAGCGTTATTTTTTGTAACGTTGTCAGCTAGTTTGCGGGTTCGGCTTTGTATAGTCGTTGCGATAATATCGCTGACATTAGGAAAAGCCATGTTTTGTCCTCATTGTTAGAGAAAGGTTCTTACCTCACCTACGCATGGGACTGTCTTCCTAACGGATGGGACCTGTCTTGCAAACTTTGTGAATGGGAGTTACCTCTTCCACAAAGCAGGATCAAGTGTGCGGCATTTTACACGCAAAAAGTAACAAGTAACAAGAGTAGCTATAAATGTTGTTCCCAAGCCTTATTTAACTGTGCTCTAAGGTCCAGATCATCTCCTGGCACGCTGTTCTTATTAATACCGATAGAAGCGTCTGTAACGCTGCTAGACGCCTTCTTAGCCTCCTCTATCTTCTTAGCATTCTCTCTACCAACTATTATGTTGCGAACTTCCGGGTTCATTTGACAGGCTTCTGTGTACGCTTCTTCAAGGGTTGGGGTCCCCGCCCCTGGATTATTGGAAGCCATTGTAAACACAGCAGACATTTGCGCGCGAACATCTTTACCAAACTCTTTACTAGCAATAAACGCCTCTGTTTCACTTACGAGGGATTTATTAGCCTGTGTTCTATCCTCATACTGCTGCTGCTGTCTAGTTGAAAAATCTTGAATAATCGGTTTAGCCCATTCAGGAGCCTGACTCCCTTCTGGGGTTTGTATTTGACCTTTAACCAACAGATCATCTACCATGGTAACATCAACACCGTAGTTCTTCATAAACCGAGTTATAAGCTCTGCCTTAGCCTGTTGATTGCTAGACTGCAAAGTAGCAGCCATCTCCATAAAACCTTTGTAGGCTGAAAGAGGGGTTGCCCCCTCCGCCGCTATTTGGGAGGCGTACTGATTAGATATTTCATTAAACGCATCGTATGTCTGTCGTGAACTTGCATTTTCTTGTAATAAACTATCGTGCTCTTTTTCCCTACGCTTTATCGCCGCCTTTGCTTTAGACGTAAGTTCTTTCCACTCTTCTCGCTCTGTAGGGGACCAAGATGCTGGGGCCTTTTCCTCCCCTTCAGCCTCTGCTTCTTCTATTTCAGGCGGCTCTTGTTCAACGGCCTTATCTTCTACAACAGGCTCTTGCGCAGGTTCATACTCAGGCTCAGTAGGCTGCTCTTTAGACTCTACCACAGGGTCCTCTTCCCCCGCAGTTAATTCAGGGGCTGGCTTTAGCTCTTCAGGGGCATCTTCTGTTTGCGCCACTTCAGCATCAAACTGTTTTGCTAAATCTTCTCTTAGACTTGTGTCACCCGTTTCTGCTACTTGTGTTTCACTCATCTCCTAACTCCGGTAAATGTGGTTGTTTTTTATGCTCTGGCACGTAACCTGAACTACTTGCCCGCGCAATTGAATCAGCTATATCAGATTTTAACTCATTTCTTTCTGCTGTAGTGTACTCACCATTAAAGAATCGCTCTCTACGCCGTTCTTCTCGCACCCAATGGTCAGTGTAATCTTCTGAGTTTGTTACTTTATTAACGTGGTTATGCTCCCTTAGTGCCCCTCTAGTCATAACTGCTTCGCCTGTTACCGGAGAAATAAAGGGCTCAAAAGACTTCATAACTTCTGGTGCAATAGCCCTAGTTCTACTAGGCGCTATTTCTACCAGTTTTGTACTACCGTCAGGAAGCACCACTTGCCTCCACGATCTTTTTCCTGCTGCCATATTAGCCTCACTACTTATCCGCTAAAGCCAGTACTCTATCCCTTAATCTTTTTGCCCGTTCTGGAGTCTGCTGCGCCCATCTACTATCCATCATATCCATAGCCACTGTCCCCCACGCCTTTATCTCAATACCAGCATTCATACTTTTAAACTTCCCCAAACCCCCCGGACCGAGCTGGAAACACATATTAACTAGAATATGCTGCGCTTCTTCGGGCAGTTCCTCCCAATTTGGGTAAATCCTCCGGCAACCATCTATGGCGATTTGAACATCCTGTTGGAATAATTCGTAACACCTACCCTCACTGATACACTCTTCTTCGGGGGCTTCCTCGTAAGGTTCATGAACAGGTAAATTAGCTTCTGGGTCAGTATTTAAAACTTTATGCCCAATCCCAATAGTAGGGTGAGATTCTGAACATAGATACTTGTGCAGTACCTTTCCTTCATCCGCAGAAATCTCTTCATAAACTCTAGCTACGTCAACTGTCATTTAGCTTCTCCATTCTTTGTCTTAGTGTAAGCCTGTGCCCCAAACCAAACAGACACCAACCCCGCCACAGAAACATAGTAAATGCTAGACATAGCCCCTAGTATTTCTGCAGCTTTATCCAAGTTTAAAAAATCACAAATGACAACTAACGAAGGATAGAGCAACATACCTAACAGCGCCATCCAGCACATATTACGCTGCGCATCCGCTTTCTCGTGCATAACTTCAAGCTGCTGAAGCCTTTCTGACATAGCAATATCTTCTTTAGAAACAACGCCATCACCATCTGTATCATACTTACTTTCAACCACTACTTCATATACTCCACAGCGTGTCCAGTAGCCACCATTGTCTCATTAACGTTTACTGATTCACCATCAAGCTCCACGATAAACGTTCCTAGTATACGCCCAAACTTACCCCGATCGTCTAGGTGAGTTTGCAGCACTACTGACTCAACTTCTAGCAAAGTTTTTAAATACTCTTTCGCTTTCAACCCCCGCTCTTTTTCCTCTAAATCTTTAGTGCGGGATTCAGGGGCATTAATGCCATACATTCTAATTCTTTGCTTCTTCATAATAATAGAAAAACCAAGATCAATATCCACATCTACGGTATCGCCATCAACAACCCTAACTACTCGCGCCGCATACTCGTACACCCTACAAAACCTCCGGGGATTTATTCATCTTGACGTAATTAATCATGTAGTGGTCTCGTATGTAGCTGCCTCCCGGCTTGCCGTGCTCCAACAGTTTGTTGTGCCGCCGCATTAGAGGAGGCACCAGCGGCACAATATCCTTGCCATGCCTATACTGTGTCACCAGTACCCCATCCAAAATCTTTAACCGGCCACATCGAGGCGCTCCAAACGTTACAATCTGCGCCGGTTTTATTTCATCCCGCATCAATAATGCGCCGACTATGAGCGCTACCGCACCCCCCAGTGAATGACCAGTAAGCTCAATACTTTTATGGTCAATATCTTTTTCTAGACACATAGAAGTAACTTTACTAACCAGCCGTTTAGACGCTTTAAGAAACCCCACTGGGCACCATCCTAGTTCTTTAGCCCAGAAAGGTAGTATTCTAATGTCTCTTATCGCGTCTTTTGCCTCATCAGTTCCCCGAAAAGCAAACACACTGCCTCTAACAATAACTTCTATGTCGGCCTCTTCAAAGTCTGAATTTTTGTAACTTTCTTGGCAGATTTCACTTAATTTTTGGTGACTAACCATCATCATCATCCTTGGGCCATAATTGAATGCCTAACCTTGCGCGATCAGCATTATCCTGTTCTAATTGCTCTAAAGTTTTACCGCAGTCTCTGTGCGAATTGTCCCTTATAAATTCAAAAGCCCCATCCACGAAGGGAATGCCATCTGGAATCTCAAAAGACACTGTTCGTGTTGTACACTCTGGTATAGCGGCACAAGACGAAACAAGAAGGGCAAAAATAAAAAGAAAGGGTTTCATAGTAATTACTCAAATAACGGGGTGCCTTCATTAACCAAGTCAGGAATGCAGTACGCCGTCACTCCCTGGTTCCTTTTGTATCTCTTATTTCTTGGTCCTGCCCTACCTTCTTCAATAGCCAAGGCAAACTCATTGCAACGGTAAATACTTCTAAACAACATTCGGTCATCAGAGACTACTTCCCCGTTGACAACAACAACGAGCAGAAACGCTATTATCACTGCACATTAGAATTACGCTGTAGCGGCTTTCTTCTTAGCTTTCTTCTTAGCTGGTGCTGGTGCTGGTGCTGGCTTTGGCCTTGCTGCTTCTTCTGCTGCTGCTCTGGCTTTAGCCCTTTCACTAATTCTTTCCTCAAGCGTACCGTTAGACTTAGAAGCCGCAATAAGATCTTCTACAAGCCCACGAATGTGGGGGTTAGTACGAAGTGAGCTTCTAACTTCTGCAACTACTTCGTCGTACGTTTTAAGAACTTCCATCATTTTCTCCTTTGGTTTGGGTTCTAAGTACCGATTTTTGAATTTCTCCCTCTGCAGCAGCTTCCCGAATGGCCTCATCTGTTTCATGGGTTGTTTCTTCCATGTTAAACTCCATTTGGCTTTCTTCTTGCAGAAGATTCTGTGCTGTTTCGTGCTCTATCTCTTGTAGCCTGTGCTGATGGGCTTGGTCAGCCTCTTGCATATCCGCATCTTTTTTCGTGGCAACTAACTGAAGTTGCGCCTGTTCTTTTTGTCTGTCGCCAGCCTGTTTAACCTCTTCTTTCTGTACCGCTGGGTCTTTTTCTTCTTGTCCCCCTTCTTGACTGGCTTTTTGTGCAAGATTAATAGCTTGGTCAAGAACGCCTTCTATATCATCACTACCCTTAAACCCTGCCATGCCCCACTTCAGCATTTCTAACAAGAAAGGTAAAGTTGCTGGCATGGCTTCTACCAGTGGCACCGCAGATTGCATAAACACACTAAGCCCCTGAATGTATTCAGTTCGTTCTTGGCGCAAGCTATTGTAATCCACCATTGCTATAGATTCTGCACGGACTTTTACCCGCCACGCCATTTCAGCGCCATCTTTAACTAACTTAACTGCTTCCTCCGCCATTTGCCCATCGGGGGTAAACATAATATTAGACTGTTTTATTATAGTCTCTGGTTGGAAGTGTCTTGAAATAATCTCTGCTTTAATTTGCATGATGTTAGTGGCAAATATAGCAAACTCATCTTGTAGGGCTTGCATCCTTACACTTGCAAATTTAGACTCTAAAGCATTCTGCGTTGCGCTTACGGGGGCTCCGCCTCTAGTGGCCCCGCCCCCACGCATGACATCATTCATACCTGTTATCTGCTGCAACAAGTTGATTAGGTCATCTCTTCTTTCTGTAAGCCGCATAACAACTTCAGAAACCATGTCTATAGGGAGCCACTCAATAACGCCCTTCATGCCCCCTTTATCTGCGAATTGTGCCATAGTATCTACAGGGATCAAATCACCTTCAATACCTTCCTTCAACATACGCTGAATACCAGTGCCCGCGCTGGAGTCATAAACCCCTACCAATTTAATGGATTCTGTAAGGTTAGATATACGCCACTCTAAGTGGTTAATTTCAGTATACAGTTCTTCAGACATTTTATAGTCTGACTTAGGCACACAGGCCCTTGTTGTGACATTCGCCATTAAAGGCTCAGGGCATGGGTAAAAGCCTTCTAACTCTAATGGGTCATCCCTAATGTCAAGGATCTCTTGGCACCCTTGGCAATACCAGAAAACTCTACCGTGTTCCTTAGACCAAATCTCCCACACATCTGCGCGTTGCCACGCGTCAAACGCTTGTTCGTCGTCATTTGTTGATTCAGTGTGCGTTGGGGACTTGGCAGACATAGGCACCATCTTGCCTTTATCTTCACCAAAGCGCTCAATACACTGGTCCCTGTTCATACGCACGCGTCTAGCTACCCACCGCTTTTCTCCGTAAACTTTACAGGGGGACCACTCAAAATCATCCCAGGGCACGTAATCAATGGCAACGCTCTCTGACATTATACCGAGGGCTTCGTTGCCCTCATACTCATAACGAAGCCAGACCTGCCCTAGTCCTGGTTGCAGCCTATCGTCCAGACAATGCCTTAGTGCTGCGGGGTAGCTCTGTGAGTAACGTTTAACGTCCTTGTTTAGAACCCGCTGTAGCATCTCCCCCGCCACCCTAGCCACATCGTCGTTAGGGTCTGCGTGCTCTCTTGATACGTCTATAACAGGGAGCTTGCCAAATAGAAGGGAGCGGACAGTTTTAGTGTTGCTGTGAAAAAGACCAAGGTTGAAATCAGAAAGTTCTTCGTACTTCTCTTTATTTAATAGGTACCTGTCTACAACTTTCACACCTTGTGTACGGAATGTTTCGTGAGCGGACCTAGCAGAGGTTATTTCTGCGTGCCAACGCTCGTGCCACCCTTTCTCGTCCTTTTTAAAATCACTTTCACGTTCTATCGTAGGGTGGAGTTGTTCAGATGCCATTATATGCGGTCTCTTCGTCTGGTTAGCCTAGCAATCTCGTCTTCGTGGTCTTTAAATAACTGGCTCATAGAAAACTGCTGGTTTTGCTTCCTAATCTTGTCATAGTAGGTAAGTTCTGCTTCTTCTCCAGTTTGCGGCATTTTACCTTTTTTGGCTGTTAGAGCAAACCCCCTAAAAGCGTCTGCTCCATTGGAAGACCAGTCATGGAAGTGTTCGTTACTAAACTGCTGCGTTTTTTCATTAAATTGTCTGCGGTACGCTCTTAGCGCTTCCAGCCCTTCCTTACACGTAGTCTCATTAAACGTACACTGAGGAATAAGCGCCCTAGCAGCGTCAATTCCGTGTTGGCGCTTTAGTCTAGGCTGTATAGTCACCGTGTCCATACCAAACTCATCTACAAATTGTTCAATTGTAGAGCGCTTAGATGCTAGTGTTCCGGCCTTGGCATCATGCGGGAGGTATATTTGGTCGTACGTATACCCCTCCTCCGAGGCCTTGGCTCTAAACATGGCAAAGTACTCCGGCAAGTGTATCCCATCAGCTTCATAGTAGTCCACCATCTGGTATCTGTCTGGGTACTCTTGCCAAAACCAGTATGCGCTGGAGTCTGTTAGCCCTAAGTCACTAGCCACCTTAACATCAAGGTCTGGGTTGAACGGGTAAAACCCTACGCGCCCAGATGCTTCGGCTTCTGCTATCAAATGTGCGTAGTATGTTCCTACTACCGCAGCCTCAAAGCTACACTCAAACTCCTGTAGGTACTGGTCCTCAGTCATTTGCATACGCATTTCATGCAGTTCTTCTTTAGCTAGAATCTCAGTGTTACTAGCCTTTAAAACGGAGTTAAACCAGTGCTCTTCCCGCGACCTTACAAAGATGTCATAGAAGTGATTCTTTCCTTTAGGCGTACCAATAAAGACCGCCCATCCTTTCCTATCAGCCAAAGTCGGTAGGATAACTTCTCCCCACAGAGATGGGCGACAGTCGCCAAATTCGTCAAGCACGACGCCATCAAAATACAAACCACGAAGGGTATTAGGATTATCAGCACCATAAAGAGTAATCCTAGCACCATTAAAAAGATCAACAGATAGGGCAGATTCTGATACTTTAGCAGCGGTGTCGACTGTAGCTTCTTTAAGGTAGTCCCAAGCAATGTTCTTAGCCTGAGAATAGAAGGGTGCGATATACCCATAACGGGGGTTATGTTTCTGGCTGTAAAGGGCTCTTTCATGTAGGTCATTTACACAGGCCACTGTCTTGCCACACCTTCTGTGCGCTACAATACAGGACCACCTTGTACTTCTTTGATGGAATCCTATAAACTGCGGTCTAGGTCTATAGGAAAGCTCTAACAACTACCTGTCCAATTCTGTGGGGGGTATGACGTGCTTAATCACCCGCTCCTCTGTGTCATCTATTAGTTTCTGGGAAGAACCTGGGAGTAACTTAGCGTGTAGCTTTATAAACTCACCGTAGTTCTCATGCGCCCAGTACGCTAACCGATTTACTCCGCCTACGACTTCAAACGCTTCCATGAACGCCTGTGTCACCCGCTTCCGCCCCAGCACCCTTGGGATTACAACATTCTGTCGTGAATTCTCAGACAGTGCGCTTAGTGTCTCCCCCATTTGCCGCAATTCTTCCGTGTATTCTTCTGCGGGTATAAACTCTACGATGTTAGCCCTTTCGTCCATATCGTCCATTATACATGCGTAAAACTCAAACGCAAATACACAGAACTTCACACTCCGGCCAGAACCTCGAAAATATTTGCGACGCTCCGACGCCCCTTAATAAAACCGTTAGCAAAGTTGGGGCGGGGGTACTACGCAAATTCGCGCGGTCTCGCGCCCCTTAACGTAATTGTTAGCCCCTTAACGTAATTGTTAGCAGCGCCCCTTAGTAAAACTGTTAGCTAACAGTTAAAAAAAGGGGCGCTAGTTGCGCCCCTTAATACTACTGGTGTAACTGCTAAACGGTAAACGTGTAGCAGTT
>VTLG01008980.1_pt1 | contig 16175 bp, 33 predicted proteins | sample 4694571 | NCBI WGS metagenome assembly VTLG01 (sample SAMN12604809, study PRJNA352737) | marine metagenome | biome: ENVO:00000447; feature: ENVO:00000209|ENVO:00000569|ENVO:01000036; material: ENVO:00002151; isolation source: viral sequences binned using virsorter ...
AGTTATTTTCGGTGGTATTAGTTGTATTGTTAATTTGCCTATTTTAAATTTTATCATTTTCCTATAAATGTATCTGTCATTGGTACATCACAAGTTTGGAAGCTGTTTTGTACTGTTATACCTATATTAAATACCCAACCTGTTACTGATTGGTCAAATCGTTCTTTAAATGGTTCACAAGTAAAATCTCCTTCTGCAAAATATACTGGTGCGTTAATATCTAATGCTAATTGTGATTGCCATTTAGAATTACTTAATATGCCTATAATATCTATACATATTTGTAATACATCACTATATACTTCTTGTTCATTACTACCATCAGGTTCTACTAAGTCCATTATAAACACTTGAAAGTTATATACAAGTTCTGTTCTTCTTGTTGTTACATTTACAGGGTTTAGGTGCATTAATGGATAAAGTGTATTCTTTTCTAAATCTATATCGAATATATCGCCTACTGTTGTTGTGCTTATTTGTAAATGATTTGTACCTAAATTTTTTAGTGTATCTATTACGTTATTATAAGTCTTATTATTAATTGCCATTTATTTTTACTTTTGTTGTACTTTCTAAATCTGTTTCATAACTTAACCAAGTAAATGCTTCTAATAAATTCAGCTTAGTTATTGTTTCTAATTTACTTATATCTCCATTACACAATCTATACATTATGCCAAAGTAACCCCATTTTTCTGCAAAACTTTGTCCTTTATCTCCTTCTCCATTTGTGTCATAGCTTGCGTTAAATATAATGGCAAAATCTTCAGTAATTCGTTTCCTAAATGATAAAAAAAAACCATAGCACCTTGTACATCTTCTGCTTTCATCTTCTTAAACAATTCTGCCCTGACATCAATATTACCACTATATGCTTCAATACTATATTTATCATTTCTTTGTTCTACTATTGGTCTATATAAAACCGCCATAATTTGTGGCATAAATTTTTCTACGCCTAATTTTATGTAATGCTCTATATCTGACCATTCACCTAATGTTATATCTTCTAAATTAGGATGAAAACCAAACTCTTGATCCTCTACCTTAATTATCCTTCTTAACTTGCTTTTAGATAGTTTTTGTAATTCACTTAGTTTTGTAAGTATCAATGCAACATCTTGTATTCCTAACTCATTTATTAACTTCTTAGGTATATCTGATAATGCACTAATTGTTTCTAATGCTTCTTTACTTCTACTACCTTTGTGTAAATTTACTAACTTAACCCATTTTTCAACTGTAACATCTGACCAACTTTTTATTAAGTTAAAGGTTTTTACCTTACCTTTTTTCCTAACATTTATTTTCATAATTATATATAGAAAAAATTAATATTTAGTTTACTGTACAAAATACTTACCATAATTGCTATCTATCTCATAGTACATACGCATAGCTAGAGCATCTGCATAATCAGGTGAACGACCTATAATAGCTTTTACAGTATCTTTTGGTATTATTTGTAGTTTATTATCTTTATCAGCATCTTTAGTTCTTACTTGTTCTAGTTCTTCTATTATATCGTTTTTGGTATTTATGTTATTACAACTAATTCCTATTTGACCTTCATTTATTTTCTTAGCTAATGTATAATAACATTGTGTTTTAAGGTTTTGATAGTTTTCGTTTTTTAATGCTCTTGCATTAGCTTGAAATGATTGTGAACGTAAATAATCTTGTACACCACCACCAACACCATCACTATCAACTATAATATTTCTTAATGGTACTTGATTTTCTTGTTGTAACTTCTTAATTTCCTCTACAACCTCATTTATAGCCGATTTAAGCATAGTTCTAATATATTTAAGGTGTAACCCTTGCCATAGCATTATAACTGTTTTGTCGTTACCAAAACGTGCTACATCACAACTTATGTATTTATTACCATCTACACCTTTATTATCAAATAAGCTAATTATAGAATTGTAATCTATTAAACTATCTTGTGTTGCATCATATTCCCAATTACCAAATAATAATCTTTGTTTTGTTAGTTCATCTAATTCAAATAATTGTGTTTCATAATGTTTAGATATATATTGATTATCTGTAACTAATGATTGTATAAACTGTTTATGTGCTTTTAGTTTGTTTTCTTGTGCTGGTCTATAATATGATGTATAAACCCAATTCTTTGCAGGATTGCAAGTCATTAGTAATTTAGGTATTAAATCGTTTTCATCTAATTTATATCTTAATCTTGATGCCACTACATTCTTTGCTTTTTCTGTAATTTGATTTGCTTCATCTATAAATGCACCTGTTATTTCCAATGATCCTAAACTGTCAAAATTTCTATCTGATGGATATAAGAATAAATCTTTAAGTATTATTTCACTACCATTATAAAATGTAATAACATTGCTAGAACCATTAAAATTATAATGTTCATTTGCTTTTACACCCCAAGCTGAACATACTTCAAAAAATGTGTTTAGTGTTGTTTTCTTAAGTGCGTCTAATTTTGACCTACCCATTAAATATCTAGTCTTAGAATATTGTAAGCACATTAATATTAAATAACTTACGCCTACCCATGATTTACCACCACCAGCAGCACCCCCAAATAATACTTCTTTTGTTTTATTGTCAAATAAATATTTTAAACACTTCTTTTGTGTTATAGTAAATTGTGGATTAATCTCCAAGATTGATATTTATTTTTATTGGTTCATTACCACTTGTAATATCAATATCTTGTTTTTCTGCATAACCTCTTTTGCGACCTCTAGTTCTTAAAAAAAATGTTGTTGCTTGTACACTACCGCTTGCTATTTGATTTTTTAAATGTGTTTCTGCAAAGTCAATAAACTTATTTTCTATACTATCTACTGCTTTACGATATTCTTCATCTTCTTTATACCACTTGTAATGTTGTGTTCTACTTAGTTGTGCTTTATCACACGCTTCAGTAACTATGCCTAATGATACTTCTAGTGCTTCTATTAGTTTCTTTTTATTGACTTGTGTACGTTTTTGTTCGTTATCCATAATATATTATAGAAATTAATTATATTCATTTGGTAACATTAATCTTATGTTTAATTCACTTAATGCCCATATACGTATGTTTTCTGTATATATCTCAAATGCTTTAGTATTCATTCTTGCGGTACTATTAACTGTTTGTAGTCCTATTGTTTTATTGTTTACTTCTATACTTGACCATTCACTTGCAAATTTAACTTTTAGTGTATCGTGCATTTCATCATTAAAATAACCAAGTTCTTCAGCTAATACTTGTACTATACATTTCCAATAATAATTGTTCTGCATCATTGATCTATTGTTTTTTTGTTTCTTAACCTCAACTGTATAATCACTACCTAATTCTTTAAGATAGTTTATCAGGCTTTGCTTATCTTTATTATCCTTTATTACAAACTTCAAAATATTCTTTTTTGTGCTTTATGTTGTTCTATTCGTTTTATAGCTGCATTATAATACTTCTTATCTAATTCGCATGCAGTTAATTCAAAACCTAAATTGTGGCAAGCAATAGCAATAGAGCCACTTCCTAAATGAGTATCTAGTATCTTATCTCCTTGTTTTGCATATTTTATTAATAACCACTCATAAAGTTTTATTGGTTTTTGTGTAGGATGTATTCTATCTCCCATAGAACTTTGTCTATATATTTTGGCTGGCTTATCAAATGATGTCCAAGCCATCTCCCACATAGAAAAATTATTATCACCTTTCATTTTATCCCAACAAATTATTGTTCTTGTGGCAGGTAAATCAAAATAATTTCCACCCCAAATAATTTGATTTTTACTAACTCTAAATAATTCTAAAAAATACTCTTTTGGTGGTGGATTGTTATCCCATTTGTTATCTCCAAACAAAGTGTGAAATTTACATTTTTTAGTGCCACCACTATATATTTTTTTTCCTAATGCATAAGGTGGATCTACTATTGCTAGCTCAAAGTAATTGTCCTCATACCTAGACATTAATTCCATATTATCCTCATTAGTTATTTTCATTATTTAAAATCTTCATTTACACCTCTATCTCCTATTAGTTTTTCTTTTGCACTATCCCATAGCATATCACGTTTTTTGCTTAATGTAGATTCTGTTCTTATTAAATCAGGCATACCTTCAACTATTTCGCCTTCCATATACTTACCACAATCACATAACGCTTCTTTAACAACCCATCTACCTTCCCTTAGTACAATAGTAGATTTACTTATTTGTTTTTCAACTTCACCACATTCACATTTATATAAAGTCATTTCTTGTTGTTTATTTTGTCTAATTCAAACTCTAAATGATTTATAGCTTTTTCTATACACTCTATTGGTGTTTTGTGTTTGTTTTCTGCCCTTAACAAATATGTTACTGCATTACCTACATTATAACTTAGATTATAATCTTCTATAATCTTTCTAGCTTCATAACCATATACTTTACCAATATAGTAATTAGGTATTTTTAATTTTTTCTTGTTCTTCATATTTTTTTAATTTATCTTTTAATATGTGCATTTCGTGTAAGTCAGCTCTATATTCTAAATAACTTATAATAATAAAAGCAAACACAAAAAAACCTACTATTATTCCAAAAAATATACTCATTTGTTTTTGTTTTTAAATTTGATTAATAAATAACTAATTATTGGTGTTCCAAATAACAAAGTTAATAAACTTGGGTGTGGCTCACCGCATAGTCCTGTTGCGTGTCTTAAAAATTCTATCATTTGTATAAATTATAAATATCTTTTATTCCATTCAAACAACTACTTAAACAACTACTACAATTAGTACCTGTACTATAATTAGTTTGATATATTGTATTGTATAGTTCTATCATTCTTTTTTTTACTTCTTGATTTTTTGCTCTACCATTTTTTATATCAGGATATACTTTTTTTACTTCTTCTATTATTTCTTCAGGTAATCCTTTAGGTGTTTCTATTGTTGTTGTTTTATTCCAATATTTTTCAGGACAAGCCATTGGTGCTAATCGTGCTTTAATTTTCATAAAACATAAACATCTTTTACATTGTCCTGTTAGTTTAAAATAATATATACAACTTCTGCATATATCTAATCTATCTTTATATACTTCATCTGTTGTAAAAAACTTATTCATTTACTAATTCTTGTTTTAATATAGTTCTTACTTTATCTATTGTAGTATATAAGCTATTTCTACTTATTTTAGTTTCTTTAGCTAAACTATCTAATGTGTGTCCTTCATAGTATAGTTGAAATACCTTTTTATCGTACCAATGTAACTTATTTAGTTCTGCTTCTATTCTTTGTATCTTTTGTTCTTTAATATTTTCTTCTACTTCTTGTGCTATATTATATATACTTTTGTGATAATTGTTTTGCGTTGTAGTTGTTTTGTAACTTAAATTAATAAGATTTGCATAATATTTTTTATACTTATAATAATACGCTGATCTTTTACTTGTCAATGCTCTTTTTAATGCAACTGCACCATATTTTAATAATCCTTCCTCACCATCTTTTGCATATATATCTTTAAGTATTTGTACGTTCATTTGCATAAAATATAACATTAATTCTTGTACACTATCATCTATTTCGTTTTTATCTTTTGTGTATAAACCAGCAATACCTTTATATTTAGGTAATAGTTTTGCTAATATATTATATATATCATTCATTGTAAGGTTCTAATTTTTCTATTTTTTCTACTACATCATGCAGCATTTCATTTATTAAAACTCTATATGAATTTACTAATGTTTTATTTCTTTTCGTTTCTATTGCAGCTAAAAACCCATTTGTCATTACTGACAAATTAATTGGCAATATCATTAACCAATCCCAATAATTATTTTCTTTTGTGCTTTTACCATAGTTGTTATGATATTCTACAATTAAATCATACACTTGGTTGTAATTTTTCCATCTTACATCATTTGATACATCTTTAACAAATTCTTTTATCATTGTAATATAATTGCTAACTATAACTTCATGTTCTTTGTTAGCATATATTATTTTTTTCATATCTCAAATATAAAAAATTATTTAGTCAATTCCTTTTTCTTTTTTTAAGTTATTAACAAGTGCCTTATAATATCGTATATCTTCTTCATATTCAACCCTCATTTTCTTTATAGAAGTTTGTGCTAAAAATTCTAATTCTTTGCTTGTACCATCACCATATTTAGCATTAATATTTAAACCAAATTTCCATTGTTCACCCTGTTCAAACATATTACACTTTACACATTGTACTTGACAATTCCATTCATTCCATCGTGTAGCGTGATGCCTTCTACTTTGAAAGTGTCCACATTGTAGTTTTTTATAATGATCTATTTTACCACAAGTAAAACATTGTGCTATTCCTTCGTTTGTTGCTTCTCGTAAACGTATATACAAACTAAACCACTTATCTAGTTCTTTTTTAAGTTTACTTATTGGCTTTTTAGTAGGTGTCATATTTACCTATTACATAAGGTTTTTTATTTGGTATTTCACAACTCATTTTTATATTATATCCTAGTTTAGATTTCATCTTATTTTGTTGTGTAGTTTGTCTTTCTTTATACAATTCACCTCTTAAATGTTCGTGTTCTTCTTGTACCTTTCTTCTCATTCTTGTTAATCCTTCTGCATTATGCAATTTGTTTTGTGATAACATAATTAAAAATTGATGTGCAGTAATTTTTTTTGTATCTATACCTCTTGTTTTTAGTTCATTTGTCCAAAACCTACATTTTAGTTTAGCATCACTATCTCTTAGTTGTGGGTTTTGTTCTAATAATGTTTTTATAATTTCTTTTGTTTTCATTTTAATAATTTTTTAGGTTCTTGATAATATGGTACTTCTGCTGCTGGTTTGTTTAATGTATGTACTTCATAGTATGCTTGATCTATAACCTTCTTATGTGCATACACCCATTTATAAAAAGTTCTGATATTTAAAAATGGTTCATCTTTACCAAATCTTACACCTAATCTAAAAGCATCTTGTATTTGATATAAGTATAAGTTTTTAAATCTATTTTCTTTAATTAAATCACTAGCAAATATTTTAGATAGTGCAGCCATTGTTTTGCCATCTGTTTTGTGTCCTATCTCTACTGATGTTATACTAACTAAATCATATATTTTTAATGATAGTTCTTTTAAATTATATTCTTTTATTTGTTTCATAATAATTCTTTTCCTTTTAAATATTCATCTATTTGACTATCTATTTTAGATAATGTTTGTTTAGGTCTATCCCATTTCTTTTGATTTTTTGACCATCGTAATAATCTTAATTTTATTTCAAATGTACTTTGTTTTTGGTATCTCATTTTCTTTTTACCTTCTGTCCAATAATTAATAAAATCTTCTAACATATCTTTTGAATAATCAAAAGTCATAACCTCAGCAATAAATTTTTCTTTAGTTATATTTATATTACTTGTATTATTAATACTTGTAGTATTCTCTTTGCTCATTTTGTATATAGCCCTATCATCATTTTGTAATATACCTATCTTTCTTTTAATCACTTGTTTTTTTTCGTTACGCTCTACTTCTATATTTATAAATCCTAATTTATTCAAATCACTAATCCATCTACTTACTGTATTTTTACTAACTCCATACAAATCAGCAAAGTAATTATTAGCTGCATAACAATACCCAAGTTTACCACTTAATGCAGTTATTTCACCATATAATAACTTAGCATTAGGTTTTAAACTAGAATATCTTACATCTGCTGGTATAATTGCATAATAATTAGGTTTATCCCTCATAAGTTTTATAATCTATTTTGAGATCATATTTTTCAAATGCTTTTTTTATAGTATTTATATCTCTTTCAAAATTAAATACACCTACATAAAATTCATGTTTATATTTACCACAAGTAACTGTAATTGTAACATCAGGTGCTTTACAATTAGTTATTTGTATTTTACTTACAATATTAATAAATTTATTTTTATGTAAAATTTTACGTTTTCTATTACCTTTTAATAATTTTGCAAATGCTTCATCGTATTTATCTTGGTATATTTTCCAACCATCATAATTGTTTTTATGGTTTCTCATATAATGGTTCATACTTGTTCTATCTCTATTAATACGTTTTGCAACTTTTACTTTATGTATTCCTAAATGTTTCATAGATAATACACAAGCTATTTGTCTAGCTAAATTAAGTTCAAATTTTCTGCTTCTTGTTTTTAATAGTTTATAATCTACATTACAAACTTTACTTGTAATGTTTAATACTCTATCTATTTTTTGTAATTCATTCATAATTAAGTGTTTAAAAAAAGAGGTGTAGTACCAAGTTGTAAAATTAATTTTATGTTATTACTAATTTCTGTTGTTGTTTATCAATATCTACACCTCTTATAATTTAAAATGGTAAATCATCTGTATTGTTAGATGTTTCTTTTTGTTTTTCATTTACCCATTCTATAAATCTTTCTGCTTGTTTATATAATTGTTCTTCACTAGCTGAAGCACCTAAATAATCTATTGCTCTACCTAAACCTGCCCACCTATTTATAGCTCTTTGTCTATCAGGATTATCACCTGCTTTTGTAAAAGGATAATTACCTTTGTTGTAATATGGTTTAATCTTAGGAAACCTACCATCTTCAAATTCATATTGCACTTCTTCACCTACAATAAATTTTTCTTGATCTTTAGTTTTACATGAATATTCACCTGCATTTCCATTTTCCATGACTACTTCAAATTTGTACATCAAACCAAATTTACCTTCCCATGTACCATTTGCTTGTACACTTTTAACTTTACTTGTTTTTAATAATGCCATTTTTATATATTTAATATTTATTGTTTTTTTAGGTAAACAATTTTAACCTATACTATAAATGCTTTTTTATTGTTATTAATATATCTGTTTTTTACTATATCCATTTTATTTTTAGGTATATCATCAGTTATATCATAACATTCATCTAATGCTAAATTATGTTTTTTTATATACTTTTTAAATAATTTATCTGTTTGTTTTTCTGTTCCTACAATTATTATTGATAAATCTGCTTTTTCAGGTATATCTTCATATTGTCTTTTACCTAATGCTTTTTGTTTGTTAGTATATAAATTACCATCATTGTAAAATGTATATTGTTCTACTATCATATCCATAACATAACTATTTTTGTTATAGCTACCACAACAGTAACAGTTGCTACTGCTAATGCAATATTTACTATATCATTATACATTTCATCTTTTAAGTTTATAATATCATAATCTTCATAGTTGTTAGCAAACCATGATACATCATAACTATAATATTTATCTCCTATATGCTCATAAGACACTTTTCTTTGTTTAGTTGCTCTTTTCAGCTCAAAAAACTTTCTGTATTGTTCATTGTTAAATAAATGAACTGATTTTGTTTTCTTGTTAATTAATTTATACATTTTCTTATTTTTATTGTTAAACATATAGCAAATATACAATAAAATTAATTACTAACATAATTTGGTTAGAAAGTTATTAACAATTATAATGTTAAGAAAGTTATATAAATGTTGCTAATATTATAAGAACAAATGCCCAAGCTATTATTATAGGTAGCTGATGCTTAGGCTTCATTATAAAGGCATTAAAAGGTTTATAGGTGTAGTACCACTAAGAATAACTCCACAAGCAATAGAAGGCTTTTTACCACGTTTAGCGTAAGCCATAGCATAACTATCATGATTTATACCACAACCTACTTGCATACCAAATACTCTAAAGTTTTGTCCTACATAGTGTTCTATATAACATTGTGTGTGTAGGTGTCCTTGTACTGTGTTCATCATATCGGCTCTACATTTAGTTCTTGCAGTTCCTGCTTCACCATGAATATATTGTACACCATCTATTTCCAATCTATCTACAAAGTTCCAATTAGGTACTTCTAATACTTCTTTATATGATTTTATCCATTTACTTGGTATTAATGATGTTTGTGCTTTACGCATAATCATTCTATCATGATTACCTAAAACTACACTAGCTTTTGGAAATGCTTTATACCAACGTGCTATTCTTTTAATAGCTACTTCTAATTCTTGTTTACCTGTATATTCAGCTTCTATATCTATTTCATGAAAAGAACTATAATGATTATCTACAATATCACCAATAAAAACTACTTCATTACAATTCCAAGTTTCATATTGTTCAATACACCAATCTAAATATCCATCTAAACAAAATGGTTCATGAAGGTCGCCGATAACTAGAACATTTCTAGTTTCGGTTTCCCTCATTCTTTTTAGTGCCGCTATCTCATGCGGTTTTAATCTGTATCTATTATTTCTTTGCACTATCAGCTATACCTTGACCTATTACAAGTGCTATTATAGAGTATAATATAGATTGTGTTTCTTGTGGATCTAGTCCAAATTGTTCATGCAATAGTTGTACAATAATACCTGCTATTGTGTACCATGCTTTTTTAGATTTTAAAATTTTACCTAGTAAAAAGTTTTTTAGTAAATTGTTCATATTATTTGTTTTTGATTATTAAATTAATATTTTCACCCCCTAAATTTATAATTTCTTTCATTAGTAAATTCATAGCTAAGGTAGAGTTACTAACAAAGTCTTGTTTACGTTTTAAACCTACTAGAATACAACCACTTGTATCTTTTGCAGTATTACCCCTGTGAAATAGTATATAGCTTCTATTAGGCACATCTTGTACTAATAAATGTACATAATCTCTTGTTGCACTTTCTCTTGCTACTCTAATTCTTACTTTATATTCTCCAGCAGGTATGCAAGATATATTCTTTTGATTATCTAAATATGGGTTTTCTAATGTATCGCACATTTGTTCACCATTTAAATACAGTTTACCAATAGTAGAATTTTCTGTAAATGTATCTCTTATTATTAAAAGATTTATACTGTCCAAATTATATGTAGTGAATTTTATACACCTTAACCCCTTTAACTTCATGTACAAATTCTTTACGAACTTTAACAACTTGTTCATCTTCTTTTTTGTATTTAGGGTTTTTGCTATTTAGCTTGTTTTTTTTCGCCATACTTTACAAATTTATATATACTAAAAGCTATTGCTAAAGTCAATGATATTAGTGTTAGTATTTCGTTTACCTCAACTAAACTAATACCTATTGCAGTACCATTAGCTAGCGTTACTTGTGCGGTGTCTTGTATTTCTTTCATTCTTCTTTTTATTATCCTTACTCTTAATGTAAGTTTTTAATTTTATTTTATTTACTTCTTTTACTTTGTAATACTTTTTCATTAGTAACTAATATCAGGTGTTAAAAAATTCCTTAATCTTAATTTAGTATCTTGTTGTGATGGTCTTTCTAAATTCATTCCTGCATAATAAGCATTTTTATCAGGACTTATATCTTCACCACTATTTGTACTGTATTCAGGGAAGCTAGATATATTGTTTCTAAGATGTTCTATCAACCTTTCTGTATAGTATTCAGCAGTATTTCTAACTTCTTCTCTAATATGTTGTGCTTCTTCTGTACTTAATGCAGTTCCTGTTTCTGATGTTTTGGCATAGATATTACCATTTTCTACTTTAAATCTAAGAAATGGTATAGCATGATAAAATGCCCAATTTGGTAACATATCACCAATATATTCATCTACAAGTGTTTTATATACGCCTGTTAGTGTACCAGCAGTAATATCTGCTTCTAATTTCTTATATAGATCAGTTCCAAGTTTTGTTTCTACATATAACTTTTGTGCTTGTCTTACATAAGGTAAAAGTAAATCTATATCTACATTCATATTGATTGCGGTACTTTCTTTTAGTTTATTTTCTGATATAAATAAAACGTATGCCATAATTATCTCTTTTTAATAAAACCTTTATTTTTCATTCTTTTTGGTGGCTTTGCAACTTTTACATTGTTCTTCTTTGCAGTAAACCCTTCACTTCTTGCTTTAGTATAACCTATTATATCTGCATCTTCTATTTTAGTTGTTTTAGATACACCTAATGTTGTTTTGTATATTTGTCTTAGCCAAAAATGGTGACAATTTCCGCCGCCTTTATAAAGCCATATAGAATAAGTATCTGCACCACCTTTACCCCAACCTTTATTTACAGGCATTTTTGACATTCTAATAATATCTTCTTTACGATACACTTTTTTTGCACCCATCATTTGTCTGCAAAAATCTCTTTTTTTACCTGACTTTCTAGTTAAAAATTCATCTTCAGCATATACATAACGTACTCTATAATAATCGTATGTTTTTTTAGATATACCATCTTGTTCTGACTTTCTACTTGGTAATGCTTTACCTGTACTTGCTAATTGTATTTTTTCATCTACTAAATCATTTAGCATATTTTCAAAATCAAATTCAGCGTGTTCATCACCAACTTTTTCTTCATGTATTAATTCACAATCTTCAGGTATATCTTCACCAAATTCTTCTATAAATTTTGTTAATTCTAAATTTTCTTTTTCTGCTTTTATAGGTACACAATTCGGTACTTTTCTACCATCTTTAATTTTAGTTCCTATTGCTTCATATCCTGGCTGACATGGATTAGGTGTAATAAATTCTTCTTTACAATCACAATCTAAATTAGTTATTTGTTCATGATCTTCACATGGCATATAAACTGTTTTACCATTTAGTTCGTGTTCATGATGCCCTTTACAACCCATTTTTTCAGCTTTTGCTTCTGCTTCTTCTACTGTATCATATACAGGTAAACCATCAATATTAGCTACTTTAGCAAAATCTTCTCTAACATTTACTTCTTCATTTAATGGTGGTAAACCCATTTCTTCTCTTAGTTCATCTTCTGTTAAAACACCTTTTAAATCTTCTGATGTAAATTGTACTGTTATTGGTTTGAGTTGTACAAAACTAATAGGCATATCCATATTATTAACTCTAAACAGTTTTCTAAGTACCTTTATTATGTGATTTTGATAAGGTTTACATACTGTATTCAAATAGTAGTTAGCAGCACTATTAAGTTCATCTACATTACTACCTAATCCTGTTTCGTTCTTAATACCCATCAGCATTGGTGATGTAACACGATGTGCGGTTAGTATATTTTGCACTAATAACTCTTGTAAAGCTAAATATTGCTTATCTGCATTACTTACTGCAATAGGTGTAATTTCAGGTACTCTATTTCTATCTTCACTAAATGTAAGTACAAATCTACCTGAACTTTCACTTCCTGTAAATTTTTCTTTTAAACTATTCTCTATTTGAAAGCGTTCTTCTTGTGTAGGTACACCATTCGCAAAAGATATAAAATAAGAACCACTAAACCCATTTGATATATTATTAAGATGATATTCAGATACTTTTTGATCTATTAAACTCCAATTATTACCTGCTAAATAATCAGGTGTAAAATAACTATTCATATTAGGTGAATAAAGTCCTGTATAAAGTATTTGATTTGCTGATGTTCTATCATTTACATTAAAAGCAGGCACTCTATAAGGTTTGTTTATTCTTGTATTACTCCAATCTGCACTTACATAATATGCACATACTTTACCAAATGCATCAGGTTTTTCTGCTCTAATTTTTTCAACAGGTATATGATATATTTCTGCTATTTGTGTTCTGTCTTTACTCCATATAATATTTAAAGCAAATGCACCCTGTAATTTGAAATCAAAAGATACTTTTTTAATTAACTCATGTAAAGTTTCATTAGAATTAGGATTAGCCATAAATTGCTTTAGCTTTACCATAGCATCTAAATTACGATCATCTTCATCATCTATTACTATTTCTTCACCTGCAATTAATTCGCTTGTAGCATTTATTATAGCTGCATTAGTAGAACTATTATAATACAAATCAATCAAAAATTGTGGATATAAATTTCTCCAATTTTCAGTACCATATTCTATATAATCTTTACCACGTACTTCTTGTACTTGTGGTGCAGTTTGTGCTGATAAATCAATATTAATAATTTCTTTCATAATTAATCTTCTTGTGTCCAATCAGGACTGTTAAGTATTTGCATTATACCTTCATAATCATATAGTTGTTTATTAACTAAAAAACTTGGTGTATTACCTTTAAATTTTAACACAAATTTAGTTTTTTGATTATTATATCGCAAAGTATTTTGTGATGTTTCTAAAACTTCATCAAAATTTACACTATTTAATTCTTCTGTATTTAGTATTGTATATTTCATTTATCCTGCTTTAAAAGGTACATCTGTACTATAAGTTGCATTATTAAACAAACTACCATTTTTTTCATTACCGCTACTATCTATTGCAACAGTACCACTACCTTCATCTAACTTATAGTATGCAACTAAAAATCTATTACTTGTTAAATCTATTGGTTCACTATTAGCAACATATACATCTGATATTCCAACAACTGCATTAAATAAACCTAGTTGTGCTACTTTACCATGTAAAAAATTACCACCTAATGTGTTTTGTCCTATCATGTTATTTGCAAAAGTTCCTGTAAATGTACCACTAAAAGTATTAACTGCTTGTGATATGCCATCTATAAATAGTTCTATTCTTGTAGGTGTCCAAGTTGCTAGAATATGGTGAAATTTACCATCATCTTCAAAATCTACTGTATGTGTTGCTAATTTTGTTGATCCACCTAACCTATAAGCTATTCTTAATTCAGTTGTACCATTATGATAAAATACATTTACATAGTTGTTACTATCTACTCTAGCTTGCCATATTGTCGAACTTGTACTTGTAGTATCTATTTTAAACCAAGCACTACATGAACCACTTTGTCCACTAATTAAGGTTTTACTTTCTGCAATATCAATATAAGCATCAACACCATCTAAATCAACAGAATATATATTATATCCTGTTTTAGTATTATTAATGCTATTACCTAATTTTAATCCTAACATATCTTATGTTGTAACTCCTTCATGATAACCTATACCAATACCTGATGTTAAAGTAATTGCGGTTATATTCATAAATAAAGTAGTACCTGCTGGTAATGTAGTTTGTAAAGCACTTTCACCTGTTGCATCTGCTACTGTTATAGAACTAACTACTGATGTTACAGGAAAATATACTGCATAAAAATCCTTACCTGTTTGTGCAGCAGTAGTAAATATTTCTGTACTACCATTTTTACCTAATTGTTCTACTAATAATTGTTGTACGTTTTCTATCATTTTTCTAATTTTTATTGTCCATAATATATATAATTCGTTCCTGCTGGTTCTTCATGCTCTTTATATGTTACTTCTTTTAATGTAGTGTCTTTTTGTGATATATACATTTTACCTTCTGTTACTTGTCCTTGTAATACATAAAATTGCGGATTAGTTGTTACAGAAGAAGCACCATATATAGCTGAAATGAACGCATTACCTGTTTTTAGTGGTGTTCCACCTGTACTATTTAAAACGTTGTTAGAAGCTAATACAATAGCTACACCATAGTAATCTGAAGGGTTTTTTACAGGTCTAATATTTAGTGTTGAACCTACTATTGTACCACCACCTACTGCACCACCTGTTTGATTATATTGTTTACACTCTACTAAATTTGCTGCTAATGTAGGATTGCCAATTTGTTCAAAAGAATGTGATGTGGTTTGTGGTACTGATGTTATATTAGTAACTTGTACTTCAGTTGCACCACCTACTGAAAAACCATAAGAATACCCAACAGGCATTTTAGATACAATATCAAATGTTATACCTGTTGATGTTTGTACTACATTCTGAATTTCTACAAATCTTGTATTATCAGCTTGTGCAGTATCTGTACCTACTAAAAATGCACCATCAAAAATAACATCATTACAAGTGTTTTTTATATCCATATTATATGTTCCTGCTGATAATCTATCTATTTCTTGTGTATAAACATCATTTTTACCTGTTAAATCTTGTGTATATATTTCTGTTGCTGATGGATCTTCTACAATAACTTTACCTAATACTCCAGCACTTGTAGGTGGTAATGTATTACAATTATAAGATACACTACCTGCTGAATATTGTGTTGTAAGTTCAAATACGTTATAATCATAATAGCCAACAGGTAAAGCTATAAATTGTCCTGAAAACATATCAGGACTTGTATTTTTAGGTGTTAATGTACCTGTTGTATATCTATTATCTACATTAATCTTTAATAAATAAGTATATACTACACTACCTGATATATCATTAGTTATTTCTAAT
>VTLG01011650.1_pt1 | contig 16175 bp, 30 predicted proteins | sample 4694571 | NCBI WGS metagenome assembly VTLG01 (sample SAMN12604809, study PRJNA352737) | marine metagenome | biome: ENVO:00000447; feature: ENVO:00000209|ENVO:00000569|ENVO:01000036; material: ENVO:00002151; isolation source: viral sequences binned using virsorter ...
ATTCTGCGATATTCGATAAATATGAAATTGTATGGCAATAGACGCAGACTGTTGTTAGAAATCTTCCACCCCGATATAGGATTAAATGATAAAATTATATATCTGGATGATTACAACAATTATCGTTGTTCAAAATGTACACACGAAATAGAAATGGTAATTAATACAGAGGATGAAACCTATTATATTTTTTGTCATTGTGGTTATATTGAATAGTCTTTATTATTAACTATACAATCATAACCTTTTTTCTTATTAGGTATAAAAATATGTTGTCCAACACTAAAAAAGCCACCCTTTTTTTGGTAAACAACAGTAAATCCTCGTTGTGTGTTATCAAATGCTGTATATAACCCTGTTGGCATTTTAGATAAATCCGATAAACATCCATTACCCCATGCACCCAACAAACTTCCATCCAATTGTGTTGCTAGTGTCAAATCAAATCTATGATGATGTCCGAATATTACAGAACGATTATAATGTTTAAGTTGTAGGTTAGCAATATGTTGTGGTTGCCCCATTGACCTTTTTTCATGTCCATGTACAAAGTACAATTTCTTATTTAGTGTAAATGGACTTTTAACCAGTTTTACATTAAACTTCTTAAAATGGAAAAGGTTAGGTAATGATAGTTGCTTCCAAAGTATTGGCGACATTGCTTGTACTTTACTTAACACTGTTTTTTGTAATCTTTCTTCATGATTACCTTGAAAATAGAAAATAGATGGCTTGGGTGCAATTTTTCGTAATTCCTCTAACCATGCTACTGCCCCTTCTATTTCATCTTCAATATTTGCATTTATTAAATCAGTTGGAAATGAACTGAATGGATAAAAATCTACTAAATCCCCACCAATTATAATATTGTCCTGTTCTATAAGTTTATAATCTTTAATAATATCCATAGCAAGTGCTAACGCATTTGTATCTTGGTATGGAATATGTAAATCTGATAAAAATATTGTCCTAATGTGATTCATCTGTATTTTCTTTTTGCCTTCTTCTGCGTTGTACATCATGTTCAAATAACACATGCCCAATATCTTCGTGAATTGTTGTAGTATTACGCATTAATCTAATTAATTCTCCATCTTTTGTTTTATATTCATTAGTTATATATACAGCTAATTTATAATAATTATCTTGTAATTCATAAAACAAGTTTTCGAGTTGTAACATATCTTTTGTTTCTTGTTCATTTATATTCAATTTCTATCTGTTCTCCTTTAAAATATTTTATTAAGTATGCAAGTGCTTTTCCAGATTTAACATCAGCAGGTGTAAACCTCGCAATGTGCCACCCTAGATAAGTTGCTTCATTATATTTTTCCATATCTTTAACAAATCCTGCCCCTCTATTATGTCTGCCCATAATCCATACTGCTCCTTCTATTTCAACAGCTAATTTCTCTTTAATAAATGCTAAATCAAATCGCCATTTACGAGTAGGATGAAAACGATATTCCAATTCTGGTTTTGGAATGCCCGTTTCATTAAATTCACAATTGTATGTTTGGATGTGGTTATAAAGGGTTTCTTCCCAGTTTACTCTTTTTTTCTTGATTGAAATGGATTGCTCTGCATGTCTAACCATCTTTCAAAACCTCGCGCCCTGCGTTCAGCAATTTGGTTTGCTTCGGCTTGTGCGTCTGCTAACTTTTCTATTGACTGTGCAATAGACCTTGTAAGCTCTAAATTTGCTCCATTATTGTTCCCATTACTATGATTGTGCTTTTTCATCATATATAGAATAGCTAACACTCCTAATAAGGGTGCTTGGTCAAGTAGGGATAAGATAAGTTCAGCTTCCATCCAATAATGTCCTCAACAGTTTATTTTGTTCTTGGCATTTCTTTAAATCCAAAACAGAATTAACTGCATTTTGTTCAGTTATGCACAAGTATCCACTATTTTCTAAATTATTGCAATTTTCGTACACTACTGTGGAGTATTTTATTTTTTTTGGTAATTCATTAGAATTTTTAAGCAAATTAGAGCATGATATACTCGATAAAATTAATAAAGCAATGATAATATATGGTTTTTTAAAAAAACCCTCTAAATACCCTCTTAAAATGCCCCAGAATCGATATTCCATATATTATCTCTCTTTTCTTATCTTATTCAATTCATTGACTAGGGAATCTGCTTCTTTGTGTTCTAATCGATATTTCCAGTCGGAAATTTTCTTTTGTGTTTTTTTTTCGTGTTCTAAAATTGTTACTTTATCCTTTAGGGAAGTAACTTGATTTTCAAGTTTAATAACTTTCCTCTTTTGCACCCATGCTGTGATGAAAGCAATACACTTCCCTAAAAGGTTACTGATTAATTCGCTGATTATTTTAGCGAACACTATCTTTTATCCTTTAGAATCATTGCAGCTAAACCAGCGAGTGCAGCTAAAGCTGTGCTAACAAGTTGCCATTGTTCTTGTGATAATCCAATAGCAATCATTAAGCCAGAAAGTCCTGCATATGTTGATGGCTCTTTTAATCTATCTAAAAATGTCCACATAATTTTTCCTCCTATTATTATACTTGCCAAGCAGATAAACTTCCATCCATATCTTCTTTGGCATTTCCTGTATTATTTGCAGCAGAATAAGTTAATAAAACATTTCCAGAATTTTGTACAAATGCTCTGAAATTTCTTACACTTGGGTCGGAAGCACCTAATTCAGTTTTAGCTGCCCACCCAATTGCATAAACCCCACTAAATGGAGTTGTCCATGTAACTGTATATTCTCCTGCTTGACTTCTACTAACAGAACTCACACCCTCAGAATTAAAAATCGTTCCATCAGTTTTAAAAGTTACCCAAGCATGATTAGTCGCAACAATTTTTGGTGCTCCTGTTGTACGACTAGCAACAGCAGTAAAATTTTCTTGTAACGCATTACACATTGAAGCAGTTAATACTTGTCCAGAACTAAAACTTACTGCTGTAAATCCCATTATACACTTTCCTCAATTATAACAACATGACCTAGTGAAACATCTTCAAGTGCTTTTGCACTATTATTCATTGCTATAAAATTCATTGGGAATGTTGCTGAATTTGTTGTTGTTGCACTTGCTCCAGCTAAAACTCGTACTGATACATCACTATAAGCAACATTAACATTAAATCCAATCATAACTGCCGATTGTACACTTCTATAATATACACCAGATGGCATTCCAGCTTGTGAAGTTGCTTGTGTGCCAACAGAAAAAACAGCAGATGGATTTATTGTATATTGTCCAGTTGCTCCATGTGTTACAGAACTTACACCTCGTTGAGCTGATATTGTTCCATTTGCTTGAAAAGTAACCATTGCTTTTGCTCTACTTAAAAAAGTTGGACTACCAGTTGCGTCCTCTGCCAATGCAGTAAAGTTTTCCTGTAACCCACCCATTTTTGAATGTGTTAAAGTTGAGCCAAATGCAAAGGATATATTATTCCATGCCATTATGAATAATCCCAGAAACTAATCCATATTGAATTTGCGTCATCTACTGATGTTGCACTTGTACTAGCTTTTCTATCTCTAAATGTACATTGTGATAAACCAAGTGAATTTACATTTGCCATTCTTATATAAGTATCTCCAGCTTGTGATGTATTGTGGTCAAAACCTAAATTGACTCCAATATAATCTGTATTTGTTCCACTAAAAGCAGTTGTAAATGCTACTGTATAATCTCCTGTTCCATTTCTTGTAAAACTACTTAAACCTTTACTTGCATAAATACCAGCATTTGCAGTTGAAAAGCCACAAAACTGTCCCCAAACAACTGGTCTTGGAACTCTTGGAGAACTTGTATCTCCTTCAGCTAATGCGTCAAAATTTTGGTCGACTTGTGCAAGGATAGTTGAAGTCATTTTTTGTCCTACTGTAAATGTTATATTTGTAAAGCCCATATTTTATAATACCACCATTATCCTAGCAAACCTACTGTATTATTCAATCTACCAGAAATTGTATCTCCTAAAGTAAATACCGACATATTGGCAACTGCTATTCCATGACCAACTGATAAATCTAAGTCCATTGTTTGTGTTTCTACATTAATACTTTCTCCAATTAATGTATATGGCACATCATTTAATCCTGTTGCGTCATGTGTTACATAGAATAAATCTGCAAGTTGTTGATTAAGATATTTTATCGGTGTTTTAATTTTTAATGCTACTTCTGGCTCTTTTCTTCTAAATACAATTCTTTGTGCTAAATTATTAGCATTCGCACTATTTGTGTACCATATTAATGAAGTAGTTGGCTCATGTTGTACAATTCCAAAACTATTTTGTGAAGCTGTATCATTAAATACTACTGTTGAATGTGGCAATCCTAAACTACCACCTGTTACTGCGTAAGACATTGGTACAGAATATTGATTACACATATCATATGCGTCGCCTTGTGTTGAAATACTTATAATATCCGAATTTTGTACTGTTGCAGCAAAACTTTCTACACCAACTAAATTTCTTTTAAAATATATTCTATTATCGCCTTCTACATATATAGCTGAATCAGTATTCTCGGCAATGGACTGTAATGCTTTTTGAAAATTTGTAGCAAAAGGAAAATAACCATTAACTGTGATATTTTCGGAATCCAATGTATCGTACCATGCTTTCCAAGAATCATAATGTATATCTGGGTTTGTATAGCTTTTAACTGAGCTTAATTCTAATGATAAGGAATTAACAGTTAAAATTGTCCATGTTAAATCGGCAGGATTCCAATTAGAGCCAACAAAACTAATACCTTGTCTTGAAGTTGTATCAACGGACATTCTAGTTTCTGCCAATTTACCCATTTGGTTTTTAAATGTAAAACTAACTTCGCCATTATCATAATTGGCATTTGTTAAAAATCCACCACCTAAACATAATACATCTGCTGAATAAGTTGAACTTTGATAACCATATTCAACCATCCCAGTTTGTTTAAATTTTGTTCTATCTTCTATTATTTCATTAAATAATTTACTTGCATTTTCCAATTTCATAGTAAATGGTTTTGCAACAACATCTGTATAATTTCGGTTTATAGTTGGGTATGTTACTACCCTGTCATTTCTATCTACTTCTGCAAATCTAAATACTCTTTTTATTGAACTTGGATTTGTACTTGTATTTTTACCAACATAAAAGCTACTTGCTTCATGTCCTATTTTACATCTACGGATTCCTATTCCAAAGCCATCTTCTCCAACTGCTGATTGAAAATCAACACCATCCATAGTTATTGCTGTTACTGGGTTATTTAGGGCTATATCGCCAATAGCACTAGTTAAATCCACACCATCTGGATTTACACCTTTTCCTATAACTGCTATCCAGCTTTGCCACCACCAACTATTTAACGAAATCCTGCGTTTGGGTGGTGTTACATATAGATTATATGCTTGTCTTTGATGTGAACGATTATAACTGCCGAGTGCCATAGGTTAATAATACCCTATGAATTAAAAAGTTGTAATTTCCCACGGAATGGTTGGAGCAGTACCCGAACTCAATACTATTGTTATCGAATATCCTTTGTTAGTGTGCATTGGTGGTTGGAAATACATTGGCTCTAAAGTTTGAGTTCCTTCAAATGCGTCATTAGTTACTACTTTTAATCCAGAAGCAACTATTGTACAATTGGCAATATCTACCCCTATTTTTGTATCTGCTGACATTGGAGTCAAATCAATTAACGCAGAATATATCCCAACAGCAGAACTAGAATATATTAGTGTACTTCCACTTAATGCTGTTGCTCCTGTTTTAACTACTGTTTGTGCCATTATTTATCTCCTAATAATTCAGTATTCCATATTTCTTGTAATTCTTCAACTGATTCTGCATTTATTATGCTTTCATGTTGTGGTAAATCTCTTAGAGCTTTTTTCTTTGCAACTATATTTGTAGTTTCTCTACCTTCTTCCATTGCTTTATACCATTCTGCGTCTAAATCTTCCCACAATGGTGCTCGTGCTGTTCTAATTTTATCTCTCCAGATATCTCTGGCTTTTTCCATGTTTATTTTAATACCCATTAATCTGCCACCCCATCTGTTAATTCATTTTCATCTATTTCCCAAGCATCCCTAAATTCGTTCCATTCTGGTAATTCTTCTGCGTCCATAATCTTAAATTTCTTACCCGTTGGTAAGTCTTTTTTGGCGATTTCTTCAATATTTAAACCACAATTATCAGCAGGATGTGTTACTGCTAATACACCATTATCTTGCATCCATATAATTACTTTACTCATCTATTTCTCCACCATTTTCAACCCATTTTAAAACTTGGTTATAGTCTTTGTTACCTATTTCCATAGGTACTGCTGATATTACACCATTTGTATAAGTTACAATTAATTCATCTATTCTTTCATCTGTCATGCCATCATATTGATATGCGACTTCTTGTATATCGTTCATAATTCACTCTCTGCTATCCAAGCATAATAATATCCATAGTTTTGATTAAAAGCACTTCCTTTTGCTGCAAAAAGATATCCCATATCAGTAATATGTTGTGCTACTACACCCGTTATTTTTGCTGCATTATGTATTGTATAAACTGCCCCACTCGTTCCATCTTGATGATATAAGGTTACGGTTGGTGTTGTTCGTTTACGAGTATTGTATCTATTGCCACCACAATTTCCTGTCGCTGCACCATCAGTTGCACTTCCTACACCTATTTTAACTTGTTGTCCTTGATATGCTCCTACTACACCCCAAGTCATTGATGTTTCATAATATCTTTCACAATCACTTGCAGTTTGGCTAATTGGTTTTCTCTGGAAAGCTACTGCCGAAGTAGTTGGAGTTAATTGTACATCAGTAATATATAAATCATCTCCTAAGTCTGTATCTGTTACATCACTCCAAATGAAAACTGCTACATTTTTAGTGCTACTTGTATCTATGTCTATATTTTCTATTTTGTATTCTGCCATTGAAGTTGTTACATTTAAATCTGCTGGTGTATTTTCATAAGTCCATGAAGTTGCTAAAGTTGGATTTGTACCCTCTGTTGCCCATGCAGAAACTATATCGGAAGTTGGACTATCTGCTGTACCTGCCCAAGATACTATCGCTGCCTTTACATTATCTAATTTTCCACTTCCAGCAACCATTGCATGAAAACTTAAACTTACTTTACCACCAATTAAGTCATGACAATTTACTGCTTCTATAATTTGTACTATTCCGAATTTTTTATCTACTGTTTCAACTTCTAGTTGGCAACTAAAATCACTTCCACCTTCATATCCAGTTGTACTTCTAGTTACATCTACAATATCGTTTCCATCTGATAATAAAATCCATCTATCACAAATGTATGTATCATCACTATTAGCAACTGGTGTACTATCTGAAACAATACTTGTTCCTCTTTGCCATATAACCATATCGCCATTTATTAAAGCATTACTTGCTCCACCAACTGTTGCACTATCTCCTAATGCAACTGAATTTCCATTAAGAGTAATAGCAGAATTTGTTAACTTAGCATTTGTTACTGCTGCGTTTTGTATATCATCTGTTCCAATATTTTTTACACTATCTGCAACTGCCATATTTTACTCCTTTGGATATTTTTCCTTTACTGCTGTAATAACTTCTTTCCATGAATCTATACCATTGTGATATATCATGTCTAATTGCTCTCCTATTGATGGATATTCTCCCATTCTTTTTGCTTTGTATGTCATTTCAGTTTCGTGTTGCTCCCAACATTGTTCTATTTGTTCCCATGTTGGTTTATCTCTTTCATCTTCCCATCTTAAATTGTCGTAGCTTTCTTCATCTTCTGGAAAACCACCATAATTAGCATTGGGTACAAGGTAATCTAAAATTAAAGGAATATCCATTATGCTACCTTCCATATTGCTACAGATGTGTATTGTTCTGTTGTACTAAAATTAGTTTCTATTCCAAGCCCTTGCGTAGCCATTGTTGTTTGAACTTGATATTGTAATTCACAGGCAGCACTTCCACTTAATACAAAATAACCATTTAACCAGTTAGGTGCTGAATTATAATCTGTATCTAAGTAGTTACTACCACCAATAACTTTTGCAGCAGTATTTGTTGCGTCATAAAATCTTAATTTATTTCTTGCACAATGATAAAACCATTGCCAAGCTCTTATACAATAAGTTCCTGCTGGTAATGTAATTTGATTACTACTTAAACTCGCAGAAGTTATATTGTTTTTCTTAGTTGTGTTTATTACAAGTGTTCTCCAAGCCCCAGATGTAGCACTTCCACCACCTGTATTATTTGCTTGGTCATTTGTCATTAATAAATCTTCGTTTTCAAATGCTCCACCTGCTGCGGGTGTATTCCATGACCTATCGCCACGCAGAAATGTACTTGCACTTGCTGTTCCACTTCCTAATTCTGGTGTTGTTACTATGTTACCCTGTATTGGCATTAGACTTTCATTATGAATGGGTCGCTACTTGCAAATGTTACTGTAAAAGTACCACCATCTGGTGTTGTAGGAAATCCACTCCCCTCGCTTTGTATAAATAATAATGGACTTGTTGATGAATTAGCACTTGCTACATACAACACAACTGCATTAACTGGATTACCTGCTAATGTAATTGATATATTATCTGCGTCCACTCTACCACTAGATACAGCTACATTTGCCAATGTTTGATTAGTTCCTTGCATTGCTACTGCTGGAATATCACTCAACATTGTATGTGCAGCACTAAATGTATATCCAGAGTTTGCATTTGCAGTTGTATTAACTAATGCTATTTTTAAAGTAGCAGAAGCAAGATTTACACTCCCAACTGCTATATATTGTCTGCCCGAATCGTATATATGTGCCATCTTTTTATTTTACCTTATGTTGTTTCAATAACAATCTCTCCATCATAATATTGCCGAAAATAAGGCACAGGAAATTTATTAAATGGGTCTGTTCTTCCCATAATCCTAACATTGTAATAACTATTAGGAAAGTCATCATCTTCTATAAATCTTAAATTTGTTGCTGTTGTAAACCATGAATTAATTTGCGCCCTATCTGAGGATGTAACTAAACTCATTGGAATTTTAAATGATTGATATGTTGAAGCAGGTGTAATATAAGAAAATAATGTTCCACCCTTTGTTCTTATATCAACTTTATCTAAATTTTCTGTAAATGTGTAACCATAACCAGCTATATTACTTAATGTTACATAACTTGAATTGGCTACTCCTAATAACATATTTCCCATTGTTTTATTAACGACTTGTTCTAAATTCTAAACTTGTTGTTGCTCCCGTTTTTCCTAGTGAATTTAATGCTGGTAGTATTTTTTCCTGTGCTAAATCAACCCAGAATGACATTGGTTTATCCATTAATGCTTGGTCTATATTGGCATTAGGTAAGATATTTAATTGTGCAATGCTTTGCACTCCACCTTCCATACTTACTGGAATACTTCTTCCATCTGGTAATGGTACAACAGCTTCTCTATTATTAGGATTATCCCCAATAACAGCTAAAGTTGGAGCAGTTGTTATTCCACCATTAGCAAATGAAGGGATTTTTGTTGCTTTACCTAAACCACCCGATATAATTCCACCCTTAGCAAATAATCCTAAACCACCTAATATACCACCACCACCTGCTGCACCACCTGTTAAAGCCATCATGATTAACCATTTAGCAATCATTTGTGATATTTGTTGTACAATCATCATTTTTAAATCTTCCCATATTTGTTTCATTGCTTTACTAAAACTTTCACTTTCTGTTATCATTGCACCGAATGCTGTACCAACTTGATTTCCAACTTCATTAAATGTACCGATTAGGTTTTCTCCTAATTCTTGGAACATTTCTCCAGTATCTCCGAATGTTTCTTCCAAACCAGTTTTAATACCAGTTTTAAACATTTTAAAGTTTGCTGCAACCTTATCCATAAAGTTGGCTTTAATTTCATCTGCACCCTTTTGCCCTTCTTCTTCTGTTGTTTCTGGAATTAAAGTACCCATAACAGCTTTTGGGTCAATTGCTGCACCAACTCCCAACATTGCGTTTATTCTTCCTAGTGCTTCTTCTCTTTTACTTAATTCTTCTTCGGATAAATCTCCTCTCCACCAATCTCGGAATGTATCTAAGAAATCTCCGAATGCTCCCGTTACATTTTTAATAGCAGTACCTAAACCTACGAATATATCTATTAATGCAGGAATTGCTTTAGATAAATTAGTAAAGAATGTTGTTAAACCACTAACAATAAGTGATAGTGCTTTTAAAACAGGAATCATACTTTCATATAAGAATGTAAACAATGCTGTAAATAAAGGTGTTAATGCTTTACCTATAACCCTGCCCATACCAACAAATACACTTTGTAATCGTAATAATTCATCTTGGAAATCTTCAGCTTGTTTGGATTCCAATTCTGTAAATGTAATACCTAGTAATTCAGCTTCTTCCATTAAGTCTTTAATGCCTTCTTTGCCCATAAGAAGCATTGGAATTAATTTTGTACCACTTCTACCGAACAATTCTTGTGCTAAAGCTGTTCTTTCTACTGGAGATTCCAATTTAGAAAATGCGTCAGCAGAATCCAACACTAATTGCTCAGCAGTTTTCAATTCTCCATTTGTTTTTCTTACTGCAATTCCAGCTTGTTTAAAGGAACGAACTGATGTCATCAATCCATTATTTGCGTCATTAACTCTTTTAGAAACCACACGCATTGTTGTGGCAACTTCTGACATTCCTGCACCACCGATTTGTGCAGCAAAAGTCATTTTTGAAAGGGTATTGGCAGTTGTACCTACCATTGAAGCAGTTTTGGCAAACTCATCTCCAGCTTTTGCTGAAGCAAATGTTAGTTTTGCTAATCCTGCTGCCAAACCTACAACAGCAAGAGTAGTAACATTCAGCATTTCGCCAAATTTACCTAGTTTACTTTTTAATCCCTGTAAAGCAGAACTTGCATTATCTTTAAGGGTAACTAATAAGTTTACTTTATTATCTGCCATTAGACTTTCATATCCTTTCTGTGTCTATCTCGTATTTTTTGTACAAGATAATTAATTTCATTTGTAGTTAATTCTAACACATCATTCTTGCTCCACCTATATTGTACAGCAAATAAATCTATGACATCAAGTAGGTTTTTATTTAAGATTTCGGTATTGCCAAAAAATGAGCAACGACCTCGTTAAATACTGGCATATCACTTATGGAAGTATTATCTGTAAACCATTCATAAGTTAATTGGTTATCCACTTGTTGCATTGCTATAAATACAATTGTACAAATGTCGCCAAATGTGAATTCATCGCCAATTTTAGCAAGGGATTTGTTTAGCTTTTGTTCAATTTCAAGTACGGATTTAGTTTTCGCACTTTGAATATCAAATTCTTTACCTGCAATTTCGAACTTCATTGAGTTTCCTCCTAAATTTAATATGCTGCGTAAGTGTTAGCTAATGTAACTCTAAGAGCATAACTACTTGTTGTATCATATTGTGCTTTGCCCTCATATGCAGCAGTTATTCTACCTGCTCCAGCAATCGGGGAAGCAAAAGTTGTGTATTTTACATCTGGCATATCAAATGTTAATTGATTGTATTGCCCAGTATGTCCTACTACTGTATCCCCTGTTAAAGTAAATTTAAATGATTGTAAAGTACCATCTCTAAATTTAGCTTCTTGTGCTTGTGTGTCAAATGACTGGTCGCCTGTTACTGTTATATTACGGAAACCATCTCTTAATAATTTGCCTTCTGTTAATTCGCCATTTAATGTTGGAACTCCAACCATTGGGTTTTCTATTGTGATTGTTGCAGATTCGAATTCTCCATTAGCACTACCAGCAACTTGTAATGATGTTTGATTCCATGTATATGGGTCTGCTTCAATATAAGTTGGTGTTGCTTTTACTACTTTTGTTAATTCTCTACCATGTACAGAAGCAGTACATCTGACTATTGCACCAGCAACTATTTCAAATGCCATTGTATGTATTTGTGCGTCTGCAATCATGTAAGAACTTCCCACATTTTTATACATTGTTATTGTATAAGGAGTTAATGCACAATCTGCTGCGAAGTCTGTTTGTCTTGGTAAGAATTCATGTACATATAAGGATGTTGTTAAAGTAGATGTTGAAGTACCAATACAACTTTCTAGGAAAAACCCTGTATAAATAGGGTGTGGCTCGAATACAATATCCCCTGTTACATTATTAATTCCTTTTACACTATTTGGTGCGTCATATACTGTTCGTAAGTTTTCAATTTGTAAGTAATTTAAATTTTCAGTTAAATTTTCTGATACAAATGGAATATAAAAAGGAGAGCTTGTAGGAGTACCAAATGCACTCTGTATGCTCATGCCTATATATCCACCAATTCCGTATCCCATTATTCTTCTCCTTTAGGTATCTTGGTACTCTTTTGTTTTATTTTACTATCTTTTACAACTTTTGCAACACCATCTTTTGCTAAGCTGTCAGCAACATCCTGTGGAACTTCTATTTGTTTGCCTTTTTCGGCAATTCCATAACCAGAAACTTCCAAACCAGATACTAAATATTCTATCTTTGCCATTATTCTCTAACCTCACAATTTAATTTTACGGAAACTCCTTTAAAGAAACCAAGTCCACTATCATTCTTTTGATTTTGGAAATCCCCACCTTCAAATCTGGTAACAACAACCTTGTCGGATAATGTTCTATTTTCTTTTAATACATCTTTTACATTTGCTAACATTATATCCCGTGCTGTTGCCCCAGCTAAGTTTTCCATACTGAAATCGTAACACCATATTTCAATATTTAAAAATGTTCTTATTGGATTTGTACCACCGATTAATTCATCATCAGCAGGACTTTCCCAACTATCAAGATAAATTGCAACATATGGACACATATCTGTTCTTATTGCGTCTGCTGGCTCAACAAACACATTATATCCAGAAGTATCGGAATCTGCTTCAATTAAATCCTTTATTGCATTTTCTATCGCTAAATAATCTAATGTTGCCATTTTATGTACCCATTCTTGTAATTTCTCTTATATATTTTTCCAATGTATCTTTTGTTATTGATAATGTTTTACTTTTACTTGGTAGCATTGGTCTTGCAGGCATATCCTTCGTACCTTCTTGCAATGGAGAAGCATATCTAACAGGTGTACCAACATCAACAAAATCTGCTCCCACTTTCATTATATAACTACCTCGTAATAACCCAGTATCTACCAACACTTTACTACTTCCCTTTCTCGCAATAGTTACAGGAGAATCGGGTGCCCATGCTCCTTTATCATTACCACCTCGTTGGAAGGATTTATCTATTTCATTTAATAGATTTATACCAATCCTTTTTAATACAGGTTTTTTATTCTTAATCTTATTGGCAATCTGGGTAATTCGCTGTTTTATTGCGTCATTCCCACTTTGCTGGAATGTCATTTGCTGTGCCATCTAATAATAAGGATTATAATCTTCTAAGGACACTTCATCATATTCATCCTGTAATCTATCAGAATCAATTTGCTGTAATGTTTCATCCAACATTGTAAATGTAGGAATATAATCCATTGTATTAGAATAAACAGTATCTCCTGCATTCCACACAATTAAATCATATGAACTTGTATATAATCCAATATCTCCTGTATTTATTCGGTTTAAATAATCGAATACATAATCCTTGCGTTCTTTAACCCATGAATTTTCACTATTAATTTCTTGTGTATAAAATCTTTCTAATATCTTAACAAGGGCATACTCTGTTGCGATACTCTCAATAATTGGGGGTGTTGAGCTGAATGGTAATGTATAATTATTTATTAAGAAGCCATTAATTTCGTTTTCTGCTTGGTCAATATAAAAGGACACAGCAGAACTATTAACAGAGGATGAACTTCCCACTCTCGGATATAAATTATAGACTTTTGGTACAGTTGTATAACTAGGCATGATTAAAATGATACCATAGATTAATTATAATTGAATTGATTTAATGATATTTATTAGAATTGAATATAATCAATCATTTTTAAGGATATCTCTCTCGTATGGGTCTTTAAAATCGATTTGGTGGGTATAGGGATGATATTCAGAGAATTAAATATCATCCCTTTGGATATGGATTAATATGTTCTTACTCTACCATTAACCCATTTGTATCTTCTCGGTCTTTTCTGTCTTGGATTATGATAATAAAAAGTATCATCATCAAAATCCATTATATATTGTAGATATTGTTCCTCATAATCTGGAATTTCTCCCAATGCCATTTCCAATTGCTTGGTAGATATATCATGTTCTGTATATCCATTTTCTAGGCAATTCAAATAATGATTAGATGGATTTCTAAGAAGGGTTTTATTTCTCTTAGTCATAATATAATACATCCCTGTATTTCCTTTATAATTGAAAAACCCTTTCTTATAGAAATTTGGAAATCCCTCTAGTAAATCTAGTGATTTCTCGCATTCTTTAGTGATAGCCCATAATGTACCAATTACTGATGATTTGGGTGTTTTATCAATATCTGCTACTCCTCTAAATTTAAATTCAAAGCCATCTAATTCATGATTACCGATATATCTGGCTTTTGGACATCTAATCCTCATTTGCTCGGAATTGGTATTCATTCCATAGGCAAAATATAGTTTGTATCCTTTTTTCATATTAATGTACCTCCTCTATCTTAATAAGAAATTTATGTTGTATTAATGAGTCTATAAAATGTCTTTCCGATTCTGTATTGATAATCGAAAAATCATAAATATAAGCTCTCTTTGCTACTGCCTTCATATAATCTGCTGGGATAGTTTCATGAATGAATATATCTTCCATCATTCTATCCAATATCTGATTGGGTGTTTTACCAACCAGATATTTATTTCCCCATTTAAAAAGTGTTTTATTCATATTATTCAACCCCCATTTCATTTCTAAAATTCTCGGATATTTCTCTTATAAATTCTTCCCTTCTATTCAAGAAAAATTCATATGTTGATTTTTTCATTTTTCTTTTAAATATCTGGTTGAATTTAGTTCTACCATTTGTTCTGATTCCAGAAGTTATTCTTTTATTCTGAAGTGCTTTATCAGTAGCTCTTTCAACCAATTTCATAAGAAAGATTATCCAATGTTTTATCTTTTCTGAATTTTGTGTTCCTTGATGTTGTCTAAATTCTACTGTTCCTCTATTTACCCAATTTTGAAGATTGATAACTGTGTATCTAGTACCTGTCATCTGCCAGATTTCAGAGATTGTTTGTTTGTTGTTCAATCTTCTGGAAAAATTTCTAAGAGTCTTTTTTCTTTTTTCATCTGTCCAATTTTGGATATCGTTTCCAAGTAAGTTTCTAGCCCATCTTGATGACCTTCTGGATGGGGATAGTATGGAATCTATTTCATCTTGGAATTTAGTATAAATCATGAAAAGATTTTTCATTGCTCTGATTTTTTGTTCTGCTGTTAATCTTCTATCATCCCAGTATTTATTAATTCCGAGATGAATATGTGTCCCGCAGGATTTATTAACCTTTGTATTGTCATCTTGTTCAATGAAATTTGAGATTGTTCTTAATTCATTAAATCCGCTTTCTCCCTGTAAGATTGGAGATACCAATTCAGTTTGAAATTGGTAATCTCTGTGTGTATCAAGTGAAGTATCATAAACCATTTTCCAGTAATCTTGGGTTTGATGGTTGTATCTTTCTCCCTTAATTTCGTAATCTGTAATTTGGGAATCGTAATGATTTGCTAAATCTCTGTATTCTATTTTTGAGATTGCTTCGAATTCGATTCCGAAAGTGATGTTGTTTAGTATATTCATTTTGTTTCTCCTAGATAAAGTATGTATCAAAAAGGTTGAAAATTTGAGTAGAGTAAGTACCCAGTTCTTTTTGAATTTCAAAAATCATTAAATTTGAATATATCTTTATCATATAGGTAGTATGAAGGAATCTATATATATGTCAACAGATAATATTACCCTTATATATAGAGGGTAATAACATCAATATTTTGATGATTTTTAAATCTCTATTATTTTTCTAAAATTTTTTAATGATAATTTTTAGAGAAAATCCCCAGTGTACGGCTCTGTTATGTCCTTGTAATACACGGTTATGTACTTTATAAACTCTGCATAGTCTTTAAATTTGGATACATAGTCCTGTGGT
>VTLG01013411.1_pt1 | contig 16174 bp, 28 predicted proteins | sample 4694571 | NCBI WGS metagenome assembly VTLG01 (sample SAMN12604809, study PRJNA352737) | marine metagenome | biome: ENVO:00000447; feature: ENVO:00000209|ENVO:00000569|ENVO:01000036; material: ENVO:00002151; isolation source: viral sequences binned using virsorter ...
ACTACTGAATTTCCGTATGGTCTTACAACGCCAATTGGTGTGTCGCCATCTTCACAAGCAACAATTTTATCTCCATCAAGCTTTATGGTAGTTCCTACCGCTATCGCTTTTCCATCTTTTGATTCAAAATACTCTGCATAGTCTGCACCTCCAGATGAATAAGCGCCATCTGCCACGACAGTTCCGTCGCCCACTAAATGGTGAACATCTTCGGTATCTCCGCCCGTTTTTGTTGTAAGAAAATTAAATCCTGAATTTTTACTTCTGCCGGTTGCTTGTAAAATCGTTCCATTTCCCGCAAAGCTTGAATGAGTTGTATCAACCAATACTCCTGTTGTGTCTGCGTCTTGTGTAATCTTCATAGCAGTTGTATTTGCTGCGGATATGTGGTCATTTATAATAGACACCAATGTTCTTGCCGTGTTATCGGAACTATTGGAATTTATATCCACAATCATACCATTTGTAAGAAAATTAGCATCTATATGCAATGCTTTTCCCGATGTTGATGCAGTATCAAGAAAAATTACGTCTTGGTCTGTGGATTCTGAATCAATATTTATTGAACTTCCATTTCCATCTTGATCTATTTTCAAAGCTGTGGTTGCTTGTGTATTTTTTAAATTTATTCCAACATCTCCACTTTGCACATTGTCAATAGATAGCTTTGCTTCGCTTGGATCGGTGTCGCCAAGTCCCATATTTCCCGCCGAGTCAATCCGCAATGCTTCACTCGCATTGGTTGTGAAAACCATATTATTGCCATTGTTATTATATTGTATAATTCCAATATTATCATCTCCACTATCGCCAAAATTAATTTTGCAATGGTCGGTCGTTCCGGTTGTGTTCATTGTTAACGTTGTTGACCCGGGTGCTTTTATAAAAGCTGTAACATCCCCAGAAGAAGGTTGAACAGTTAAATTTCCTCCGACCGCTAAAGTTGAGGCCATATCCACCGCGCCATCTATATCAACAGCGTCCAAATTAGCAGTTCCGTCAATATCAATATCTCCGCTTACATCAAGCGAAGTCGCTTCAATTTCGCCACTTGCTTTCATCGTTACGCCATCGCCACCGCCAACTCTGAAAATAATTTGATCATCTGTACTAAATTTAATTTGATTATCTGCGTCCCTTCCCGCAACTAAACTCGCATTCAATATCGAAGTCAATGTTGTTTGTGATGCGCCTAAAGCAAAATCCAAAGTGTTGTCGCCATCTTCATATGTAACGGCAATCCCGGTTTCTGTGTTAGAACCAACCATTGCGCCAACAGTATCGGAAATGGTTTCCGCAAGTGTAGTCCCGCCAATTGTGATCGCATCTGCTTCCAAAGTTCCATCGATATCAGCATCCCCAGAAATATCTAAAGAAGTTGCTTCGATTTCTCCACTTGCTTTCATTGTAACGCCGTCCCCGCCGCTAACTCTAAATATGATTTCATTGTCCGTGCTGAATTTAATTTGGTTGTCCGCATCTCTTCCGGCGACCAAACTTGTATTCAGTATTGACGTTAAACCCGTCTGTGAAGCATCAACCGCAAAATCTATATTATCATTGGTTGTGTCATATGTGACCGTGATTCCGCTTTCGGTGTTGCTTGATAACATATTCGTTCCAACGGTATCGCGGATAAAAGTTGCCAAAGCAGTTCCCGCAACCGTTATCGCATCGGCTTCAAGTGTGCCGTCAATATCAGCATCGCCAGAAATGTCCAATGTGGCTGCATCTAATTCTCCACTAATAGTTATATTAGTTCCGCCGGTCATTGCGCCATCCATTGCCACCGCGCCATTTATGTCAATTGTTGTTGCGTTAATTTCGATTTCAGTATCGGAAACCAGATCAAGAACGCCATCCGCGCTTTGATGTATGTAAGTTCCCGTATCTCCAAATTCAAGACGATTTGTGCTTGACATCATCAACGCATCAGTTGCAATTGTGAAGCCAAATGTTGTTCCATTATCGCCGTCTTTTATTGAAACGTGTGTTGTTCCGTTTCCTCCTCCATCATTGTCAACGTGCAAAAGTTGCTCGTATGATGAAGCAATACTTTGTGACCCTAAAGCTGCCATTGTTTATCTCCTTTCCATAAGATAAAATTGCACGGCTTTTCCGTGCGGTTTAATCAATAAATGCAAATTTTCTTTTTTCTTCTTCAAATTTTGTTAAAACAGTTGCAAACGCTATGTGCTGACCAATCTCTTTTAATCCTTCTGTAACGTCTGCAACATCTTCGCCAACCAAGTTTTGACCGGCTTTTTTCAATGCAACAGAAATTGGAAGGTTCGCAGTTGATGAACCTTGCATATCATTTGCCCAAGTTTTTAACATCGTCATAAGGCTTCCGGAATATCCTAACTCTTGCAACCCGGCTCTCATTGCGTCATTAAATGACATTGCGCTTGTGCTTCCCGCTACGTCAAGAAAATATTCTTTTAATACTGAATTAATATGCTTCTTTGTACCTAAAGCCATTATTTAACCTTTTTAGATTTTTTCTTTTTAATTTCTTTTCCATCTTTGTCACATTCAACAAAGCGGTCTTTTAAAGACTTTAAATCGTGTCTATCTTTATCGTATTCAATAACGATCCCAGATTCTTTTTTAAAATACATATCTTGCCTTTCCAAGATAGGAGGCGGCAAAGCCGCCCCCAATCATTGTTTTTTTATTTAGCTTACGTCTGACAGTATAGTTACGCCAAAAGCGTCTTTTACTTCGACTTCGCCCCAAAAACCGGTTGCAACGTATTCGGTTGAACGGAAAGAAGCGTTTCTTTCTGTTTCAATACGCATTAAACCTTCTGGGCCAACTGCTAATCCCATTGCACCGGCGGAAAACATAAAGGAAGCGGTATCGCCACCAGATGAAACATCGTCATCAATTTCATTGCTGAAATAAATATCAATGCCACCAAGTGAAGTAACGAATCCACGCGACAAGAACTCTTGCCCTTGTTCGCCAAGTAGTGAAGCGGGTTTTGAATTTGATCCGGTAACTGCAACGTCTACAAGTAAACCTTGTAAACCTTTAGCTCCAAAGATTCCTTTGTCACTCATAACCAAGTTATAAGGTGCGGGTGCGTTTGCAGCTCTTAATTGTCTCAATCCACCGAAAATGTGGTCAAGCGTTAATTGAGTTCCCGCGCCACATTCGGTCTGTGAAAAAGACTTTCCGAGTGTGGTTAGGTCTGCATCTAATTTTGCACCAACTGCATTTCCAAGAATCTGTCCGGTGTTACCCGCGATATCATCTGCATTCCCCATAACTGCCAAGTCCGTTACATCTGCACGAATAACGTGTTCAGAAACGGTCGCAGTTCTTGCGGTTGTTGTAATGCTTGTAACTGTTGAATAATCAGCTCCGTCAGTTGCAGCACCTACGGAAGAAGATGCAACGGCGGTATATTCTGGCCATTGGACAGTTATTGCGCCCGGAGGGCATTGTTTAACGGAGACAAGGGGGAACATAACGTTGGTTTCATTGAAGGCAATAATTGCATCTCCAATGACTTTATCGAGACCACCTTGAGCGACTCCGGTATCGGTTTCAGCCATTTTTAGCTCACTTTCTTTTTATTTGGGGGAACCCAACCACCAAAATATTTCTTGGTGGATACGCGCTTTCCACGCGTTGCATTGTTGGCTCTTTCTTCTAATTCGTCAATCATTGTTTCGTAAGGCACTTTTTCGCCTTTGATTGTTGAATGAATATCCCCATCGGGAAGATTTTTTTCTTTTAAATCTCCTTTTGGGTCAAGATCGACTCCGAATGGTTTATATTTACCGGCCATAACCTATCGATACACCTTTCCGCACTTTTGTGCTTGTCTTGTATCCTTTAGGGTCATTTTCCGCCCATTCTTTCATTGAAGTATAACCGCCATAAGCACCGGGAGATTGATTGTCAACCTTGACCGGAGTTGCGGCAGAATATTCATTGGCCAAATCTTCCAACACATCGATTGGGTGTCCCTTGAACTTTTCTTGTTTTGATTCTGGCAAACGCTCAAGCAATGCTTGACGGCGACTTGCCTCGTAAGTTTCCAGACGTTCCTTAAAAGGCGACAAAGACTCAACTTCATTTTGAAGCTCTGCAATTAATTCATCTTTTTTCCCATCTTTTTGCATTGTTTCTTGTCGTCTTTTTTCTTCTTTTGCTTGAAGGTCAGAAAGTTCGGATTCAAGTCCTCGAATCTTGTCTTTCTTTGCCATTACTTCGCGTAGCAATTCCGATTGTCCGGAGTTATCGGATTTTGGTGTCTGGCTATTAGTAGCCATCTCGTTACCCTTGCTCTGGGTGTTTTCTTGTTCGTTTTCTTGAACTGATTCAGACATTAGATGCCTCCTCTTTGTTAATTAAAATCTTATCCAATTTTTATATTAACCGTTTTATTAGCATATTTTTCAACATTGCGATTAATGTAATCGCTTAATTCTTTAACGATTTTATTTTCATTGACATCGTTCACGCCAAATATATTGCGCCCATTGTCTGCGTTTCCTTTGACCTTTAATCCGTCGCGATAAATAATATCAACGCCAATGTTTGTTGCTTTTTGCGCTTTGATACTGTTTAACATTGTTCCGGTCAACCGTAAGTTTGGAGGATTGATCTGTCTTGACTTTGAAACGCCTTTTGCACCGGCTTTCCCTTCTGATTTCTTGGTTGAATAACTTGAAGTATATCCAGAAAATTTATATCGTTTGCCGGTGTTTTCATTTGTTCCAAATCCCTTATCTGAATCTTTGACAATTCTTGTCACGGTCTTTCCGCCAATAGTTGCCCAAATCTTTCTGGGGATTGTTAAGATATTTTGAGCCTTCATTCTTTAACCTCCCAAGAATGGCGACAATTAAATTGTCCACGAATTCCAAAAGGTGTTTTGCTTGATTGAACTTGCTCTTTAGTATATCCGCGCGTTGGTTCGTTTTGTTTAGTTTCACGGCAAATGTCGCGCGTTCTTTCATCTTGCGGCCCAACATAAGTCCAATAAACATCAATATTTTCAAAAACTTTTTGCCTTGCAAGGTCGTCAAACTGTCTAATTCCATCAGCAACCGCCACATTCAATTGACGCGTTTCAAGATTAATTGTTTCCGCCAAACGATTAACAATCGCGGAAGGTCTTTCGCCAGATATTATCCCCTTGAACAATCCATCTTTTAAATCGTTGGCATATGCTGAAGCCTTTCCAAGTAAGCTTTCAACCTCTAAATCTTGCAATAATTGCAGTTGTGCAACAGAAGCACCCGCCACTTGTTTCACGCCTCGCGCAACCGCTTCTTCATTAATACGAATTAAATCTTTTTCGTATGCAACCATTAACCCATTCACGGCGTTTGAATAACCTTTATCAAGAAGTTCTTGAAAGAAATCCAATTCCCTTGCGATTTGAATTAATTCCGTATCGCTGAATTTATCCAATTCTTGAGCAACGCGACGCAAGTCATCAAGCAAACGTTGTTCAACGTTCTTAATTTGAGTCATAAATGTATTAACCGGGTCAGCCACCTAAAATCCTTTCAATTGCGGTTTGCGGTTTTGGCGGTTCTTGAACTTGATTATTGTCATCAACGCGCTCCATTAACGCTTTCATATCTTCTTCGCTAATATCTGGATTAAAATATTTTATCAAATCGGTTCTATCCATCAAACCTTTGTCAAGCATAAATTCAAGGCGTTTAAATTCTTTTTCTTGGTCAAGCGGATATTCTACTTCCGCAAAGTCCACATAATAATTTTCGCCCATATCTTTGCCCGTATGAACACGAATAATCTGACGATCAACTTCATACCTTTCATTTTCCCAATCTTTCCATTTTGGAATGTCGCTTTGTCGCGACTCTAAATTTTCCATTTCCATTAAACGCAATGCGGTTCCACTTGGCGCGTTGCCAGATTCATCCCACTTAATTCGTAAATGATTATTTATCGCGGTTTGGTTTGCAAAACTTTTTGAAACTTCAATCATTTGAAGAAGATTTGCCGGACTTGAAACAAAGGAAAAAGATGATTCGGGAGGCATTAACAACACGCGATCAATTCCAAGTTTCATATGCGTAGCTTCTTCGATGCCGGTTGCTACCGGTTGCCCAAATGCGAATCTTGTTGCCAAAGCAATTTCTGTGTTCACGATACCAATTTGAATTGCTGCGCGAACTACGTCCGAAGCTGCGGAAGAATATTCCGCAAAAGTAACCGGTATGATTCCATATGGATTTTGGTCGCCTTCTGTTACGCTTATTTTGCGTCCCGCTTGGTCGTATTTAAAATGCTTTCCTTCTATTCCGTCCCTATCGGCTGACCAATAAACGAATATTCTGTTGTTATTGTAATCGCGACCCACTTCATAAGATACCGCGAACGGCTCTGATTCCCCGTCTTTGTAATATCTTTTAAAGAATGGGATAAGATCATATTGAACTTTATCGTTAACCCATTTTGAACGAAAACCCATACAACCCGTTAACCAAGTCGTTTCGGTGTATTCTTGCGCCATCGTATCCAAATGATGCGTTAATGACATATAGTCAATCGCTTCTTCGCCGTTCAACATTCTTTTAGGCGGTTTTTTATATAACATCTGTCTTGCTTTTGCAAAGCGCGGAACAACCTTTTGGGGAAAGACGGGGACTTGATTTAATGTGGAAGGGGAAAAGTATTGTTCAATATGTTGGTCAACGTTGTCGTGATAATAAAAATCCAACGCGGTTGCGCGTTCAGCATCTTCATCGGCTTTAAGTCCATTGTGTGCTTGTCGTATAGATTCAAGAACAAGTTGTTCCGAATGGTCTGGCAATACTATGTCATTAACTGTCATACATCATCCAATTGTTTCTTATTTCATAATTCATATTCAAATATTCTTTTAAAGTTTTTTGCTGTTTCTTTTTAATATAATTCCCGTAAATATGCATAAAAACAAATACGCCGTTTAAAGTCAAAGAAATTCCAAGAATGAACATTACCATACCTTTGACACCATAACGCGCTTACGCACCGGATACAAGCGATTAATGGCATATCCTATCGCATCGGAAGCGTGTGTTTGTTCTTTGTCGGAAGTCTTGTCAATATCATTGCCCTTCCAAACGTTTCTTTCTAAATCCATTATTAAATTCGGGCAATTCTCGCAACTGAAATTTCCCTCACGAATTAATTTATTAACGGCATTTACGCGGTCTTTAACCGGTGGGTTTGCCTTTGGTGCTGATATTTTAAAACCATAACCGCGAACAATAGCGTGGTCAGATTGCACACTTGAAGAACGCCTTGCGCTTCCAGAGCTATCTGGATAGCATACGGATTGCGGATATTTCTTTGATAATATTTCCATCATATCATAAGTATTTGCGTTTTTTAATCTAACTTCATCAAATATGTGAATCCATCCATTGCCTTTGTAAAATACAATAGATGTTAACGCGTCAACGTTATAATCCATACCAATACCAATTTCCAAGCCAGAATCTTTTAAATCTGGACGTTCAATAATATGTTCTTTTCTATTAAATTCTTTATATACGCGCCCTTGCGTTAGATTAACAAATTTCCCGTGAACATATGCTTCGATTTGTTCTTTGTTATATGCTTTTAATAAGCTTTGTTTATAATCATCGGATAAATAAGGGTTGTCAAGCGTTGAAGCATTTACAACTCCAATATCCATATTTTGGTCGTTAGCAAGGGCAAATCCCCAATTCAATTGTTCGGGTGTGCCGGTCAAAAAGATTTGACTTTTAATTGCTTCCGGATGTCTAACACGCGCAATCATTTGATTAAATACATCGCGTTTTTGAATAAAGGGTTCATCAATAACGGCATAAGCAATATTTGAGCCGCGCAAGGAATCGGGTTTGTCGCCAGACCCAAACCACAACACGCCGTTCCAATTATGGAAGATAAATTCGCTTCGTTGTTGGTTGTATGTGTAATTGATTGATGCACGATTACAAATTTCCTTTAGCGTTTCGATTATTGTCTTGGTTGCTAATTGATGCGAGGGCGATATGTACATCCCCGCTATTGGCGCATTCAAATAACTCATTTGGATACACTTTAACGCCCCGATGTAAGTCTTGCCCGAACCATACCCACCGATGAGAAGAACAATTCGATTGGTCAAATCCCAGAATTGGCGTTGATGTTTCAACATATTGTCTTTTTTTATGCGAAATTTCACTCAATTATAATCTCATCGTTTGTGATGTGTTGTTCAACTCTTTCCAATGCCTTGCCTTCTGTTCTGTCTGCTATAAACTGAACCGCCCACGATTTACCTTCCAATGCGTATTGAAATACGCGATGCATAACCACATCCAACTTGGTCAATCCGTTTGTGCTTCCTTCTTCTTCTCCAATCTTTCTTAAAATGTCCGGTATTGATTGGCTTCCTTTCGGTCTACCTTTACCAACTGAAGCGGTGTTTCCCGCTACAAATTGCCCTTTATTGTTCCGATTATCTCCGTTTTCAATCGGCATTTTTAATTCTTTCTGCTTTGTTTCCGGTATAATCTTCCCAACGCTTTACAATTACATCACAGTAATTTGTATCAATCTCCATTCCATAGCATTTACGATTTGTTTTTTCACAAGCTATTAGCGTTGAGCCAGAGCCAAGAAATACATCTAAAACAACTTTTGGGTTACCATAATTACTAAATGACCATTCTGCTAATGCAATGGGTTTTTGTGTTGGATGTATTCTTTTTTGACCTTGCTCTGAACCCTTTATCATTCCGTGCCACAAATGTCTAAAAACATCTAACCTCACACCTTTATTGACAAATGCTAACTCTGCACCACTAAAAACATTACCTTCTTTTTCTTTATCCCAAACTAACCAACCATAGCCATTTGGTATAGATTGACAATAATAGTTAGCACCCCAGAAAATTAAGGTAGAATCAAAATAATTCTCAACGCACATATTAAAAACACTCACAGCAACTAATATATCATTATCGTTTAATATCTGTCCAAAGTCGTTACCATCTGTTTTGCCTTTTATCCCTTTTCCATTATGCTTTATTCCATAAGGAGGGTCAGTAAACACCATATCAACCTTCTGCCCATCCATCAATCGTTCAACATCTTCCTTCTTTGTTGCATCGCCACATAATAAACGATGTTCGCCCAATATCCATAAATCGCCTTTCTTTGTGATAGATTCTTCTACCTCCGGAACCTCGTCATCTTCAATTAATCCGTTTATTTCTTCTGGTTCATTAAATTGTAATTCATCCTCATTGAATCCCCAATCAATCAATTCCCCAACGTCAAAATGGTTGGCTAACGCATCCCAATCCCATTGACCGGTGTTTTTATTTAATCGAACATTTAATTCTTTTTCTTTGTCCGGTGTCAAATCAACCTCAACGCAAGGAACGTCTTTATATCCCAATTCTTTTGCTATCTTTAAGCGTTGATGTCCGCCAACTAATATATTCTTGCGTTCTTTATGCGTATTAACGATTAAGGGATCAACAAAGCCGAAGCGTGTAATTGAATCTTTTAAATCTTGATGTTGGTCTTTAGTTAATTCGCGCGGGTTGTATTCTGCAAAGATTAAATTGCTAACATCATATTGCTTGGTTGTCAGTTGTTCGCTCATTACTTGCCAATTATCCTTTGCGCTATACGATGCGATTGTGCAAACGTTTTTCCTTTGCGCATTTCGGTGGCCATCTTTGATAGATGTCTTTTTGTATGGTGTACCATATGGGATCGCATTTGCTGTCTTTGCCTTGCGGTTAATCCTTGTAAACTAATATTTGAAAGATTTTTAGCCAAAAGTTACATCCTTTTTATGGTGTTTTTCTTTTTAGTTTTCATCTTTTTTTTATTTTTCTTTTTCTTTTTTCCTAAACCCATTCCGTAATTAATCATCTATTTTCTCCTTTTGCGTTTTAAAGCTGCGCGTCTAATATCTGTGTCGTGTTTTTTAGTTCCTCTAACCATTGAGTTGACCCTTGCCATTGCCCAAGTTGACATTGCAACACCGCTTCTCGATCCCGCCCCAAGAAAAGCGCCTTGACCGCGGCGGTAGGATTTCTTCAAGTCTGTTAGGTTGAACAACTTGACTTTCTTTGCTTTTGTTCTTAACGTTTTAACAACGGTTGCGCTTAATGCTTTGCGTTTAACTGCCAAGTTTAATTCTTTTCTTAATTAATGTTCTTGGAACTCTTTTGCCTTGTTTATATAATTTTGAAATTTGTTTAATGACCCGCGCAAGTTCTGTTCTTTTTGCACCCTTAACACCAGACAGATATTTTTTTGGCAATCCGGTTCTTTTGTCTTTTATTGCTTTGCGCACTTTAGCCATTATTTTTTCAACACCGATCTTACCCAACTTCTTCCGGCGTTTCCTCCCCATAGTCCCCAAGCTATGGATGCACGACTTTTTGGGTCTTTTCTGTTTCTACGTTCTGCGGGTGTGTCGTGTCTGGCAAAAAAACTGCTCATTCTGCGAACAGTTGCCAAAGGTATATTTTTTCCAGATGATAGGTCGCGCCCACGCGCTATCCCTATAACTGTCCCGCCTTTGCGAGATTTTGGCACTTCGCGTCTTGTTTTCAACGCAATTCGCGCCGCCCTTCTTACTGAAGTTGGAGGGATTGGCATAAATTAAAATATCCTTACCGGTAAAGAATTTGATTTGTTTTTCTGTCTACCACTTTTTTTCGCGTCTGATTTGCCAGATTAAGCGGGGAGGGAAACAATTCGACCCTTTACTTATAAGGGAAAAGGTGAACTTTTTAATAGACAGATTCTTCTAAAACCTTATCCCCTCGCGACTTGCAGCGTTGCCAAGCTTTCTTGATTGTTGCCTCTGACTTATGAAGAACAACTCCAATGTCTTTAAATTTTTCGCGTTGTATTTGGTGCATGTAAAAAACCTTTTGCTCTAAAGGGGTCATTTGGTGCATTAACGCAATACCTAAATTTAAAAACTTTAAATTGTTAATCGCTTCTTGTGCTTTTTGCTGAATATATTCTTTTTCTTGATCTTCTTCAGACCTTCCACACATAGGGCAAGGAATATATAATTTATTCAATTAATTTCTTTAAATATAATATTCAACACCGCTAACACGCCAATTAATCCAATCCATAATAATACCATCCCGATCCCAAGTTGAAACACGAATGATGCAAATTTTACTAAAACATCCATTAGAATAATTTTTCATCTTTTGGTTCAAAAGTGCTTTCGTACATATGATGCGTTAATCCTTTTTCGGTTGCTTCTCTGTTTTTAGCAATAACGATATTCGCCCAACCGCTATTCTTTTTTATTGCGTTCAATTGTTCAATAAAATCATCTACTTTAATTCCAACGTTTATCAATGAACCGCCGTCATCAAAGGTTTTTTCTTTTAATGTGATTCCGTTTATATAGTTTTTTTCTTGCATTTTATTCTCCCATTTGTTTAGAGGGCAAAGGGTTTGCCAACCTTTTATCACTCTTACAATTGCAATCCACACATCCGGTTAATTGTTCAAGTTTTTTCTTCGCCCTCATTTGTTTCCAATCCACTCCCTTTCTTGGAAATGGTCTTTTAATATATTTTTTCTTTGGCATCTTTGATCTGGTCAATTAATAATTCTAAATATTTCTTTGCTTTGTTTAAATCTTCCAGACCGCCTTTTTGTTTATATCGTGTAATGTATTTAACAATATTCCCTTCGCAAAATCCCATATCGTGCGAAAGAACATATTTGGTCGTTTCGATGCCTTTGTTGTAATAGTCTGGATTAATCGGATCGTTCATTTGGGAACGCTTCTAACATTGGTTTGGTCAAAGTTTGTATTTTTTTTGCTTCTGATATATGGAGTCTTACAACCAATACAACGATATACTTGAAATTTGTTAGCTGTTGTAAAATAATAAGTATCTAATTCCTCCAAATCATCACAACCGCAATTTGGACAAACATTGGCATCCATTAACACGCCAAGATTGGGGTGATTTTTTATATAAGGTCTTAATTTTAAATATACTTCTTCCAATCCCATAACATCGTGGCAATTATATTCTTCCATAGTTTTCAAAGCTTCTTGATCGCCTTGCATACATTTAACCCATAGATCAAAAGACGTTTCCAATTTCTGTTCAAGTTTAAAATGTTTTGTCAAATAATCTTGCTTATAAGAAACAAAAGCAAATTCCCGTCTTGCAATTTTAAGGGTGTCAATGGTTTTATATGGGGAAGGGGGATCAAGGTCATTATCAATGAATCGCGCGTTTAGTTTTCTAATATCAAAGCGATCAAGATTATGCCCAATAACAATTTCAGCTTCATCCAATAATTTCCAAATAGATTTCAATATTCGCTTGTCTTTTCTTTTTCTTGCTTCTTTTGGCGTTACAATATCAGATTGAACGTTTTCATCATAAAGCCATTTTGCTGCCCAAGATAAAACAAACCACGATTTTTCTTCGCCGTCCTTATCTTTTATAATGTTATTATGTGAAATGAATTGTTTATATAGTCCCCAAACATATACTTCCATTAATGCCGTTTCAATATCAAATAATAATATTTTAGGAATGCCATAATTAGGCGATTCAACAGATATTTGAAACGACTTATTGCAAGTAAAACATTTATACCTTTGATTTTTTGATTCAGTTCTTACCGAATATCTAACGCCTTTTTTTATTAAATGCGTACTATTGCAATTCGGGCAAATTGGTTTCATCTTGTTCCTTTGGTATGTGGTCAAAGTTTAATTTAAAATTATGCTTTTCAATTTCCGCGTACTTTTTTTCAAGCATATTTAAATTAATAAAATGTTGCGAACCCATAATATAATACTGCCAAAACGGCTTTTTTGGGTGATCAATATGAATAAAATGCGCCAATGCTTTTTTTCCTGTTGATTTGCTAAATATTACCATTGCCCCTTGCGCTGAAATTGGAATAATATCATCAACCTTAAAAGATTCGCCATTAAAATTATTCGTTCTATTTTTATTCGAATATTTTTTTGCCGTTTCTTCGGCTTTTGCTTTTAATGCTTTTGCTACGTCTTTACGCATTTTTTATTTTTTTAAAATCTTTAAACAAATCTTTTCCAAATGTTTTTTCTAATCTTTGCGTTTGTGTTTTTTGATATTTTTTTACTTCTTGATTAAAAAGTTTTTTTTGTTGCAAAGAAATGGTTTTAAAGTTTTCATATAAATTAAATTCTTCTAAAAATTTTTTAAAAATAGACAAAGAGGATAATGAGATTTTAGGGTTTGCCGCATAATCTGTTCCAAATTTATCAATTAAATAATAATCATCATTTTCTTTTATTAGATCGCCAATAATATCAAAATGATTTTTATTGGCAGTTGTTTTTTTTAATAAACTTTGGAATCTTGATGCCCCATTTATTAATGGAAACCAATAAAATATGTTTTTATCTTCTTGATTAATTTCAAATAATGTTTTTCGTATTGACTTATTCTTTTCTTTATTTTTTAATTCAAAAAAATCAGAACCATACGATTCTTCACATAAACAATCAAGTTCATAATCATAAAAATCATAAATAGGCAACCACATCACAAGCCTTGTTTTTATTTTATTAAAATCAAACCATTCTCCATTAACCCTTGCATCTTTTAAATGGGAATGAATCATTTTTTCAGCTTGTGGATTGGTTTTTATTGTTCCAAGAATAAACAATTTTCTTGGGTTTGATGTTTGCAATGCTTTTAACCTAATTTTTGGATCATTAGTTGTCCAACCAATTTTAATGTATTCAGTTTTTATTTTTCCGTATTTGTTTTCAACGGCTTCCCCAATAAAATAAACCCATCCTTTGTTTTCATATATTTTACTCATTTTTTATTTCCTCCAATAGTTCCTCCAATTCAAAAGTTGCAAATTTTTTAATAGTGTTCTTTCTTTCTTTTACTATATCATACCATTCTTGCCCTCTTTTTTCAATCGCCCATTCAACAAATTCCGCCGGTGTTTTATGCGCTGAAAACTTTGAAGAAAAAACATGGCAACCAACACAAAGACAAAATCCATTATCAACGTCCCAACGCACCGACCGGATTGATCTGGAATAAAAATGATGCGAATTAAGCGGCTTGACCTTTCCGCAATACTCACATTGAAAGTCTGCTTTTTGTTTAACCGCTTCCGCCCAAACTTTATCCAAGCTTTTGGTTAATGTTTTTCTATTTAATGTTTTTGCCAAGTGTAATTTGTTTTAATATTTCAAAACAAAGTCCGCGCGGTACTTTGCTTTTTTCGTAATCATTTTTTAATCCCTGTGTGCCTGTTTGGCTTCCTCTTGGTGCGGCTTGATGACAACTATCACCATTTTTGCAAATTTGCTTTGGCAACCAATTGGCGTTTGTCCATATATCGGTTGGTTTCATTCTATTATCCCCATATTGACAATAAGTAACAGTTTTCATGGTATAGGGACTTATTAAATTTAATTTTCTTAATTTGCCGCGTGGATTTTCTATAATATAAATTAAATCTTCATTATGTTTATAAATTTCGTCAATTATTTGCATTGTTTTTTTAATAATATTAACGCCATGAATTGCTTCTTTTGTTTTAGGAGTATGATCTTGATTCCAATGATGCCCAATTGATGCCACGCTAAAATATGTGCAAGGCGGCGATGCCCAAACAATATCGGGATAACCATTCAAAGCATTTATTGCTTTATCAATATTAAAATCAAATATATCGCATATTTGGTCAATTTTATTAAAATTTTGATTATCTGTTGTATAAGTTTTATATCCAAATTCTTCTGCTACTTTGGAAAAACTTCTTGAACCGGCAAATAATTCAAGAATTTTCATTTTTTGACCTTTCAACGGCTTTGATCCATTTCTTTTTCAATTCACGAATTAATGTTTCGGGTTTTTTATTTTTAATTGCTTGAAGATATTTTTCATGCAATGATTTAATTCGCCATTTTATTGATTGCATAATAAACCTCCTTTAATTGTTCGTGGCAATCTGGACAAACCGCATAAATTCCGCGATTTGATTTTCTTTTATAATCGCATTTAGGACATTCAATAACAATTTGATTGTCTTTTTTCCCTTCGGCTTTATATGATCCATTGGTTTTTGAATACCATTCTTGACGGCAACAATTGCGAAAAGCAGATGAATAATTTTTATAACGTTTATCCGCAGCATCTAACCAATCAACAAAAGATGAATAATAAAAATCCATATTTAATTTTGGAAAGTCTTTAGCATAATCATCAATATTTGTTTTTATTTCCGCCAATTGTTCTTTTTTAGATTTTCGCCTTTTATCTTTATCCTTATCCTTATCTTTATCCATATCTTTATCCTGTACAGTTCCAGATGAACTGTTGGGCAAGTGTTTAATTGTTTTGTTTAACCCATATTTTTTAAGGATTTTGATAACAGATTTATGCGCATTCACTTTTTCATTCAATTCTCCATATTGATATTCAACAAACTTTGGAATGAACCATTTCCCATTTTTAAACGGCACAATCTTTCTTTGAAATGTTTGCAAAACTTCTTGTTCATCAAGTTCAACACCGATTTGAAAAGAAGCCAAATCAATATCAACTTCCCAGATTCCGGCGTGGTCGCAATTATCCAAAAGATAGAACCAAAATAGTTTGTGCTTTGGTTTTAATTCTCTGATCCATTTCTTTCTCCATTTATCCGTTGAAGTAAATCGCTTCGCCATTACATTACCCTAATAAATTGGGCAATCATATAAAAGAATAAAAAGCCTATCAAATAATATGAAGCTTTATCAAACTTGTTCGCCCGTTTGCGGGTGTCTTTCCTTCTGTTCATTGTTTTCCTCCTTTGGTTTAATTTCGGTAATTGTCCAATCGTTGCGTTCTAATTGTTTATATATTCTAACAAAATCGCCACGCTTGTCCATTGCAAGGTCTTTATCAACAATAATCGCCATTGTCTTTTCGCCTTCTTTATTGAAATAAAATATTTTATTTTCCATTTTATTGTCCATCATAACAATTTAATCAATTCTTGTTTATTATTTATATCTTTTTTCAAGTCTTTACATTGTCCACTTATTTTGTCGCATTTCTTTTTCATTTCATCAAAACATCTGTTTATGAATTGCGCGTTTCGTCGTATATCTTCCGCAATCTTTGAAGGAGATTGTAAAGCTGCC
>VTLG01014194.1_pt1 | contig 16173 bp, 8 predicted proteins | sample 4694571 | NCBI WGS metagenome assembly VTLG01 (sample SAMN12604809, study PRJNA352737) | marine metagenome | biome: ENVO:00000447; feature: ENVO:00000209|ENVO:00000569|ENVO:01000036; material: ENVO:00002151; isolation source: viral sequences binned using virsorter ...
ATTATGTCCGTCTATATAATTATTTGTCCCATCATGGTAGATTTGTAGATCATCTGAAGCACCAAATCTTGCCTTCCCACCATCTAAGAGATGTAAATGAGCAGCATTTCCACCACTTTCTACATGAACCCCACTAGCTGATGTGTAGAACATTTTAACGCCGTCGTGATAAAGTTCTACGGCTCCACCATTAATACAATGAATAAAATTAGTAGAGTCATCATTATCTCTTAAAACAATATCATCTTCAGCTAGGATTTTTACATCATCTCCATCACCTCTAATTATCAAATCACCCGTATTGTTATCGATGATACTGTTCGAGCCATCATGGTAGATTTCTAGATCATTACCAGCCCCAAGCTTTAATTGCTGATTATCAGTATTTGTCATTAACACGTTGCCGTGCAAGCTTAAGCCATAGCTTTTTGTCTCAAGTTTCTTCGAGTTATCGTAATAGAGTTCTACGGCTCCGTCTTTAATAAACCTACCCATATACTCAGCATTACTACCTGAGTTAATATCAACTTCAGAACCATTGGTATCAATAATTAAGTTCCCAGCATTTGCGTCTTGAATCCACGATCTTGTTCCATCATGGTAGATTTGTAAATCTGCACCAGTACCTAACTTTATCTTAGTATTATCAGTAAACGTAGTATCTCCAGTAACACTACCTCCACTACCATTAAGTGAGGATGCTACTTCCCAAGCACTACCATTATAGACATATAGTTTATTATCACTGGTGTTGTAGTAGAGATCTCCATCATCATTATTTGAACCTGGAGCACTAGAAGCTATTCTATACTTATCAGCAAAGTCATTAACTGAGCTAATATTTGTACTTACTGTATTAACATTAGAAATACTTCCAGCTACTGTATTAATGTTTGACGCATTGGATACAGTACTATTTATATTTGAAGCATTTCCAGCTACTGAATTAACGTTACTAATATTTGAGGCTACTGAGTTAACGTTACTAATACTTCCAGCTACTGTTGTAACCTCTGTAGCCTTTGGAACTTGCCTATGGAATGTATAAGTATTTAATGTCGTAGTTGTTTCTACGATCATTCCAAAGCCAGCATTATATGTAGTGCTATTATCTAAACCAGTAATGGTGACTGTTGAGTTACCGACAGTACCGTTAGCAATTGTTGCCACTCCTGATCCATTGGAGGTAAGGTTGCTGCTGAGAGCTTTAATAGATACAAGAGTTCCAGTGCCGTTATTAACGTCAGGGTTAGCGTTAGGAAAAGATGTTTCATTTGCTATGGGTACAAAACCACCTACGTCATCAACAAGATCAATAATCCTGTCATTAATAGCAGCGGTTGTAGCTATTGTTGTGTCGTTATCTGGAAAGGCATCACCATCTTTAATAGTGTCACCTGTACTTACATTGAAGTATCTAGCATCGGATTCTGCTTCTGTGTAGTACCTATTATCTAAAGCTCCAGTTGCTATTTCAGAGTCTCCTACTGAGTTTGCTGCTAGGTGTGAAGCATCAAGTGGTGAACTAGCTATAAGTGTTTTTATCTCACTAGCTGTTTGATCTGCTGTAGCTGCTGTCTCTATACCAGCTAACTTTGTACTTTCTGCATCTGTGAAAACATTTGAGTCACTAGCATTACCTACTAAGGTTCTAATCTCAGCAGCTGTTTGATCTGTAGTAGCTCCAGCTTCTATTGCATTTAATTTTGAGTGATCAGCATCTGTAAAGACATTACTATCTGTAGCACTCTCTACAAGTGTTCTGATCTCTGCAGCTGTTTGGTCTGCTGTAGCTGCAGTTTCTATTCCATCTAGTTTTGTTTTATCCGCTGCTGATTCATATCCAGCTGCAGATGTTGTTGCATTAGCAATATTTAGCTTTGATTGAGCTATTGCTGCACTTGCATTGATATCAGCATTGACAATTGTTGCGTCTGTAATCATTGCTGATGTAACAGTTCCTGTATCACCTGTAGTGACGACGGTTCCTGTTACATTTGGTAAGGTTACTGTCCTATCTGCTGTTGGATTTGCTACAGCTAATCTAGTTTCAAAGTCATCTGTAGTTGATCCCTCAAAGACAATACCCATACCTTGACCCATCTCTAGGTCACCCTGCATAGCAGTGTCACCCAGCGAACTCATAGCGTTGTTGTCAACCTCTTGAGCTACATAGAGAATCTGGTCAATATTATTGTTTAAGTCTTCTGCCTTAATCGCTGATCCAGGGTAGAAAGTCGCTTTCTTATTGTCGTTGTCTGTATTCCTGAAAATGATGATCTTAACTCCATTTGCAGGAGCTGAGTTCAACTGTACTGTGGTAGCGTTGGCAAGAGTGTATTCAGTTGTATTAACCCCGTCAAGTTTTACCTTAACGTCTGTGGTTGCTAAATATGGAAATGTGAATGAATAGAGGACGGTTGAACCATCCCCTGTATAGTTATTTTGTGTTACAGCCATTTACGCTATGTTTAGTGTTGACTGAGTGGATTATTTAGGTAAGTTTTTTATTGCCTCTACTTCTTTTCTTACTTGAGCTTCTTTACCATATTGACCTTCACTTCTAAATTGATCTTCAAGCTTACCTAATGAATGTAAGGTATCTATTTGTTGAGCTTCACCTCCTAACTGTGGGTCTTGTAGTAATAAGTCCCAAGCTGTTTGTTTAGCTGTTCGGAATATAGGCATGATGACTCTTCCATGAAGTGTATCTTTAGCCTCATAATCTTTCTTACCTCTTTCCATTCGTTGAATTGAATCAATAATTTCAGGAGTCATTACTTCTGCAAGTTGAGCTTCAATATTCTGTTGACCCATATAGAATTGATATTTAGATTTAAGATCAGGTCTATTTTCAAGTAGTTGTCCATTTGGACCTGAATTAAATGTTTGAGCTAAGTTAATACCACTTCTCATTAACAACTCTCTAGTTTCATTTGTTGCACCTATGTTTAAGTTAATAGGTAAAACAGCATTTACTAGACGTGTCATTGGATCCCAGTCTCTAAGCTTTTCTCCACTTAAAATGTCATATCTATAAGGTAAGAACTGATCTTTAGTAACTAAGTCAGCCCATAGGTTTCTATTTCCTATGCTCTGCCAGAAACCAGATTCAAGTTCTCTCATTCCAGGTGAGAATACTTTACCAATCTCATTTCTAAGACCAGCTAAAGGTATTTGGTTATTGACTATGTTTGCTGCAGCTCTTGGTGCATCTCCAAGTTGGCTGGTAGCTAAATCTGCTATTTGAAGTAATCCAGCCATAAACGATTTATTTATGACATTGGCTCCAACTAAATGAGCAAGTCTTCCATACCAGTTACCAACCCATTCCTCACCCATTACTTTCTGTGAGTCTGTTATATCAGCAGCTAAACTAAAGAATGCATTAAATGGTTCTAAGGCTTCATAACTAACATAAGAGTTACCTATTTTAAATGATCTAGGTTGCCATCCTTGTTGTATCCAAGCAGTTTTTAATTGTCTGTCAGGGGGTCCATTACCAGTGATCGTACCGTTTAAAGCCATTGTACCTGCCATAGCTGCAAAGCTATAACCAATAGCCATACGTCCTCTAGCAGTAGCTTTAGCTACGTTTAAATCAGCTTGACTCTTAATACCATATTGCAACATCTCAGGATCATCCCAAGCTTTTGTGAATATATCGGTATGTTCTTTAATAGCATTATTAAGCAATGGTGTGTACTTTGAAGTCATCATCAAAGCGTTAACACCTGTTCTTGCAAACAAGAAATAAGGCTTAAGGAATGGCAGCTTGTCAAAAATCTTATCTATATCTTTGGCAATACCTGTTAGTTCTTTAGTTAGCTTTGCTTCATCAGCTGCAAATAAAGCCATCTCATCTGTAACTTGTCCATCAGCTGAGAACACCTTAGATTCAAAGTCTTGTTCAACTCTCCTAAGTAGATCTGGCATATCCTTATCACTAACCATAATGCCTTGATCAGTTAGTTTTGTATAAACATCATTGAATGCAAGTTGTCTCTGCCTACCTCTACCAATGATCTGTGTAAAGTAGGTATCCATTGCTTTCATGGTTCGTGGACCATAATTAAAGAATGGAGACTTGTTAAGACCTCTTAAGTTATCAGCAATTAAAGCCATAGCCTTATCACCTTGAGTACCATTCTGATCGAAGTGAGACATCATTGCTCTCCACTCTTGATCAGCTGTTGTTTCAGTGAATCCTCTAAAGCCTTTTGTATCTAAGTTGTAGTTTTGGAAGTCAGCTACAGCTTTTTTCCAAGCCTCTGTCCGAGCATCCATCATCCCACCAAGGGATGCAGCTGCACTTCTAAAGGTCATTCCATCCATATCTCCTACAGCACCTATCATTGTTGCTACAGGTCGCATAGCAGTACCTAAACCAGTACCAACTAATGCTCTAGCGACAGTCTTAGGTCCAGATAGTATTGAGTTAATACCCATTACCATCAGTTCATTTAGGATGGCATTTCTTTGATATTGATTACCATTCTTATAGCCATGTAGCTTATTTCTAAAGAAAGCATCTAAGTCTTTGAAAGTTTGCTTATTACCGTTACCAGTAGCAGTGAAGTGTATGAATGATTCTAGTAAGTCATTATCTACATCACCTTTTAGAAGTTGTTTAAATGTAGCTACTTCACTTCTAGCAGCGAGAGAAGCATTAGCTATTGTTTCTTTGATGTTGAATTTACCTGAATCAAATCTTTTTAAGTTATAAGATGATGCAATACTGGTTTCCTTTCTTAACTGTGCTATAGCTGAGTATCTAGATAGTATGCCATCTAGTAGTCCTCCAGGTGAGGAAGGACTGATTTGATCAGCAACACTTAAACTAGCTTTTGCTAAGTCTCTAGCTTCAAATAGAAGCTGACCAAGTACTACATCAGTAGCATTTAACTGAGCTTTATTTAAAACTGGTAATCCTTCAATTACTGTTGGATCACCTTTGATTTTACTATTTATATAAGTCTGAATGTCTTTTTCTGGGATATCTATTAGACGACTATTACCTGAATCACTAATAAATTTTAAGACATCAGTAGCAGCAATCTTTAAATCTTCTTGAATGACTTTTGCATTAGCTCCTTCATATAACTTTTGGTATGCAGGATTAGCTTGTAATTGCTTTGCTAAAGCATTTGACTCTGCAAGCATCATACCTGGAGCTGTGTATTCAGCTCTTCGTATGTTTGCTTCAGTGATAGTTCCCTCTGGTGATCCGTACTTTTGAGTAGGATTATTCCTTATCTCTATCATGTCTCTAACACCTTTAACAGGGTTAGAAGTAGTGATTAAAGCTTGATTATCAGAGATATCACCACCCTTGTAGTAAGCAGGGTTTTGACGTGAACTATTAGTGCTTAAATCAAATTCAAGTTGCTCTACAGCTAGATCCTTATTTGCATCACCTTGTTTACGAGAATTAAGAGTAAAGTCTCTTTCATCTCCCCAATCAAGATTATTCTTCTCAGCATAGATCTTTCTAAAACCTTCACGTTGAGTGTCATCTAGCTTATCCCAAGGCTTCTCTTTAGCTCTCCATTCAGCAATGGTAGGTACTTTAGCTTTTGTTTTCTTAGATTTGTTTTTAAACTTTCTATAAAGACTTCTTTCAAAAGTAGCCTTAGCTCCTTTATCAACTTGATTAGTTAATGCAGCGTAATCAACATCACTACTATCATTAATAGCTTTATAGAGTTTATCAACATCTCCACCTGTGATCTTCTTAGCAGCTTTCTTCTTATTCTTAGCAATGGATTTAAGACCTAAACCCATCCCTTCAAAAGCTAAATCAAAGAACGCACCTATACCTAAACCTTCACCTATATTATAAGCTGACTTCATAGCTGGAGACATAGTGTCTTGTGTAGCTATTGGTTCAAGTAATCCAGACCATTCAGGTTTGATATCAATAAGAGTTCTAGCTAAGTTAGATTCTTGGGATTGATTACTTACAAAGTCATAAGCAGCACCTTGAGCAGCTCCTAATCCAACACGTCCTAATCTTGTAGCTTTAGCTGCAGTTGCTACACCTTTGAGACCTTTAACTCCCCATGCAACTTTACCTGCACCTACTACACCACCAGCTAATTCAATACCACCTCTGATAAATCCTCCCCATGCAGTATGAGTTATTGGTTTGTTTTTAATTAACCAAGGTGCATCATATGACCAGGGATTTTCAGGATCAGTAGGTTGATAAAATCTTTTGTCTAATAGTTTAGGTAGAGAACCAACACTGTTATATAGATCTACAACACCTCCAGCTACAGCACTACCAAGTTCTACTGCCTTATTAACCTTTTTAGCTGGTGGAGCAGGTGGTGTCTCTTGTGCAGCTGCTTCTTGTTGTTGTACCTCTTCTTGTGCTTTTTCTTCCTCTCTTAATTCTAAGCCTTTGTTTACTGCTCTATTACGGAGACCAGCGAAATCATTACTCCGATCCATAATTCATCATTTTGTTATTCGTTTGAGTGGTTGTACAGTTCGACCTATGAACTCGTTGTAAACAGCAGCTGGTATCTTTGTTAAATCAAGACGAGTGCTTAATGCAGCAGCTGTGTCAGCATCTAATTCACCTTTCTGTTCTTTAGCTGTTGTTAGCCAATGTTGTCCTATGCCTGGTATTGGTTCAAACATTTCACTATTGGCATACATAGTAGATGTATCTTGATATATCTTCTCTCTATAAAATAGTTTCTGTAATTCAGGTGTGAACAAGTCCTCTAGGGATGCCATACCTGTACCAATTAAACGTAGTAGATCGTTCTTAGTTGTTTTAAATGCACCTACTTCTGAAACTATTCCTTTACTTTGAGCATCAATAATATTCTTCAGTGGTACAACACTTAGATCAGCACCAAATACATCAGTACCTACATTGAGACCATTACCTGAGAATGAACTTGTAACTACGTCATAAGGATTGTCAGGACTATGGTTATAGACATCTTTAGGTATAAAAGAAGTTGCTAATGCATCCTCTTGTTCTGGATCTGTTGCAACTGCTGTCCAGGTTTTTGCTGTAGAGCCTCTATCAGTTATGAGTTTTCTATTTGCAGGTGGTATAACTCTAAGTATATTTTCATGTCCTCTAGGTTCAATACTTCCACCTTTAATATTAGCTGTTGTAAGAGCTTCAGCCATTGCAAATGGATCTCTATTTGGATCTTCTTCAGCCATAGCTACTACGAATTCTGGCATTCTTCCTACCCCATTAGAATAGTTAACAAGTCGTTGCCTATCGTGATTCGTTAATACGTCAGCTAAATCTTTCTTTTCTCTGACTGCTTCCCTATATCCTTGAACTATTGATGTAGGGTCATGGTCATTAACAAAACCTGCACCTGGACCATAGATAATATTTCCAGAAGCATCTACTGCTCTCTCGTAAATTGAACCTTCGGCATTGCTATTTAATAATTTAATTTCGTTATCAACAAGTCCTTGGTAGATATTTGTTGGATTACCACCTTTTACCCTCTTACCAGATTCATCGAATTGACCAATTAAAGCAGGTTCGATTAATTGGCTTAGTTTAAGCTTTGCTCTAGATATAACTCTTTGTGCCTCAGCTCTAACTTCAAACTTTGATTTAGCAGCTTTACTAGTTTTAGAAATTATAGCCCTTTCTAGCCCACTAAGGATTCCTTTTTGATCAACAATTGCATGTTGACCATCTGAAGCTAATTTACCGTACTTAGTCCATAAGGATTCAGGAACTAACTGAAGATGTGCCATCTTTAATTTCCCGTCAGTTACTAAACCGTTGAGCATCTGTTTAGCAGCTTCAATCTCCATAGGCTCTCTACTCTCACCAGCTTTAATCCAAGGTGCATATATTTCCATGTCATACTGTGAGAAGCCTTTAGCCTTTAGCCAATCTTTTTCTCTCTGCCATTCAGTTTTGTTGTAGCGTTTGCCATGCTTGATCATATGTTCTTGCATTCTCTGAGCTGCTTGGCTACTGAAGTTTTTCTTCTCTTCTACTCTTATTTTCCTGTTTCTATTGTTGTACTCATGTAGAGCTGTTTTAGCAGGTTTGAATACTTCAGCTTTACTTTCACCTATGGTTGTTAGCTTTCCATTTATCTCTATTTCGGTAGACATTATCTTATCAAATTCTTCTTCCTTCATCTCACCACTACCAACCATGTCAGTCAGAACATTTGCTAAGGTTCTCCATTTGTGTCCTCTATCACCACCACTATTTACATAGTCATGTACCCATTGAGTACCGCCTGGATCTAAAGCTTTATAATGCTTGACACTATCAATATCATCTTGTCTATCTTTTTTAGCTCTATTGTTGTTTAAAGTCTCGTTTAATTGAGCATTGAAGGCATCAGCTTTCTTATCAAGATCAGGTTGAAAATATCTCTTAACAAATTCAGGGTTATCATCCATGAAATACATCTTTTGGAACTCAGCATCATGCCTTGCTCTTAATGCCTTGACTTCAGTTCCTACGTATAACTTAGGATCAGATAACATCTCATCAATTGTCCTTCCTGAACGTCCTACGTTGTTAGGGTTCTTAGAAAACTGAGCTAATGAAGCATCATAGTTATTTTTAATAGCTTCTTGACCAGCTGCAGCTCTAAAGCCCATTAAGTCATAACCACGCATTCCCTTGAGCTGTTGTCTTTGAAGACTAGTAGCATTAGGGTAGTGCTTATCAATTAATGTATTCCATCCAGCATCATTAAACTTTAAATATTCAGCACCTTTAGTAAAGGCTATAGCATTTGCACTATCACCACCTGTTTGGTTGAACAGTACTTTTGCCTCACCAAATTTATGCTGCATCCTAGCCTGATTAAATTCACCATAAGTTTGAATTGCTTTAGGTATTAAATCAGCTAACCTTTTTAACTCATTCTGCTTACGCTCAGCTTCTTTAGCTCTAGTACCTGCATCATCTATTCTTGTTTCATAATGCTGCATTTCAGCTTTATGAACAGCATCGGCAAAAGTTTTTTCTAAAGATATATTCTCAGCTCTGTGAGATGCTTCCTTATAATTCTTCTCTTTTAATGCACCTAATTGTTCATTCCTATTCTGTAAGTTTTGACTCCTGACCTCACGCATACCACTTAAGGTACGCTCTGTTTCTTGTGTTATTTTGAGGGACTGGTCAGGTACATCGAACGGGTCAAACGAACTTTTTCTATCTCTAAACGCTGACCCCCTAAAAGTTAAGTTTGCCATTGTATTTATTTATAAAGCACTTAAGAAGGACAACGCACCAACAGCCCAACCAAGTGGATTTAGAGCACCTGCAGCCATACCTAATGGTTTTGCCATTGCAGCCACTCCTAAACCAGCTGTAACTCCAGTTAACGCAGCCCCAGCAAATCCAGCTGCACCAATACTTGTATCCATCATTGCACCTTCAATAGGAGCTGGTGGTAGTGATGGTTCTTGTGGATCTTGGTACTTAGGTGTAGGTAGATCAATAGGTTTGAATTTATCTAGATCTAATGCATCTCTTCCTGCAGAAGGATCAAGCATACGTCTAGCTTCAGCTTCTAAATTAGCCTGTTTTAAATCTCTAGCTATATCTTTTCTACTTCTAGCAGAAGCTTCAACAGCACTATCTAAGTTAGCCTTTAAGATATCTTGATTAGTTTTAAATCTAGATCCTAAGTTATCTACATCCCAATCAATCTTTTTAAGATTTAATCCAGTTTCAGATTGTGTATGTCTAAGGTTATTCTCTAAAGTTTTAACATCTAGAGTTGTGTTCTCAATATTATCAAATACCTGCTTTCTAATTTGATCAAGACTAAGTTCACCTTTAGCATTACCTATCTTTAAATTCCTTTCTGTTTCCTGTAGGTTTAATAAAGTCTTCTCAATGTTCTGTCCTGACTCCTCTGCTATTTGTTGTAGATTTAATTTAGACTTTTGTTCAAATGTAGCAACATTAGCTAAGTTATTCTTCATCCTAGCTTCAGCAGCTCCAGAACCACGTATCAATGTCTCAGCTATATAAGCATTTTGTCTACCAAGTTCAGCTAATACCATCTGTACAGCTTTACCTTGTGATCTACCAGACTGTGTTAAAGCAGCTTGACCTTGAGATTTTAATGCTTGTAGGTTTCTTTCTGTACTTTCATGTGCAGCTTTAGCATAAGTAGCTTTATTCTCTCTACGGATAAGATCATTCTGATGTTGTGCTATTCGATCTTGAGTATCAACATCCATTAGTAATGTAGATTTCTTAAACCTATTCGCAGATTCTTTAACAAATAAATCTTGGACAAGACCTGCTTGTTGGAACTGAGTTCTACCAGCTTGATCTAACATTCCAATCTTTGTACCAGCCTGAGCAAACTTAGCTCCAGCTGTACTTTGTTTAAGATTAGTTAGTTGTTTTTGTTTTTGACTTTCTATTAAGTCTTCTTGTTTAAGAAGTCCTAATTGCTGCGATACTTTATCAAAACCTTTAGTACCAGTTGATTCATATAAATCAGCTATTAATCCTTGATTCTCAAATGCTGCACTAATAAATTGTTCATTTAATACAGCCTCTTCTCTCTCAATAGCATCATTATATTCAACCTGATTAAACAACAGGGTATCTTGATATTGATCTTTGTTCTTTTGATATACCGCGTCCTGCTGATCCCACTGGTACTGTTGTTGGGATTTACCCATCTGCCAGTTCTGTTGAGCAGTCTCTTCTTGGTAGGCTTTCTGCTCTTGATCAGCTTGTTTCTTAAGATCTAGACCTTCCTTAGCTGTGTAGTAATTTTTCCACTGAACACCTTTCTTGGTGCCATCAGCGTTTGTTAACTGTTGACCAGTGTTTTCATCTATACCCCAATTATATTCGTAGTTCTTTTTATCGTACTCAAATCTTTTTTTTATCTGATCATTTTGATGGTCTATTTGTTTACTTGAGCTTGACTTCCCCCCAAATGACATGATTTATTCTCCAAGTTGTTTTTTAAATAGTTTTCTAACCTCCTGCGATATAGGTGGCATCGCATCATAACCTTGGGTTAGTAAGGCTACTATTGGTATCACTTCATGTAAGGTATCTCTCCATACATGTGCATAGATTTGATCTGTATCATCTCCTTTCTCAGCTACATTCGCAGCCATCCATGCATTAAACATTGAGAGATGTTGAGATAACAAAACGTCTTGATGTCTAATAAAGAATGGATTGGTTGGTAGTCTGACGAATAAGTATTCAAGAACTTCTAAGTGCTCCTCTCTAGTGATTACTTGATCGTTATCAAATACATCGTCTAGTACACGAGTGATACGTGCAAGCATCCAAAGATATTGAGCAGCATTAGCGTCTCCACCAGCTGCTAACTCAATAATCTTATTGGACTTCTTTTCTATTACTTCTCTTTCCTTTTGGGTGGTCATGCTCTCCTATAGAATCGTGGTGAATAATATCCCTCCCACATCATTGAAGATAGTGAGACAGGGAATGGTGAATCGCTATAAGCTTTTAGCGTAAAGTTTGTATTCTTCTGATGTATCGGTATTGCAGCTACAGACTCATTAGACAAAGCTACGTCATTAGCTAAGTATTCGTTTGCAAGTGCAATAGGTATAACATCATCAAAGTCTGTTGTTCCTTTTCTTTGTAGTTTAAATCCAATAACTCCAGATAATCCTACTGAGAATTTAACTCTAGCTATGGTTAATGTAGAGGTATAATCAGCTGCTGTACCTTGATCATTTAATGAGTAATAGATAGTAGGTAATTCAATATCATAGGTGTACTTAAACCCTACGATTACCTTACTAGCTACACTGGTTAAATCTTTGAATGGAACTTTAAAGAAAGTACCTCCACCATCTGTAGCTACTGTTGGTGTGATCGTAAAACCTGATTCAACGAACGTAGGGTTAGTTAAGTCAGACGCTGAACTACCAATAACAAGTACAGGAGATAAACCAGTTACATTATTAAAAGGTATATAACACTTGGAGAATGGGTTAACAGGATCAGTTTGATCAAAAGATACTGAACTAGCAGTTGCATATAAATCTATACAAGGGTTCATCTTCTGACCATCTGAGTTAACCAAGATGGTTTCCTCTGGTGTTTGGTTTAAACTTGCACTAAGTAATGTATACTGACCACCTTGCATGGTGACGGCATACATCACATCAGAATCAACTGATACTGTTTGAACTAATCCTGGTAACTGCCAACGAAACCATGATTGCATGACTTCTCTTTGACCATCATTATAGGTTCTATAGAAGTAGATATCATTCTTATCTGTTCCCCACATTGCTATGAATGAGTTCTGAGGACTAGCTATAAGATCTGTTATAGAACTTGGTATGTATTCAGATACTACTCTTCCTATGTCTAAGACAGACGGGTTCATCTCTTGACCTGCTGTTCTCATCTGATAGATACGTGTAAAACCTGGAGTCTTACTTAAGAAGATTAGGTTCGTACCATTATCAACAGGATCAATATTGATATCCATCTCGTAGTTAGAGATACCACGGATAATTGTTGAGGTAGGAGTGAAGATACCATTAGGTGCGTACATCAAGAACTGTTGGTTCTTACTGAATAGGATTAAACCCTGTGCAGTTGGTAAGACACCTGTTAGAAGTGTAGGTCTAATACTAGAAGTACTAAGATCAACTGGGTCAGAAGCTATCTGAGTCATTGCTGACACATGATAGAAGTTAAAGAACTCGTTAGCCTGACTCATTGATACATTATCATCAACCAAGAAACCAAGACGGCTACTATGGAAGAATGCTTGTTGTATCTTTTTACCTACAAAACTAGGATGTGAGTTAGTTGTATCATCTCCAGTTAGTCTTGCAGTCCAAGATATAGCTCTAAAGGTAAATGCATTAGTTCCTGTATTAACTAGCTCATGAGGCATAGTTGTGGCTGTTAAGCCTGGAGAAGCATCAGGTGCTATATATTCTTCCCAGTATCCAGCTCCAGATGTACTGTTATCAGCTATGAATCTTGAGTAGTAAGTATCATTATCTGAACTTGTATTTAATACCTTAACTACACGATGATGTAGAGACCTATCAGGAAGGGCTGTGACGTTCGCAACTTGGTTCTGGTATGTATCTAACCTTTCGTTATCTGCACCACCCTTACCAGTCAATGTGAAGGCACTAGAGCAGCTTAATTCAAGGGATGAGTCAAGCTGAGTGACAGTCATTCCAGATATACTTAAACCATTAATACTGTTCTTTAAACTAGTTAGTATTGCATCTGCACTAGCTGAATCTCCAGTTGTATTTGTAACTGTAGATCCATTAACAGTAACGCTGTATGTTGTATTAGGAGTAACAGCTCTAAGCCTTACAGTTCCTACCTTATTTGCAGTGAAAGAAGGATCAGCCTGAGTGGTTACAGTCTTAGTTTTATTAGTAACTATCGTTGTATCTTGTACAGTTAAGATGTCATAGTCATTAGCTGTAGTTCCTGTTAGGTACGAGGTATTAGCATTTGCTGTATAGGTTACAGTTGCTGCTACACCAGTGGTAACATTCCAAATCTTAATATCTGTACCTTTAATATTACCTATATATTTCTCAGCATTATCTCTGTGGATATAGAACCACTTAGCATTAGTTAAGGTGTTCTCATTACCTAAACCTTTAAGGAACTTAAATCCAGGTCGTTTAGTTAAACCAAACGTAGGGTCAGGGTAAGCATTAATACAATCAACTAATTGTCCAGGTATCTTCTTTGTATCTGGTTGCTTAGAGACACCTCCTAAGTAATTAGAAACTGTTTGTGTGACATTTGGCATTATCTTTGTAAGGCATGGTATGGTTTGTAGCTGTTGTAAAAGTTACCGCCTTGGGGGTGTCCAAAGAATGTAAACTGACCTTGGTTGCATTCATACTCAAGTGCTAACGATCTAGCATAAGCCTCTTTCTGTTGCATCATTTGATATAAATTCTGATCACCTACTATCTTTGATACAGTAATACTTGCAGCTCTAGCAGTTATATAATCTTGTATAGGTCTGGGAAGATCAACCCAATCAAAGAACCAAAGGACATCACATTCTACTTTAGTTGTAAATGTACTTGAATGTTTCTCTTTATCATATAGTTTTCCATTACGTCTAACTACATTCATATCGTTATAGTCACCATTATCAGTCATGTCTATCTGTAAGACATTACTAGGTATGACTATTTCATTATTATTATCTGGTGTGAATGGAAAATGATATTCTTTATTAAATGTCCATCCTTCTGATTGGACTTCTCTTGACACCTGTAACAATGTGTCGTATGCAATCGCAACGTCTGGGTTGGTTTGATCTAATGATGTTACAGGAGCTTGACCAACTGACGCTAATATTTCATTAACCGCTGGTAATTCTTGTGTAGCGTTAGTGGTAGGAAATGCCATAGTTAGATATAGATAAAAAAAAAGGGAGCCATAAAGACTCCCATTAAACTTAGAATGCTGAAGGTGCAGATGCGCCTACATACAATTCAACTGCAGCTGAAGGATTAACATAATCAGCTCCACAAGCTAAACGTCCAAGAATAACGTCACCCTGATAAATCACGGATACGTCTCCTTTAGTTACTTGTACTGAAGGACCAATAGCTTCTACCATACCAGCAGCTTCTTTCTGGAAGATAAGTCCACAAGACTTAGCTCCTAGTTCTGTGTTAGTACCGTAGTCATTCTTGATACCTGTCTGTGCACCAGAAGCATCTTCTGGAGTTACACTTACAAAGTCACCTGTGTTTGTTGGTGCAGTTACACCAGTTGTACCGCCATAAGCAGTACCATATTTGCCAAGGAACGGAATGTTCATTGACTTGTAGATCTTGATACCAGCGATCTCCACAATTCCATTACCAGATTGTCTGGATGTACCTTGTGCGTCTCTGTTAACTAGACCATTCTCACCTACTTGTTGGATGAGTTCATAGTATTGACGTGCATTCAATACACCTACTCTGCCATCAGAGCTAACTCCTTTTTCATCAAGAGCAGCTGCAGCATCGTAGAAGGCTGACACGAGATTAGCAGGAACGTAAGCATCAGAGTCATTGGTTGTTGCACCAACACGAATCTGAGTACCACCTGGTTCTACAAAGTTAGTCTTAGTGATTGGTGATGCTTGTCTTGCTCCACGTGTGATAGCACGGAATGCAAGTCTGTCATACTTCTCAGCTAGAGCGTATCCAATCTTTCTAGATATCTCACTACGAAGGTCATAGTGTGCAAGTGTCTCATCTAGCTCATACAAAAATGCTGAACTGATTAGTAGCTCATCGACTGTAATAGTCTTCTCAGCTACTGGAGGTGCACCGTCACTGTTACCTAGTATTGAGTTACCTGGAGTATGGTACTCAGCTTTTGTGCGTCCTGTGTAGATGAACTGCAATGATTTGCCGTTCGTCAAGGTACGCTTCATTATTAGATCTCTAGCAATTGTGTTGTGCTGGAAACCTTTGAACATCTCACCTGAAAATAACTTCAAGTACAGGGCACGTCTATCCGCACCCCCATTATCAGCACCAGGTACGGTTACCGACGCCTGATGATCTGTTGACTGTTGAGCCATTTATCTATGTTTTAATTTTACTAAGGGTATAAATCATCATCGCGCGCAAATTAAAATTCAAGTTTTGTGGTCTTTCCCACCGTCTAGACGGCTAATGGGTATCCTCGTAAGGGCCAAGAGCCAAAAGCGAACTATCGGAATCGAACCGATGACAATAGCTTGGAAGGCTACAGTTTTACCGCTAAACTAAGTTCGCTAGAAAGGCACGTAGGTGCCTCTCTGGTATGAAAGTTTAAGTGAAGTGCTTCCACATAAACAAAGAAGGATAGCAACCCTAAGACTGCTATCCAAGGTGAATTAAATTTACTCACCTAATAATGCTTCCTCTAAAGATTGAGGGAAGTCATCATCATCTTCTTCTTTTTTTTCTGGCTCAGGAGCTAATGGTGTTATAGAAGCTCGAGCCTTATCGCTTTGTTGTGACATTAGAAACTATACTTAGCTCCTAGCTTTGTGCCGTATGTGTTGTCAGCGTCTTCCACTTGTGCGAAAGATACTTCACCATAGAAGCCAAGTTTATCTGTAGCAGAGATATTACCACCAAGCTTCCCAGAGAAATTAGACTCTGAATCAACCCCATCAGCAGCATTAATTGTCT
>VTLG01002876.1_pt1 | contig 16170 bp, 25 predicted proteins | sample 4694571 | NCBI WGS metagenome assembly VTLG01 (sample SAMN12604809, study PRJNA352737) | marine metagenome | biome: ENVO:00000447; feature: ENVO:00000209|ENVO:00000569|ENVO:01000036; material: ENVO:00002151; isolation source: viral sequences binned using virsorter ...
TATTGCGCTTTAGGCATCTGCCCAGCAGACCCATTTATACTTGTACCCAAATCAGCGTCAGTGCTTCCATCCCACTTAAAAGAAACCTGATCGTAAGAAACTCCGTAAGCGACGTTATTAAACGTAATTCCATACACTCTGGAACCGTCTGTCCTGTTAGTTATGTTTGTTAATTCTGTAAAGTTGCCTGAAGCGGAATAGGCGACTTTAGTTCCATGATTGACCATAACTTGAGCTGTTCCACCATCGGTGTAAAAACCCCAAATGCCTTTAACGTCATTAGCAAGAGCGGTAGCGTTTCTTCGTATTATCCCACCACGCAAAGCGACACCCCCACGAGGGTCAACGTTAACGTTTAACATGTCGGGCGATTCATCTTCGCCCAAATCAAATTGATCAGCTCGATAATTTAAACCGCCAGAGAATGACTCTAACATTTGGAGCCTGAAGTCTCTTTTAGCCATTTAAATCACCAGATTACTCCACCAGTATCAGCATAACGCAATGCTCCAAAACCAGCTAAATAACGTGTACCTTTACGGCTGTTTGCAACAATAGGTTGTGGAGCTGGCATGTCAGCGTAACGCCTCGCAACATTATCAAGTTCTACACGAAAATTCTGCATATATTGGGCAGCCATAGTTGGATCTTCTTGCTGCAAATAAGCTTTAGCTATCGCATACGTTGTAAGTACTGAATGAAACGGATCAGGAAGATCAGGCTCAACAGTATCAGAAACCCCATCACCAAACGCTTTTGCATTTCTAAAACCCCTTACATAAATAGTTTCTGCCGTGTTGGGAGTTGGATAAAGCTTAAGAGTGTCATTCCAAAAACTCCACTCCCAAGGATCACTACTTGTATTTACGTTTAAAGGATAGTTAAAGTCAGCATCGTCCCTTCCAATAAACCTAAAAATATGGTCATCGTTTTTAAGGGCAACTATTTCACGTACCCCTACATTTTCACTGTCTATTGTTACGCTTGCACCAACTGTGCTTAATGAATACTCCGATTGCCCAGCCACCGTAGAAAACGTCGTAGCGATTTCATAAAAAGGCCAGCGTTTCTCGCTGTAAACAATAGTGTCATAACCTTGCCCTATAATTCTGTTCATAACGGTATCCGTTATGTCCGTTGAGTCTATATCAATTATATCACGTACAGTGTCACGAATTTGTTTAATCGTCATCGCCATGACTAGCTAGCCTTCTGATGACTGACGCATTTATCGGACTCGCCAAGGGGTCGCCCTTTGCAAGGCTCCCCCTTGCGAGTCGTTGCAGAACAAGAAGCATTTACATAATCGGAGGGAGGAACCCAGTCCTCGTATGCTGTAACGCCAGCTACAGGTCGTGCGTTAGCACTCGTAGTGCCGACACGAGATGTGGGAGGTTGACCATTCGTGCCAGCAAGATATGCGCCTGCTTTTGAAGCTACAGAATAACGAGACATAAAACTCCTTGTTCTGATTAAAGGGGGAGTCCTGCTCCCCCTTTAATCTTAATCAGTTAACCCAGTAAGAACACCTTGTCGTGCTCTGTTGCTTGTGGTTAGGTTTCCGTAACACAAGATTTGCGCATAGCGTGCATCTTGGTTAGTTGGACGTACAAACGGTGTTGGCTTGAACCAAACATCGTTGTGCGCAACTAGACGGATGTACTTCGTGTTAAGGAAGTACATTTTACCTGCAACATTTGAGTTTGTATCATAGGTGCATGGAGCGCCTTTGAAGAGAAGGTTCTGGAACCCTGCATCTGCAACTGTAGCATCGGTGTACCGAAGCTGTGGTTGTAGCAGAGATTCGTACTTCTCGTACTCATCTTGATCGCTGATAATAATTGTAGGTTGGTCGTTACCAACTGAAACGTTATTGTACATTGTTGACATTCCAGCAAGTGTGAGCGCTCCAGCTACGTTGGTAGCTGATGATCTCCACCATGAGTTGTCAGAATCAGAAGCATCAATGCCACCGATTTGACCACCACCAGAAGCGTCATTGCTTGTACCGACTATAGCGTCAATGCCTAGCCAGTCTTTGCCTGCGCCGTTGGCCCAGAACATGGTGTTCATGTTTTCAATAACAGTTTCTTCGGCTTGCATGATCTTGCCCTCTAGGAGGTCAATGATTTCTGCTTCGCCGTTGTTTTTGGCTTCTTCAATACCTGTGATCGTGACAGTTACTGCGTACTGTTTCCAGTCGTACTCAGCAGCGGTAATCCCTGTTTGAGCATCAGTGCTAATAGCGTCAGATCCTTCGTATGAAGCTGCCGTTGAGTTAGTTCCATAAATGATGGGAACAACGATTTTAGCACCGCCACCGATACGCCGAACGGTTTGACCATTCGTTAATGCGTAAAACAATGGACGTGCGGAAAATACGTTATCCGTTAATTTAGGAACATAGTTTTTCAGAGTCGTTGAAAGAATCTGATCAAACGCTGAGTTTCCTGCAGCCATAGTATGTTAATCCTTTAAATAGTTGGTTAATTATTTTCTTGTTTCGCCAACTCGTAAGCATCTCGTATTGAATTTATTGCGTCTACAGCACGAGGTTCTATATTCCCAGATGGAGTACCATTTGTAGAATCTATAATCTGTGCATCACGTTTCTCGGCAACAATGTCTGCGTTTACATTTTCAGCTTGTTTACTCTCATAGTTCATGTGAGTATAAGCAGCTTCCAAATTGCTTATATTGTGCTTCAGAGCATGATTAAATAACTCATGCTCATTGAAATCGTGATTGTATTTATTACGCAACTCATCTACTTCTTTATGCAAATTTTGTTGACGCATCGCTCGGTTATGTTCCTCAAGGTTAGCCTCTAGCTTCCTTAAGCGCGCTTCCTCTGGGTCCAAATCCTCTACATCATCATACGAAGTGTCAGTGTTCTGGTTGCCTAGTGAAACTCCAAAAGCATTACCCAAGGCGCTTATAGCCCCTTCAGGATCTGATTCTAGTGCTTGAACTATTGCTTCTCCTTGAGCTAAACGCTCACGGTCGCGGGCCAAATCTTGCGTTTTACGTGTGTAATCTGCTTGTCTCTGGTATCCGCTTTTTAACTCATCAAGCGAAATTGAATGAGTTTCCCCATCTATCGTGACCTGATGATATGAATTTGGATTGCTTTGTGCTTGATCCAGTTCTGTTGTTTCCATTCGGAATCCTCTCGGTTGTTCCTAATATTTATATCAGACTGTCCCAAAAAAAGCTTATTTACCCCAGATTTCCTAATTCAAGGCCCATTTGCCCTTGAAGCTGGTTAATTAATTCAGGGGGAACCCCACCAGTTGCTTCAAACGCTGGAGGTGGCGGTGCGCCACCCATCCCCATAGGGGGTGGGGGAGCAGCCATCCCAACCTCTTCGGGAGGCGCAGCATCCCCACCCTCTGTGCCTTCAGGGGGCATAGGCTGTTGTTGCACTATGAACTTTTCAGGATTTTTTACCCCAAAGCCATAAGAAAGTACATATTTAGCTAGCTCAGTAGGGTCAATTACCATACCTACAAGTGGGGCAACAGCGTTCATAAGGGAAATAGCCTGCTGCCTTCTAGCTGTTTCATTTAACGGCTGTGTTGAACCGCCCTCTACGGAAAAGTCATATTCTCCCATAATGTCGTCTCGTTCGTAAGCGACAAAATACTCTTCATCATCTTTTCCTGTTATACGAACCATTTGTGGTTGAGTCATGTACTGCTGAAGCAGTTGAAGGACCAAACGAGCCACTTCTCCAATTATTATTTCAACCATTGCAAGCTTGTCTGCTGCTCTGGCGTTGCCAGCGTCAGCAATAATGCTTGCTTCTGTAGCAGTCCTTCGTATTTCAGGCATTTGCCCACGAGCATACTCAGATACACCGCTTACAGTGTTAATGTCTTGTTCGATTATGTTTGAATGATTGTAAATCTCAGGAGCCAAAGGAACTTGAGGCAATGGAACCACCACACCGTTAAGATCCCTGTTTTCATCTACAACAGGAACGAAACGCCCATCTTCATCTGATTCGAGGGCTTCCCGACCAGCAGGACCAAATGATCTTTCGTGATACAGGTATTTACGTGCATAACGTTTTCTATGGTTAACCATTTGGCTACGAGTTTTATTCAGCTCTTCTTGCAAAGATTCCATTTGTTCAACGTCACCCATAGGATAAAAAACGTCAGGAATGTCATAGTTTCGTAACATTACATAGGGATGGCCAAATGCGTAAGGCATTGGAGTTGGTTCTAATAAAAATTCTTCTCCGTCTCTAGTGCAAATTGAAATAGTGTTATTTTCGATGTCGTAGTATTCATAAAGAGTTACCCGATCAACAAGATCAGAGTATTCATCTCTTTCATCGTCATTAGCCCAACGAGCCTTAAAGCCTGAATCAGCTTCTAGCTTTCTTCTAGCAGAAGCTTTAAATCTTTTATCTGATTTTACTTCTTCTAAAGGACGAACAATCCTTTGCGCAACCCACTTAGCGTCATCCAAACATGTGGCTTCTGGATCTATAAGCATGTCAAATGGACTTATGCGCTCCACAAAAGGCTGGTCTTCCATTATGTCCATCGTTGTCATCGGCAACGTGGCTTTTATTTCCTCATCAGTAGGGTAAGAAGCAGCGTTCTCTGGATCTAGTCGGGCAGCTTCGCTAGCTTCCCCAATGGCATTCTTGTAAGCCAAATCAAATTCGCTTTCAGTCATTTGCCGTTCTACTTCGACAAATTTCCAACCGACCTTAACCCAGCCATGACCCAAAATAATAAAATCTTTTACAGCGCGCCTAAAAGGTTTCCTGTAGTCATGGTGTCGCCATAAATAGTTGACGACAGCCTCAACAAACATAGCCCTGTCAGCGTCACCTTCTTTATTAGCATTGACGGTTATCTTAGGATGATTAACCGCTACCGAAGGAGCGATAACGTTAACAGTGCTAAAAGCAAGATTGACAGAAACACGATCTGCCCTAATATTTCCATCCCAAAGACCTTCTGACCTGCTATTCCAATACGTTTTTCCACGGTAAAGGTCTATAAGCCTTTGCCATTTAGCATCATACCCCTCATCTTCACGCCAACGAGTAGCGAGGTTAATACGCTGCTTTATTTTATCGTATTGGTCTGCTTTTTTTTCAGCCATATTATGTCCAACGGCTCCCTACATACACAGGATCTCTACCTGCTGCTTTCGCATCAGATATTATTTTCTTCTCTCGCTCTTTAAGCGTCATGTCCTGCTCTTCTTTAGGCAGGATAGAACGCTCTCCTTCAAACGAGTACATTTGTAGGCTTAATGTTTTTTCACGAAAAGCCCACCCTTCTTTGAGTGACTCCATAGAGATGTCAGGTTCCCTTGATCTCTTATCCTCGCAGTACTCCTCAAAGGTGGCATCGTGAGGCAACATTGCCATTTTATGCTCTAAACGGCTCCGCTAGGCTGCTTAGCAGAAGGTTCTACCCTTCCACCCAACCCATGCTGATTCTTAGGTGTGCTACGAGGTGCTTGCTGGTTTCCGCCGACCATTACTCCAGAAGAAGAAGCTTCTTCTCTTTTGATTGCCGATTGTCCAGCACCCTTGCCACTTGCAGGACGCGATGGCCCATTATACAGCATGGAGGTGTTGCCAAGCTTAGGCTTAGCTCCAGCCCCTACTTCATTGTATTTGGCGTTGTGTGCCATTGGATCTCCTTATTGTTTATCCTAAATATACACTCAGACTGTCCCACGTCCCAAGTGGGAACCAATAGTATCAGCTACAGGCGTATGTCTGGGGATTTGACGCACCCACCAGTCAAAAGTGAACGTATCATCGACTTTTTCCACGTATTCAGGTACAAAAGCAAACTTTCTCATCTGATTAGCTAACGCTAACGCCATAACACGGTCATCATACGGCGAACCTGACATTTGTCCACGGTCATTCCTAGTAAAAGTACGCAATTCCGCCAACGTATGCTCACAATGCAGTATCAACTCATCGTTTTTCAACGCCATACCCAAATCATCGATCATCAAAGGCTTAGATGTACGTGTCGTCTTCCATCCAAACTCTTGGCTAATACGATTAGTCGTAGAATTTAACGACCTTTTCCTAAACATATTGGGATACCCAAGCTGCCGAAGCTGAGTAATAGTCGTCAAACCATGATTATTAGCTTCAACACAACACAAAGCATCCGAATACCACATCCCAATCTTGTAAACCTCATACGCAAGTTCATCAGGAGGTATACGCCCATGCCAAACAGCTACCTGCTCACCATTTTTAACGTTAATTACCTGAACGCACGAATAATCGCCATGCCCCAAACCTTCAGCGGTATCAACACCAAGCACATACCCACTAAAAGAAATAGGTTCTTCCCATACAGTTAACATCTAAACGCCATTACCTTCGGCTGAACCTCATGTATACCACCTTCTTGCCCCATTCGTACAAATTTTCGCATTCCATCCAGAATATCAAGATCAAATACAGGGTTCCCAGAGCGAACAAATGCCTCTTCAGGGGAAGTTGGGTATTCCTGAGCGAGCTGCCAAGGTAACATAGACTGCTGTTTCCCTTCATACCAAGCCTCATCTCGGTCCTCCGATGCAGACCACGGAAAAAACATCGGATCAAACTTATTGTTTCCTGTTACCGCCCCTGTCCAGAGATTATGGAAGAAGTTTCCTGACCCATTCGCTGTAGATAATCCGATAATACGACCACCAACGTCAGCAACAGGCTCAATGGAAGCCCAAGCTTCCTCTGGATTAGGTAAGAACGCCCACTCATCCACAACCACCAATGTTGCAGACTCTCCACGAGCAGGATCAGAAGCGGAAGGCATAGAAGTAATCTGCGAGCCATTACTAAACCCCATCCTCTGCTGATGTTCAACCAAAGATTTCGGACCACGCTCCACCATCCATTTCGGCAAATGCTTCATGCCATATTTCGTCTTACGCAACAACAAAACAGCCTCACGCTCTGTACGCGACAAATCAATTATATTCTGATCATCGTGAAAAAAAGCCAACCAAAACTGGTGCGCAGCAACCAGAGTAGTCCACCCTATCTGCCGAGCTTTTAAAGTGAGGCTATAACGATTTTCAGCCCAACGTACAAGAGCTTCAGATTGAGCTTCACGCAATTCAAATAAAATTCGCCCATGAGCAGGATGAGCAATACTCCAGTAATTGCGAAGAAAATAAGACTCATCACGCTTACAACGTCGCCACTCAGCTTCCTGCTTAAGCTCAGAAACACGGCTCATAGCACCTTACTATAACTTTTTATAGTTACCGCGCTGGCTAGCTCTGTAAGCATTAATACGCGCATGTCTTGCTTTTCTTCTACGATATGCAGAATCAACAGAACCAGCCCATCGGCCTTTACTGCTCATACCACTATACTTTCCTCTGCCTTTAGGCATCTTTAACCATCCTTAAATTAAATATCTGAGCCTCAAGCTCATCCGCTAATTCCGTATCACTCATACCGACAACATCACGATCATCCTCAACCGCAACCTTCCGCTTAGGAGTGAACTTATCAATATACTGCAAGTAAAGACTCGCAGCCTTTACATCACCATCGGCAGCACGCTGCCAAAGAGCATCTATGACGCTCTGAACCCTCTCAGGGTTAATGTTGAGTTCGGCTGCACGCCGATCCCATTCTTTGACGAAACGAGGATCACGTTTAATTCGTCTCAGCGAGTCCTCGTGTATGTCGTTCTGTTTAGCCCATTCACGTTGCGTGTAAGGGACTCTTTCTGGTCCTTGTAGTAACCATTCGAGAAAGGCTTTCCATTTGTCAGGCATGACCTTCATTCCTGTTTCAGGATCTGCCTTCCAGCCTTTCCCACCACCATTTTGTGCCATATTCTTCACCTCTAAATGTATGCGCTGTCTGTCCCATTCGTACTTTAACATTTTTTGGGACAAAGCACCTAATTACTAAGTAGTAGTACTAAGTAACGTTTCTTAGCCCCAAGCTAAGAAACGGTACTAAGGGACTTGTCGCATACAGTCCACAGAGTTAAAAAAGCAAACGCACTGTCCCTCCATAAATATAATAATATAGAACCGCACCCCCCACCCCCCTTTAGGGGGGGTGGGTGCACCGCAGCAGCAGTCCATAGGACTGACCACGTGCTTTGTTTATTTACTTAGTAATAACTAAGTAAATAAACAAAAAAATCGCAATCCACTTACTTAGTTTCTAACTAAGTAAGTGTGGGGGGTCGGACCACTGTAGAAGCAGGATCCCCTTCGCGTACAGCGTGTGAGTGTCTTTATTTACTCAGTAAATACTGAGTAAATTAGACACCGTGTGACGTAGGCGAGGCTCTGGGGTTTTTGGGTCATGACATTACTTAGTTATTACTAAGTAATGTCATGGTTTGGTGTTTGGGTGGCTTATTTACTTAGTGGTTACTAAGTAAATAAGCCAAATTGTGGTGTTCTTGGCAGAGCCAAGAACACCATTTACTCTCTCTCTTTTTTTAACTTTGAACTAAAGTGAAAAGTTAAAAAAAGGAGAGAGAGTATGGGACAACAACAAAAAATTGAATCCCTCTTGGAAGAACTGCTAGCAGTTCTTACGGAAGAAAAAGTTGAAGCTAAGGCTTCAACTCCTGCGAAAAAGACAGCTAAAGCTGTCAAAGTCAGCAAAGCTGATCGGAAAAAAGCTAATCAAGCACGTCAAAAGAGCTTCTCCGAAGCTCTTTCGAAAGCTAAAGCTTCCAAGCAGGATCAGAAGAAATGCCTTGCATTTCTTCAGAAAGCGATGGAAATTGCTTCGGATGCAGGCAGTGCCAAACCAAGGGTTTGGCATGGTCATGTGAAAACCGTCGAAAAGTGCCACGCCTCATGGATTACAGCTTAAGCTGTAATCCTGTGTGTGGGGGAATCAATAGATTCCCCTGCACACATTTTTTTTGTGTCGTCATGTACGAGGCACGCAGCATACTTGCGGTTTTGATGATTTCGCTTACAGGTGTGAGTTCTGAAGTTGACGTATGTAAGAAGAGTGGGGAAATTAATCCTCTCTCTTTTTATATATCTCAACTTTAGTTGAGAGATATATAAAAAGGAGAGAGGATATGGGTCAAAAAGTGACACCGAAAACACATCCTGAGAGGTTTACTCTTGGGCATAGGGAGTGGCTACGTATGTTTGGGATGAGTCCTGAGCGTTATTTTAATGATGCTCATGCGTATGCTGATGATCTCCAGATCATTCCTGAGGTACATAAGCCAAGAGTTACGGCTCCTACACATGAGAGGTTTTACCCTGATTTTGGGATTACTCTTGCAGAGTACAGGGAGTTCTCTGATGCTGGAGGCCGTTTCGTGATCGATTGGGAAGATTGGTCACACCTTGATGAGGATTTAATTCCTGTGGAGGGCTACCTCGATTCTGAGGTGCAGGAAGATTGGGCAGAAGTTGCCTAATATCCTTTTCCTCATTCTCTTTGAACTTTAGTGAAAAGAGAATGAGGGAAAAGGATTTGCCCCGATTTCAAACCAAATTGTACTGGGAGGTACACTTATGACAAACCAACAGATAGCCGAGAAGCTTACGGAATTGCTTTCAGCGCTTACAGTTGAAGAAGCTCCTGTAGAGGATGCTCCTGCTCCTGTGGTCGAGGAAGATCCGAAGCCTTCAAAGGCAGAAAAGAAAGCTGCAAATAAGGCACGATTCAAAGCTTTGAATGGTGCGGTTATTTCCGCAGGACAAGCCTTCAAGAAGGGCGATGAAGCTAAAGCTCAAGCACGTTTGCAGGAAGCTTTTACTCTTGCAAGTGAACCCACCGTGTGGGTTGCACAACAAGCTAGAGTTCTTCGCAAATGTGAAGAATTTGGTTTCGCCGTTTCAGACGAAGCAAAAGCAGTTGTAGGCGTCTAAGCCTGTGGGAGGCTCCTTCGGGAGTCTCCCCTTCTGCAGGGCGCATGGGATTTACACAGAGAATGTCCCCTCTCTCCTCCTGTGCGTCCTGTAGAGGGAAACTGCCCTCGTGAATGATTTTGAAAGTACCCCTCAAGGCGTCTAAGGGAGGGGCTTAGGTAGTACGGTAAAGCACTCCCTCATGTAGGCTCTGCAGCCAGCCGTATACGCTTTCAAAAAGCACCTGAGCATGTGTTTAAACTGCTCATTTTTACCTATATACGTGAAGGGAGTATGTATGAGTGGACCTAATGAAACTGAATATATAACGCCTTTGCGCTGCAAGGCTTGCCAGTATACGCATTATGTGACAGTCGATGCTCGGCGTTGGAACTGGTATCAACGAGGCGCAAATTTAGCGGAAGTGTGGCCTGACCCTGTGTATAACAGCGCATACAGGGAGAAAATCATAGGGCTTCGGTCTGGCTATCACGTGTGTGATATGTGCTGGGATGAAGTCACTAAGTTTGACGATGAGGGGGACGCATGAGATGGAGGTAGATTTTGAGGATTTCGGGCAGAAGAAGAAGAAAGCTGCTGCCTATACGAAACCTGCGTTTTGGGTTAAATGCTTGGAATGCAGGGCTATTTACTCTAGTCGTGTGAGCGCTAAGTACGATGTGTGCGTTTTCTGCGATGGGGCTAACTGGTCAGACGATAAGGAGGGTGATTGACCATGATGTGTGATACTTGCGAAAATTATATGCCACCTGTGTTTAAGGATGTCGGGGAATTTAACGACGACGGCACTTTGAACACGCAAAGAGACAATGCTCTACATGTGCATTTAACTGGGGGCTATGGCATGTTTGTGGATGATTGGGAGACTGGGCCTTTAGAGGTTCTTATCTGCCATGATTGCGCAGTCAGGCTATTTAAACTTTTTCCTGCGTTGCAGGGATTTGCTAATGGGGGTCACCCCAAGAAACCAACACAAATAAACAATCCATGCTGTGAACACGCATGGTAAAAAACTCACTCTTTTTTCTCTCAACTTTAGTTGAGAGAGAAAAAAGAGTGAGAAAATACTGGGAGGTATTATGTACACAACTTTAGATTGGATAATTGTATGCGTTCTGGGCGGACTTGGTGTCGGCCTTTACATAGGATGCGTGCAACATTTTCGTGAGCTATGCGAAGTAAAAGAAATAGCAAAAGAGTTATGCGACCTCTACGAAAAATCACGTGAACGTGAGAGAAAGTTGTATGTAGTTGCCAATGAAATCGCTGACGATTATTCAGATGCGCTGGATCGTGAGAATAAAAACGAGGAGCTTCTCATGGATTGTGCTGATGCGTTAATGGCTTGGCATGATGAAAAAGAAGCTTTGGAGTATAACGGTTGGGTGAACCGTGAGACATGGTTCTTCACGTTATACCAGACAAATGAACCAGCTCTTTATGGTCGTGCGATTGATAGCGCTAAGGAGATACTGACGAACCTTGAGTATGCAGGCGAATTAACTCAAAATGAGAAGATCGTTTTGGGCAGTTGGTTCATACGTGATTGGGAGCGTTACATAGAAGAAGTCCCTGAATGCTTGTATGACACATACTGGGAAGAACAGGGCTACCTATCTCGTGTTGATGCTGAAGAAGTTGGCGGTTGGGCCAAAGAATTGGCAGGCCACCGATGACTGATGTTCAAAGAGAACAGGATGTGTGGGAAATTGCCACTACACCTGTAGAGAATTGTCCTTTTCCTAGATACACGGTGTGTAGTTTTACTCATCAGTGTGTTACGTGGGAGAAGGGCGCTGACGGAAGATGGGTTCCTACACCCAAAGAAGATTGGGAACTTTCGCAAATAGCGGAAGCCAATAATCTCCCTCTTTTTTCTCTCAACTTTAGTTGAGAGAGAAAAAAGAGGGAGAGGGGAAAAATTGAATGAGAACTGGGAGGTTCACACATGACAACAAATGAAATTGAGGTCAAGCTTGTGCTTGATCAAACACAACTGGCTGTGCCAGACATGGATGAGATTATCTCGGATGTCTGCACTTCTAGCGATTTTGAGATAAACGTGGAAGATCACGTGACTCGCTGGGTTGAGAACAGCGACCTGTACTATTTGCCTGATAACGTAGATAGGAACTCGGCTCAAATCGAGGAACATGATGAGCGTTTGGATGCTCATTTGCAGATGGTGGAAGATCTTTCGGAGACGGTGGAAGAGCTTTCTGCGCATAGCCAAATGCTTGAGTCCACATTCCAAGATCGCAAAGATCGCCTTGATGTTATCGAGGAGAAATTAAGTGCAGACGATTGGTCTGAAGAAGATAACCGTGAAATATCACGGCTTCAGGACAGGGTGGATGCTCTTGAGCAGCTTACAGGCAGGTTGGAGAACATCAACAAGAGGTTGTACTACGTAATTAGTGCCAACATTGACGTTTCACCGCCTTCGTCGTTGGAGGCCTAAAAAAATTCCGCTTAGGACAGGTCACCGTATAGACCCAATTGGGGCGGAAGGGGCGAGTAGATAACGGTCTTAGGACTTAGTTTGCATGCACCCCCTAGTGAGGAGTACCGTTCTTAGCTCCTCACGTTTTAAGTGTGTAACAAATCCGTTACACTGGAGTATGTACTGGGAGGTACTATGAATATATTTGACAGCGATGGGTCACACCCATTGGATAATGCTGACTGGGATGAGGAACCTATGGAGCCTCATGTAGAGATTGAACCAGTCATAGAGCATGTAAATACGTTCTCTGAAAATGAGAATAACGTACATGTACAAGCTGCGCAGGTTGGTGCTGACTTTACCGTCTCGTACCTAGAGGGTGGCTATCAAGATGACGTAGGTGGCGATTTTATTGTTCCTCGTTATGACACAGGTGAGTATAAAGGCCAACCAAAGGTTCGTTATATAATTAACAACCGCACAGGTGAAGTCATTGGTAATCACTCTGGTAGGTATCCGATTAGAGATGGATACACAAGCAACTTTGAAGTACTTGAGCAATCATTCCCGAACACATGTGAGTCAGTTCAGATGTTTGACGGAGGTCGTCGTGTACTTGTAACGCAAAACCTTAATGAAACAACTCATTTACCTATGGGTGATGAGCTAGCTCGCTATGTGTATAGCGTGGCTTCACTTGATGGAAGTAAACGCTCCTACAGTGTTCCTAAAGCTTTGCGTATTAGTTGTGAAAATCAACTGGGCCTAGCCCTTGCCATATTTTCAGCTAAAGCAACTAAGCACCATGATTCACGTCTATGGTTGCAATCCGAAGTGTTTGCACAAGGCGATAGGCAAATGGCTGATGTTGTGGGAATGGCAACAAACTTCACGAATCAAGCGCTTACAGACGCTGAGTTTTCCCGAATGGTGGCACGTATTATGCCAAGACCTCTGGAAAGTGACAGCACGAAAGCGAAGAATAAGTGGGAGAAGTCTCGTGACGCAGTTGAAGCTAACTGGCGTAAAGAGGTCGCTCATTTTGGTGACCGTAACGCTTGGGTGGCGTACAATGCAGTACAGGGTGCTGAGCAGCACAAGATAAACATGAACTTCCGCACAGTATCCGATAAAGGATATGAGCGTGGGCTTGAAAAGTCATTCATGAGTAGTCTTGAGGGTAAGACTCCATTGGCTGACGCATGTGAAGCTTACCTGAAGGAAGTCACAGAAGGCTTATTGGTGGCCTAATGTGGTGCATTACTAAAGATGGGTTCCTTAGCGTGGTTGGGCTAAGGAACCCCATAACCCCCAAAGAACACGACATACTTATGGTTAGAGCTAGGCAATTTGATCACCTTGACGGCTTGATCGATTACGCTCATGTACACCATGACCTACAGCTTGATGTGCGAGATGATATAGGTCACGACTACAAGTATCGTGTGTTTGTTAGCAGGAAGGTATTTGCTGGATATATCCAAGAAATGGCTGAGCACATTGACTATCCAAACTTCAAGGATGCAGCCTCTACGTCTATTCATTGGGGTCTTCGTGGGCAACAAGCCCTCGGCAAGATCTGGGAGATTCTCTGGGATCTCTTAGGTAGACGTGATGGGCCAAAGAATAGTTACAGTGATTTGTCCACGTATACAAGACGCACTATAGGTGATCTTTACGCAAGAGATCCAGAAGTGTTTGTGGATATGCCAGACGAATGGGATCCTGAAAAAGAGTTCTTATGAGCAAGATAAAACACGGCTTGCTAAGCACCTACACTCACGAAAAGTGTAGGTGCAAGGACTGTAAAGAAGCTAAGCGCGCTTACGAAGAAAAGCGCAGAACCAAAATAAGAAAAGGTACGTGGAGCAATCCACGTGCGACTATCTAGGGAGGGATGGTATGAAATGGTAAACAGGTATGACGTGGTTTTTAACTACGTATATGAAGATTCCGAAACTGTCAGCGTGGTTGCTGCCGATGAGCAAGAGGCAGAACGACTAGCAGAGGGTGACCGTGAAGGTCCAAACTATGCTTGGGATCACGCAGCGGTGACGGTGGATGAGGTGTACAGCGTACACGAAGTAGAAACAGACATAGATGAAAGCGAGAGTGAATAATGGCTCAAATACTAGATGGATTTCCAAAGCATTTAGAAGAAAGCAGGGGTAGGGTTGCAGGCTTTAAGGAGGAGTGGTTTGATGGCCAAGCGCGTTGCTTGGATCAAAACGACTTGATCCGCTATAAGCACGTAGAATCTGCTCGTAGTGCGTTGGTTAAACAATGCGAAGTTAGGCAGTTGAATTGGAAGATTGCTGCCAGAAATGGAAAACTCTATTTTCAGGTTGTGAAAGATAATGTCACACCCTAATATTATACTGGTACATAGTACCCAAGACCCCTTGAGGGTCTTGGGGACTAAGTACAGGAGGTTAAGATGAATTACCCAATTCACATAGACGACAAAGGTCGCTATGTTCACACGTGGGTTAGACAGTCTTCCATAAAGACCGCTGACATGTGTATGAACAGGCTGCGTGAAAGCTTGTTTAACCTGTCGGTGGACCCGAAAAACGATGGTGCAGAGCTGGGGACAGCCTGCCACCAAGCTGTTGAAGATGTGATCAGTTCACGCATAGATCAAGGAACTGAAATGACAGAGTACGACATGTACGACGCATTTGATTACTACTGGGATGAAATGTCAGAAGGAGTAGACAACTGGCACTCCTATGGAAACCCTAAAACAGCATCTGAAAATGGGCGTTTAAAGCTAAAAAGCTGGTACGAGAATATATTGCCCATGATTGAGAAACCTGTAGGCGTTGAAGTGGATTTCAACAAGCTACTTATAGAGGACGAACAACGAGTTGTGTACTTGCGAGGGACTGTGGACCTTGTGGAAGAAGACATGCTTTGGGATTGGAAATTCCCTAAAGCAGATTACACACGAGATCGGTGGCAGTATGACCGATGGGATGTGCAATCAATCGCTTACACGTGGGCTATGGATCTACCGTATTTTAGATACGGAGTTATGCACAACAAAGGTTGGGGGACTATGGAGTTCGTGCGCCATGAGTTACATCACGATTGGCTGCGTAAAAAAGTCGCTACTATCTGCGAATACATTGAAAACAACATTCACCTTGAAGGTGAATGGTTGTTGAACGACAATGGTTGGTGGTGTAGTGAAAAATGGTGTCCAAGTTGGACACGGTGCAAGGGTAAAGTACTTGCCCTTGATAGTGAAAGGTAGGAACAACATGGCTTATTCCATGACTCCTAGAGAGAGAGCCTCCATAGAGGCTCAAGTCTGCATAAAAGCAGGCGTTGAGTTGGCGGTAGCTGAAATCGCCAGCGGAACTAAAGGTGGGGTAGGGTTGGCTTTAGCTAACGCTGCTGCACTTGCGGAAGCATTACCCGACATCAAAGATGTCATCGTTGAAGGTTCAGGTGAAAGTGCGCCAGCACCACAGCCTGCAACGCCAGCGATAACGGAAGATAATGTGAAAGCTGCATTTCCAAGTGCGGTGACCCAATCAAGTGGTCAAGTTTCACAATACATATCTGATGAGGATTATGCTATGGTCCATAAGATATTCATGGCTGAGAAATCAGCAGGGGTATCCTACGGCTCCAAAGATTCAGCATTTATGTGCAATCAAGCCATAAGGAAACTGTTTAACAACGGAACACGAGTGTTCCCAACAGATTACTGGGCTGAAGGCTACAGGGGTAAAGAGATCCCAATGACCAAAAACGGAAAATGTGGTCTAGGTGATTTTAAGCTCAAGAAAGGTCTTAGCCTTGACTCTGAAGGAAATCCTGTGCTTGGA
>VTLG01004650.1_pt1 | contig 16170 bp, 26 predicted proteins | sample 4694571 | NCBI WGS metagenome assembly VTLG01 (sample SAMN12604809, study PRJNA352737) | marine metagenome | biome: ENVO:00000447; feature: ENVO:00000209|ENVO:00000569|ENVO:01000036; material: ENVO:00002151; isolation source: viral sequences binned using virsorter ...
AACCAGGTTCCACAGGTTCTACATAATCACCCTCCAAAGTCTTATACTTAGACTTCTTATGGGAAGAGACAAAAAGGGTTGGATAAAACTTTTCTCTAGTTGCAAAGTGTCTACCATTTTCAACACCACGAACCAGAAAGTTATCTCCAACCATCTGAACGTTTGTATAAAATCTCATTATTTAGTAATGTCCTGATACTCTTCAAGTAGTGTAGATGTAGGTTGTGCCAATGTAATTATTTTATCAGAACTCATCATAAATTCAACCTCTTCAGTCAATCCATCTAAAAATGGTTCTAAAGATTTATCATCCTTAATAATATAAGGATTAATTAAACGACAATCAGGTTCTCCTAATTCAGAAGGAGATTCTTCAATTTTAGAAATTAACTTATAATGCTCAAGAACTATAAGTTTAATTATATCCTGCATTTACCTTTTCCTCATACATATGTTTAATTGTATCTATAGGTTCTACAATCGATACAATCCATTCTGGTGAGACAGGAATTTTTTCATCTTTGGAAAAAATAATCCAAGGTGCTAAAGATACTTCCAAATCTCTAGAATCTGAAGTCCCTTCTGCAAGAAGAACTGATTTTCGATGATTAACCACATGTGGTTTTGTAAACAAATAACCACATACTTTATCATCAGATATAAGTTCTTTAGCATCAGAAATTATATTTTCACCTGATTTTAAAAGAGCAAGTTTAATTGACATATACTTTATTAATCCTCAATATTATACCAATAAAAAAGGGTTCCGTCAAGGAACCCTGATCCATCTCGAACTCATTTATATTTAGAGATATTCTTTACGAGCATGATGTTCTGGAACTATCTTATTCAATTCCACAGTTAAAAGTCCATCTTCAAAGCTGACGGATCCAACCTTCGTATCGTCTGTGACCGTCCAAACTCGTTGGAAATTACGTTGGGCCAATCCTTTGTGGATAAATTCTCCATCAACTTCTGTTGCTTCTTTCTTGCCTTCGACATATAGTTTTCCAAACTCCGTATAGACTTTGAGTTCATCTTTCTTAAACCCCGCCAAGGCGATTTCGAGTTTCGACTCATGATTATTTACTTGTATTAAATTATATGGTGGATAATTTGATGTAGATGTATCTTCCCAAAATCTATTGAGATAATCATCCATCCCTATGCTGTTTCTTGTAATCTTCTCCATCAATTCTGGAAGATTTGCAGCGTGGTATCTTGCTAGTGTACCCATGATAGTAGCTCCTTATTAAGCGAGTTTGTTAATTGTGTACCCTTACGGCGTACACTACTAATTATAACAATTTACTCTCTAATAAGAGTTCGGTTTTTACATCCAATATTCATCTAATGTTTCTAATACATTAGTAAGTATTCGGGATGCCGAACCTCTTTGACGGGCATCCCACTCTGGATACCATGCTTTACTATCTACACCGTTTTTGATTCTTGTGACTTTAGCAGTCATTTCTACTTTGTCTAGACGACCATTCATTCTTCTGGTTTTTTCTTCTTACTACCTATATTATATTTTGTCTCAAGTATCCAGTCACCTTTATCTTTGTATGCTAATACTTTAATCTGATTTAGAGGTGCTATATCATTAATTTTTGATGTATCTACAACTCCAATTAATCCCCAATCAGCAAGTAATTGAACAATACGATTTCTACGTTGGACATCGTTTTGTGTAAGATTTGCATGTTTACCATCTAATGCAAACAACTCTTTAAAATGAACCAGATAATATCTTCCCTGCTTATGGAGAATATGACATGATTGATATATCTTCTTTTCTTTTCTTGATGCTACACCAATTCTTGTTAAAGTCTCACGAACTTTTAAAAAATCATCAGGTTCATTAAGAGTCACCTCCACCATCTGTTCGGGTTCCCATTTCACTACAGGTTCTTGAACCACACTCATTGTCTTCCTCCAATCTCAAATTTAGATTTAATAAAATCAATCTGTTCTTTATTTAGAATTTTTAAAGTTTGTTTTGCCTTTTCATTACTATATCCATAGTAACGTTTAATACAATCAATATCTTTAATTTCTTCTTTACGAAGCCAAGGAGAGAATCTCTTCTTGGATCTGAGTGTATTTAGAAGAAAATCATATTGCATCTTCTTAGGAAGAAAATGATATTGATTCATTTCATTAGAAAACATAATTGCATCAAGATGTCCAGAAAAAATACGATTAATAATGTATGGAGAATACTCCTTTTCCAATGAAGGATCTTCATCAATTAAATTTTTCTTTGTTTGGTTAATTGAGTTTAACCAATCTTTCAATTCAGTCATAATGCAGGGCGTTTTATTTTATCATCCTTTAATGATATTATAATACGATTATTTTCATAATCAGCAGAAAAATCAAGTTCCACATCATGTGGCCACATCATCTCTTCATATAAGGCATTCAACCTTTCCATATCCTCATAGAGGTCATTTACATGTTCTTCGCTCATCGGATAATTTGGATGTTGTTGTCTTCTGTCCAGAGTTCGACTTCATCTCTGAATCTATTTTCCTGTTTAAGTTTCTCATATCTCTTGGTTGCTTTACGCTTCCACCAAGAAATAATATTCTCTAACTGAAACTTATCCCAGTTCTGTCCTTTCTTTAATTTATCTTCTTCTCCAAGCAACACTTCTCTAATGTTAGCATATCCATAATCAGAAATATAAAATCTTTTCTTTTGAGTAAGTCCGAAAGCCATATCTATGACAGCATTAAACTTATTCAACTTCTCTATCTTACCATACTCTTTCAAAGAATTCCTAGTCCACGAAATCATCTTAGTCTGTCTCTTCATCTTCTTAGAAGATGCTCTATTCTCTGTGAGAGGTTGATTATTATTTAACTTACTAAAATGGTCGTGAAGTTTATGAAACACATCTGCATGAAGCAAAGGAAGAAACTTACTCTCCGTTAAACCTTTATATCTCATATAAGGTTTTAACCCATCATACTGCGATGCTGATGTGGTAGAACCATAAAGTGATGTAGTCTCAAATAAACCAATCTCTTTCTCAAACACTTCATTCAAAGTCTCTCTGGCAAAATGAGAAATACATAAAAGTGCTAGAAGTTTACCACCCAGATAATTATATCCAAAAGGTTGTGATGGAACTATTACAAATCCCATCACAGCATGACGATTAAATATGGAAAGATTAGGTTTATTTCCTAACCAAAGATTTCTAGGTTTAGAGTTAATAGTAGGAGACCCAAAACGAATAAATCCCAGTACCTGCTGAGATCTTTTCTCATAGACCATCCAACGAAGTTCTCTACCTGGTATATTACTTTCATTGTTATGTGATGATACAGCTTGTAATAAATTTATATAATGTTCATGTGGAAGTGCATTTTGAAAACGATCTCCAATAAACTTTATATCAAATTCCATCTCATTTGGATGAATATCCTCATTAAAAAATTCATCCTTAAGAGAAAATAATGGGTTAGATTCAGCAACAACATCTCTTTTTACATACCGAAGATAATCTTCAATAGAAGTGAAATGTTCAAAATAATTAATAAATTCATCAGCAGCCCATTCAGCATCCTTCTCAGGTATTATCATTAGTGATATCTGGTAATACAGGAGGATTTTCTTCTGCTTCTTTAGCAGCTTTTGCTACTGCCCTATTATGACTCCAATAATCATACTTCATATAAAGTGAAAAAGGAGCAATTAAACATTGTTTAGCAAACCAGTCTGCCCATAGAAAAGCAACAATAGTAGCATCTACAGGATCTTTAGGGTATTTCATAATTTAATTCCAATTGAATTTCAGTATCAAACCTATTATAAGTTGTTGGATGTAAGGCACAATACTCATTAAAAGTAATCATCATTTCCTTACGTGTTAGATTACAATGTTTTGCTGCCTGTGGAACATTCCATTTCGCACAGAACAACATTCTCATTGCTTCTCTGGTTTCTGGTCTCATAGAGCATCCATATCTCCACCATGACGTGGTTTATGGTGAGCCATTCCATCATGATTACCATCATTAGGTAACTTACCAGTCATAAGATATTCTACAGTCTCCTTACAACCACGAAGATAATTAAGTTGTTCATCCAACTTTACCCATTTTTCATAAGAATCATCAAGTTTTGCTTGTTCTTCTTCAAGTTGTGTAGTTCTCTTAGTAAATCTTGCTAAGAGTTGCTCTAAGTTTTCTGTTGTTTTCATTAATAAAACCTCCTTTGATTTTGAATAGAACCTTCAAGTTCAAGAACTATAGTATCCACGATACGATCAAATGATTCTGCCATCTGACGATATCCAGTACCAACATAAATTTGACCTGACATGACTGCAACTGTGCAAGCACCCCAGAAAATGTAATATGCGTTTGATTTCACTTGATGTTTTAGTTTAGAAAATTTAGTCATTGTTTTAATTTCATAGTCACATTATAACACATAATTAATCAAATATAGAATGCTTGGAAGTACCAGCATTATCATTTGATATGTTTCCTATACCAGTCTCTTCAGTTTCCTCTACAGTATATTCCCAATCTTCTATTACAGTATTGGCAAATAATTTATCAGAGAGTTCATCCAACTCTTTTCTTGCTACCTCTTCACTTTCTGCATCAAACCAAAAGTCTATTGCCTTACCAATCCTCAACAAATGTGGTTGATGATTAGGAGTAACTCTTGTAGTATTATTCATCACTGCATTACCAGCAGCATCTGATACAGAGCCTCTCAACCTTACATGAATCAATGCTTTGAATCTCATAATCCTAATTTCAATTTAGATGGTTCCACAATTTCTACTTCTATTGGTTTGTTAAGTATATCAGCAAGTTTATGATATGCTATTGCAGTAACTACTTGTGGTACTATAAAAGCAACCATTGCTACTACCCAAAAAACATAGTAGTAATTCTCTTTATTTTGAGTTCTCATTTTCCTCCCAAGGTACTGGATTGTCTAAGTCTAACCATTTTTTTATTATAGCACATATTTTCTTCATTTAATTTCTTCCTTTTTTTTCACATCATAAGAAAATATAGTAGCAATTAATATTATTCTTCTATCTTTGATTGGTCTTTTCATATAATGTTCTCCCGTAAAAAGAATCGTATCATCTTCTTTTGGATCATGTGATTCATTTTCCACAAAAGTTTCACCACCACTATTAGTTAAATATACTATTAAATTATGATGTGGAAATTCATGATCTTCATGTGGTTGAGATAATTGTATTCCTTGATTTGAATGAATACAATTTGCTGCAACTCGCACAAAAAAATAATTATCAAATAAATTATTATTATCAATAATTTCAGTCAATACAGATATACATTCACCAGATAATGCTGACTCCGTTCGTGAAAATCTCTTATCTTCCCCATCCGGTCTTGCTAAAAAACAATGAGAATAACCTTCTACAGCAATATAACCCTTCTTATACCAATAAAAATTAAGTTTCTCTGACATAGTTTGAGAACTAGTATATCTCTGATGAAACCAAGGAAATTGTCCAGATAAAATCTTATTTTTTAAGTTATAATATTTTTCTGTTTTAGGATTTTTTAAAACCTTTATCATTTGAATTCACACTCCACCATAATTTCAGTAAGACATGCAAGCATGTTTATTTCTTGATCAGCAACGAATGCCATTTGATATTGATACTTAGCAATGACAAGAACAGCAGCAGGTATAGTATTCGGAACCAAGGATTCGTAAAGACTATCATAAATCCTACGGAATAACACAGAAGTATCATTATCCATGTTACTGTTGACCCACTTACGAACTTCAGGGAAGTTTTTTGCTTTGAGATTTTTAATGAGATCATTAACTGCTACATCCGAAAATGCTGCTAATATTCCACTATCTATTTTACCACTAACTGAGTATCTCTGACACTCATTCAAAACTCTTCTCCAATCAGGAAAATGTTTATTAATTAATTCTACTAATACTTTCTTATCAGCTTCAACCCTCTCTTGCTCCAAGATAAAATTGAGTCTTTGGAAGAATGAAGCAGCGATTTGTTGTTTCTCTTTTCCTCTAATAGAAAAGTCAACCACAGCACACCTTGAGTGGAGGGGTTCGAGTATTTTATTCTTGTAGTTACAGGTGAAAATAAATCTACAGTTTCCTGCAAATTCTTCAATAAAGGCTCTGAGTAAGAGTTGTACATCATTGCCTGTGTTGTCTGCCTCGTCAATGATGATGACCTTGTGCTTCGCTTCCGACGTAAGAGATACTGTTGATGCAAAGTTCTTTGCATTGTTTCTGACGGTATCAAGGAATCTTCCTTCATCGGATCCGTTAATGACATAGAAGTCCACTCCTAACTCATTACACAATGCTTTTGCAACAGTAGTCTTTCCTATACCAGGAGGACCAGCAAGAAGCATATTAGGTATTTCTCCTCTATTTAGAAATTCCTTAAAGGTTTTCTTTATGTTATCAGGAAGAATACATTCATCAATTGTTTTGGGTCTATATTTTTCAACCCATATAAAATCACTCATCGTCTAGTAGTGTTACTCCTTGTTCTGTTTATGATAGAAATAAACTTATCACCAGCAAATGTGCCTCCAAGACACACATCAATCTCATCACCATCCTTCCAATTTACATCACCATTCATTTTGGTATGTAACATTGCTTCTTGGATTTTATCAATAACTTCTTGAGTTAGTTTCATTATCCAAATGTAGAATCAGGTTCTAATGCAATAAAGTATTTAAGATCTAAACTTTCATTAGTAAATTTAGATAAAAGTTTCTGTGATACTACTACATTATAAGCACCAGGAATAATTTTAATATTCTCTACCTTAAAATTAAATACAAATTCTTTATCAGTCTCACCAACTACTATAGCAAACTCATTAGAAGTATCATTTTTCTTATCACGAACTACTAACTTAACTACACCAGCCTCACCAACTGCTGATAAATCAGGTAATTGATAGACTGCTGCTGCCTTAAGTAATTTCTCTAATGTAATACTATCAAGTTGGAAATGAACATCTTCAGATGGAAGATTAATTTCTTTTTCTGGCGGTGAAATAATAACAGCAGGATCAGCAAAGAAATACTTAACTCTACGCTTACCTTCACGAATGTTCAAATAAGATTCTTCTGTAAAATCCAATTCAGGATCTTGATGCAATCCTAATCCATTTAAGAATTGATTTAAATCATAGATAGCAAAATCACGAGGAAACTCTTCCTCAATACGTGCTTCTGCAAGGATATTCTTTGCAACTGATATAGTGCGAAGTTGTAATCCTTTTTTTACCAGAATAGAATTATTAATTCCAGCAAAGTTTTTTAGAATTGTAAGTGTTTTATCAGAAAGTTTCATAACCACGGGTCGGAGTTTCATTTGTTTGCCCACTAAAATGATAGAGTAGGAGTGAATAGTGTAATGCTTTTAGTATATCACGTTTTGCTTGTCCTTTCTTATCATATCTACTTAAATACTTAATTGCATTAGATCTACAGAATGCTTCTGCATCTCCTACAGATTCGATAAGATCAAGTGTCTGAACGTTATTTTGTTCGGAAGTATAGTGTCCACCATAAGTAGTAGAAATATAATCCTGAAGAGCTTTGATAGACTCATCTTCTTTATATTTTCTATTACATGGATTTTTTATTGAAGGTTCTTCTGCCATTTTTTTGTCTAATTCTTCCTGTGCTGCTTGTCTTGTCCACCCATCATTGTATGGTGAATTGGCATGTATATTTAGATTTAACTCTTCATAATCAGCAACATGATGTGCAATTTGATCATCATTAACAGAAAATGTATTAAATGATGATGGATACTCAGATGCAGTATTACCTGATCCAGTTACAGGATCCCAAGAACTACCTGCTTCTCCTATTAAATCTACACCATCCATACTCGCAAATAAATCTTCATCAACATCTTTTTTATCTTTATCAGTCATTTTATTAGTACCATAAATTTCATCGTAAAGTAGACTCCAAGCATTAATCATTATACATCTCATCCTCTACTTTGTCAATTTTAAAATCAGCATCTACTTTATCATATAACTCAATAAAGGATTGCTTAGTTTCATCATCAAAACGATTAACACATACCTGAATTGCCTTTGCCTTATCCTTAAAGATGGAAAATGCACGAACGATATGAACTAATCTACGAGTGCTAATGATTTCTTCTACACCACCATCATAGAATGTTTTACGGATGATGTCACCCCAATCAACCAATCTCTTACAGAAATCAGTATCAGTAACACCCAACTTAGCAGCAACACCACCTAAGATTTTAGATTCTACTGTTGGAGATGGATAATCCTGCTCAAAGGTTACAGGGAATCTCTCTAAGAATGCTTCATTAAGAACATTAGTTCCTATGAACCTACCATCATCAGAACCCTTACCCTTAGTATTAGCAGTTGCGATAACGTTAAATCCTACCGAAGGTCTGACAAACCTACCGATTTTTTTGAGGAACACCCCGTTACCTTCAAGTATGGATTGGAGGCAAAGGATTTTGTTACTAGCCAAGTCAATCTCATCGAGTAACAAGATTGCTCCCCGTTCAAGTGCTTCAATGACAGGTCCGTTATGCCAAACTGTTGCCCCATCCACAAGCCTAAACCCACCAATAAGATCGTCTTCATCAGTTTCAATAGTAATGTTTACACGAATAAGTTCTCTACCCAATTGGGCACATGCTTGCTCTACTGAAAATGTTTTACCATTTCCAGAGAGTCCAGTGATAAAAGTAGGATAAAAATGCTTACTTTGTATAATTTTCTTAAGGTCGGTAAATGGGCCGAATTTAACAAATGTGTCATCTTTCTCAGGGATTAAATCTCTTTCTACAATTGATTCTACTGCTGGAGCACTGAATGATTTTTCAATGTTCTCAACTGCCTTTGTGGTTACTTCAAGGTTCCATCTACCTTTAGATACTTTATACTTCTGTATCTTCTTAGTGACTGTTGAATAACCAATATCATTTGCTTGACAAAAACCACGAACATCAGCAGCAACGAACTCATTTCCGAAAGTGCTTCTTAGTCCGTCAATAACTTGCTGTTGTGTCATCTTCAATTGAAAAGTCATGATGTGTTTCTTATTTATGAAACTATTATAATGGAAATGGTATGTGTTTTATACCTTTTGTGGCCAGTTTAATTACTGGACCCAATCTGGCTTTCTGGATGGGTCACGAAGATAATTAGATGCAACCCAAGGTTTGCTCCTAATGTAATTCTTGTAAGCAGTAAAAGTGTCAATGCTTGTGTCATGTTTATACTCATCAGGCATTGCACGAGTGAATGATTCTACCATACAGTAACATGTAATTACTTCTCCTGCAAATCTATGAAATGTTTTCTTTGCTTCAAATAATGCTTTATGACATCCATGTAATTTACCATAACGATAAGTATACTCACCAGATAAAGCACAACCATGCTGTATCAACCATGCAGTATTAAATATACTTTCTGCTGCCCATTGAGTGCAAGGATGATTCCTAAATGCACCCTTTGCAACTGAGTATGGGGTTCCATCTTTCTTTTTGACTAAATCATCACCCCAATCATAATACCAGTGTGAGAAGACAATAGAGAGCATCTGACATGTCTCTAAAGGCATCTTCACCACATGTTTATCAGGCAATACTCTTGCCGATACATGTGGGTCTGGATTTGTTACGAAAATATTCATAGTGGTATTATATCACTAATTCTATAAATTCACCAAGAATCTTCTTATTCATTTTCTTATTCTTAAGACTCTTTACAAATGCTCTCTTGATTTGTGCCTTTGTAGCATCATCCTGAACTTCAAACTCATCTTCATTTGATAGTGCAGATGATGATAATCCAAAATATGAATGATAACCAGAAGTCTTAATCGAAAATGCTTTATCTTTCTTCCAATCTTTCATTAATTTATCATAACTATCATCAACATATCCTACATGGTTTCGGATGAATTGACTAGCATCTCTACCACCCAAAATACGTATTCCAATAAAGTTAACATCAGAGAATGAATCACGTAAGTCTGTTAGCATTAGATTTGTAATATCTGCCCAGTTTCCTAAACCATTACATGAATAAGTATGGCCTGTTTTACGATTACGCAAAACACATCTATCACTCACATAATTACTTCCAAGCCATGTGCTATCCTCATCATAATAATTTCTTTGGCATTCTCTACTATATCTTAATGGAGCAGACTCACCATCAGTAAGAATTACACACTGAACCTTCTCTAAATTATACTCAGATTTAAACTGTGGAAGAATTTGATGAAGAGCAATTAAACTCTCATTCAATGGAGTTCCAGAGAGACCCATTCCTAATGGAGAATTATAAAGTGTATGAATATTATTACTATACAAACAACTAAAACGATATATATCTTTCATTTGCTTTTCTAACTCTTTACTTCTTACCTTACTAGTGAACAGATTCATTAATGAAAATGTTTCCTCAACAAGTGCCAAACCTACTTTCTTCTCATATGCAAGTGTATGATAACCATCTTCAGCAGCAGGATACTCATTTGTAAAAGCATAAACCTCAAATGGAATATTAACCTTTTTACAGAACCATAGTAGATTGTAAAGTTGCTTAATTGTATCCTGAAGAACATGAGCCATCGAACCACTCCAATCAAGGATGAATACTAATCCGTGATTCTTACCATCAGGAATAACAGTTACTTTCTTAAATAAATCCTCATTAAACTTATAGGTATGAAGTTTTGCCGTATCAAGAACTCCAGTTCTGGCAGTAGAAGAACGGGCATAAGCACTGGCAGCTTTCTTACACTCAAACTCTTTAACCAGATAATTTACTTCTTTCTGGGCACTTCTCTTAAACTTTATATACTCACAATCAACTTCTTCAAATAAATCTTTATTTGAAAAACTTATATTCTCACTATAATACTTATCCCAACGCTCTTGATCTCCTTGCCATGATTTATCAATGTTATCATATATTGTCTTATTATCAATTATAATTTTCTTTAAGTCTAATTTTGGCAACTCAAAATAAGTATCTTCAAGATTATCTCTTGTATTCGTAAGATCTTTAAGAGCATCTGCTAAGGCATCAACAGTCTCTACCTCTGGTTCTAGAGAAGAACTACCACCATCCATGCCAGAATTATCAACATCGCCACCACTCCCACCTTCCATAGGAGCATTACCAGAAGACTCAGGAACGGTAAAATCACTATCGTCACCATTATCATCAGGGATATCCCCGCCCCCTTTAATATCCATTCCAGAATTCGTATCGATTTCTTCTTCCTGCTTGTTTTCAAGCTCTTCTTTGCAGAGATTATATAACGCTTCTGCTGCGGATAGGGTTTCATCAAACGTTTCGACATTTTCAATTAAACGGACAATCGGAGTTTCAGTATCTGAAAAAGATATATCATTCCACGCACCAATCTTAAAGTATAAATTAACCCTATCAGCAACATTAAGAGAATCGATATCTTTACCATCAATATCAAAGAAATCTTCATCATTCAATTCATTATATCCGTTATAGAAACATTTGGCAAGTCCACCATACCTTCTCTTCATCAACTTCTCAATTCTTACATCCTCTACAATGTTTACGAATGTTGGGGGAATCTTTATTTCTTCTAACCAGTTTCTATCAGGTGTATAAAGAGCATGTCCTACTTCATGTGCCACCAATGCATCATATACATTATTACTTGCTCTATCCCACTTAGGAAGAATCAATACCCTTGTATGAACATTAAACTGAGCAGTCTCAACTTTTTTATGTTCTACTATAAGATCTTCTGTCGCAAGGAGTTTCGCCAGTTGTGATTTGATTTCGTGCTTGACGGTCATCTGTGTTTTTGCTTATGAACCTATTATACGACGAAACCCCACGCTTGGTGGGGTTCAGTAGACGGTTTATCAACTGTCTGCGTCTGTCTCTTGCAGAACGCAATGCTTGTGGTTTAAGTTTTCGTTTGGCCTCCTTCTTGGAGTGGTGTTGCCAGTTTGGAGTGTTCATTTGTCTTTAAGTGACTATCCAGTCTACCACAGATCGAATCTCTTGGTTGTATTCCCAAACTTTTCTTAACATTTCAGGATTAACACCCTTAGATTCCATCTGGTGAATGAGGGAATTTAAATCTTTGGGAAAACAAGTTCCACCAAATCCCCTATCATTATCTATACCAGGAACCTTTGTATGTGATTTACCTATTCTACTATCTGATGTTACACCTTCACACACTCTATCATAATCCATTCCAACTGCTTGACATAGATCATATATCTTATTGAAATATGCTACCTTATAAGCAAGGAAAGTATTAGAAAAATATTTGATTGCTTCACTCTCATCTGAACTAACAATTATATTAGGAATTTTAGGAAAACATTTTTTATAAAATTTAGAAAAATCAACAGCTAATTCTGCATCACCACCAATTATATTTCTTTCACCATTAGCAAAATCATTTACCGCATTTCTTGCAGTAAGAAATTCTGGATTATGAATTACATTATGTCTTTCAGTATATGTCTTTGTAGTTCCTATGGGAACAGTTGATTTGATAACAAAAGTTCCTGTTAAATTATCTGGAAGATTTTGAAAAAAATCATTTATAATTGATAAATTACATTCACCACTACTCTTCATGGGAGTGGGAACACATACAAATATAAATTCTTGATTTATAACTTCTTCTAAGGTATTAAGAGATCTATTCTTATCTACATCATAAACCTTACATTCAACTTTATCTCTTAGATTTTGATATACTGCATTACCAACAAATCCATTTCCTACTATTCCAATCATAACAAAATCCTACTAAATCCTTTTATTTTATCAAATTTTACCACATTATCAAACTTATCATGCAAATCAGATTTATGTGAGATAACAAATACATTAGCATCCTTAACAACATAACGAATTATCTTAATAAATTCTTCGGTTCCAAATCCATCAAGAGAGCTATCAAATACCTCATCCATGATAAGAAGGTTTGTATTGACAGAGTTTTTTACCCTAGCAACTTCTCTCCATGTAAAGAGTAGTGCCAAATCAATTCTCATCTTCTCACCTTCACTAAATGATGAATATGAGAAGTCTTCATGAATCGGTGACTTTACCGTTTCATTAAACTCTTCATCCAATGTGAAATTGATATAAAAATCCATCAACTGAAGGTAACGATTTACCTGTTGATTAATGAATGGCAGATACTTCTTAATTATTTTTGTCTTTACTCCATCATCCCTTAACAGTGAATAGGCAAAATCGTAATGATTAATCTCTTCCCTTCTGTCTGCTAAGTCTTCAATTGTTTTTTGGAGGTTTTCTTTAAACTCTACTAACTTCTCATGCTCAGTATTTCTGTTTTTAAATTGTTCGGTAATAGTTTGAACTTCATCTTCAAGATCTCTGATTTGTCTTTGATTGAGACTAACCCTAGTATTGTTTTGAGAAATGTCATGGTTGAGTTTAGTAATCTCCTTTGATAATTTGTTAAATTGACGTTCCCTATCCTTTTCTTTTTGAATTGCCTCTTCTAATTCTTTAAAACCAGATTGCAACTCCTTTGCTTTATTTTGAACATCAGCAATTCTATTTACACGAAACTCTTCTTCTATATCTTGAGTACATGTAGGGCAAACCTTATTATCTGTAAAAAACTTATGCTCTTTAGTAATAGTGGATACTTTCTGAGATATTTTTCCTTTCAAGTTGTTAAGTTTCACTAACTTTTCACTTGCACCAGTAACATCTTCTTGTTTCTTTATAATGTTAGAAATATCATCTCCCAATCTTTCATTCACCAATACATAATTATCAGACTCACTCATTAATAAATTAATTTTATCATTATTAATTTGAATACTATTTTTACCCTGCTCTTCTAGTTCCTTAATAAAATTCTTCTGCATAGACATTTTATCTTTAAGATTATCTTTTTTCAAATCAAGCGATTTTATTTGTTCCCTCTGAGAACGCATTTTTTCCTTGAGAATATTATTCATAGCAGAAAAAATACGAATATCAAGAAGATCTTCAATAACTTCTCTACGATTAGAGCCACTCAACTGCATAAAAGGCACAAAACTACTACTACCCAAGATTACAATTTGAGTAAAAGATTTATAATTTACCTTTAATATATTTTCTTCTAATATTTTTTGATTAGATCTATCATCAGCCTGTTTATGAAGTGGATTACCATTAACTTCAATATCAAATATATTAGGTTTTATTCCTCTTCTAATTAAATAATCTTTACTATTAACAGAAAATTCAATTTCAACCACACAATCTTTTTCATTTGTAGTATTAATTAATTGTGGTTTATTAATTTTACGAAAAGGTTTATTAAACAATACAAAAGTAAGTGCATCCAACATAGTAGACTTACCAGAACCATTTGTTCCGATAATTAAATTTGTATTATGTTTTAAGAAATCTATTTCAGTCCAGTGTTGTCCAGTACTTAAAAAATTTCTATATTTAATTTTCTTAAACTTTAACATTCTTAGGAGGAATCACAATATCATTGGGTGTAATTACTGCATACTTATAATTATGCATTTTACATGTTTTTATCGCTAGTTTATCATCAACTTCAATAACATCCATACTTTTAGAAGAATTATCAGGACTATTATCAATCTCTAACATCATAGCATATCTTAAAGCATCATCTTCTTGTTCAAATAAAAATAAAACTTTATCACCATACATATCTGGAACAGCATAAGCACCTTCATCTTTTTTATCTCTAAGAGTAAGAAGAAACATTATTCTACTTCACAAGCCTCCTTGTAAATATTTTGAAATATATTTTTTATAATATTTTTATCCAAATCAAATTCAGATTCCTCAATATAACGATTTAAAATTGAAAGAGTATTCTCTTCTTCATTGATTTCAAAATCTTCACTTTCTACAAGTTCAAAATTTTCAACAATCTTTAAGTCCTGAACACCAGAAGCATAAAGTTTATCAATAAATTTTTCAAACTCTTTTGGTTTTGATTTCTTACGAACAATAACCTTTACAATTTTATTTTTATATTCAGTAGTATTAAATAATTTATGATTGGTATCTTCATAATATATGTTATAAAATAATTTATATGGATTGTTAATTGGAGTATGCTCTAAAGTCTCAGTATCAAAAATAGTAAATCCTCTTGGATCATTTACATCATTCCAGAACATCTCATATGGATTACCCAAATAATATATCTGTCCATCATTAGAACGAGTATGAAAATGTCCTGAAAATACTTTATCAAATTTATTGAAAAACTTGGCATCCATTCCTGTTTCCATCATATGCCCACGAGTTGCCTTAAATCCATTTACTTCCAAATGACCCATAGCAATCTTGGCCTCAGTATCCCTAATTAAATATGATGTCTCTTCATAATTTTCAGAATTAATCCAAGGTAGTAAAAGTATCTTTAATTTATCAACCTCAATCTCAGTTGCCTTAGAATATAATTTTATATTAGAATAATCTTGTAATAATAATTCTGGTGAATTTACAAAGTTAGTATCTTTATAATAACAATCATGATTACCAACAATTGCATAGACATTATATTTTTTTAATGGTTCAAACACAACTCTCTTTGACCACTCTAAGCTTTGTAAATCAATAGACTTTCGACTATCAAAGATATCACCCATATGAATGACAGTATCTATCTGATACTCCTCTAAAGATGGAAAGAAGACATCACGATAAAACATCTCAAAGTAATCATGAAGATGTTTAGAACCTTTTCTGGCTCCATAATGAGTATCTGTTATAATCGCAACTTTCATCGATTACTATTACGATATTGAATATTATCTTTAATAGTATTATAATCTGATTTTTTACCAGTAAGTGCTCCTTCATCAACCATCATAACTTCATCAAATCCACTCTTCTCAATAATCTTTGTTTTAATATCTAATTGTTTTTTCTCTTTTTGTATTCTTCTGAGAAATGCATAATGTATAATCTGCGTAAAGTATGCAAAAGGATTACGGGATTTCTCAGGATCAAAATTATGTATATATTGAACGCAATTTTCGATTCCATCTGATATCATGTCCTCCCGAAACATATAATTTACAAAATTTGGTTTG